>ENA-UONV01000063-UONV01000063.1-human-gut-metagenome-genome-assembly--contig:-CS4-NODE-63-length-149472-cov-24.283535_pt1 | contig 149472 bp, 122 predicted proteins | sample MGYA00242461_ERZ724008 | MGnify/ENA metagenome assembly ERZ724008 | reverse complement strand
CTTCAGGGGTCAAATCAACCTGGCCCCAGGGGTCATCCGAGCCTGGGTTTTCCACTTAATAGATTCCAATGCGAAGATTGATTATTATTCTGTGTCTGCTTGCGGCAGGCTGGAATTGCGCCTATGCGCAGGCGGTGGTGGCCGGCGTTGTGGTCGACGGGTCGGGCGATCCCCTCGCCGGCGCGTCGGTCGGCATCGAGGGGGATGTCAGCAAATCCGTGATGACCGATGCCGACGGACATTTCTCCATTGCCGGCGCTCCGACCGGCGCGGAAACTACTATCCGCGTGGCATGTGTAGGCTACCGGCCTCTCTCCGTCCGTGTGGATGCCGGATGCAAAGACTACCGGCTGGTGATGCAGCCCGACGATTCAATGCTCGACGAGGTGGTGGTGGTCGGCTACGCCACTCAGAAAAAGGTGAATCTCACGGGCGCCGTTTCGTCGGTCAGCGCACGGGCGCTCGCCGACCGTCCGGTCACGAATGCCACAGACGCTCTCGCGGGCCTGGCAGCCGGACTGACGGTGGTGAATTCCGGCGGCAACACTCCCGGCTACGAGGCGCAGAGCATCACTGTGCGCGGCCTCGGCACTCTCAACGACGCAGCTCCGCTGGTGGTGGTCGACGGTATGACCGGCATAGCCCTGAGCGACATAAATCCCCGGGACATCGAGAGCATTTCGGTGCTCAAGGATGCGGCCTCGGCGGCAATCTACGGCTCGCGCGCAGCCAACGGTGTAATTCTCGTGACCACGCGTCGGGGATATGAGCGGGCTCCGAGAATAACCTACAGCGGCAACGTATCGTTCGAGACCGTGGCCAAACGTCTCAACCTCGTCACCGACTACGCCGATTTCATGGAAATCCAGAACGCCGGCCTGATTGCCAACGGTCAGGCGCCGCGTTTCTCGCAGGGGAAAATCGACGAATGGCGCAACGATGCCGGACAGAATCCAACGATATATCCCAACACCGACTGGCAGGATCATATCTACCGCAATCCATCGGTAGTGCAGAACCACAACATATCGGTGGCGGGCGGCTCGCGCACGGTGCTATATAATATTTCGCTGGGCTACGTCAACAACCCCGGCATGATATACTATACCGACTACAAGCGTTATCAGCTCCGCTCCAATATAGATGTTAACGTAAAGCCCTGGCTTAGTGTCGGCATGAATATCTTCGGCTATCTCGACCGCAACAATCCGTCGTCGGAAAACGCTGCCGCCGGTGGCGACGTGATTTTCGGGTCGGGTGCGTTCAATACCGTTCCCGGCATGACACTTTACGACCCCGCCACCGGCCTTTACGGCGGCATTCAGAATCCCGAGGAGGAGAACGTCAGCAATTTCAATCCCTACCGTCGCCAGTGGTTCTACAAGACCGAATACCCGACAAAGACAAAGCGCGGAGTGGTGAATCTCCATGCCTCCGTAACGCCGTTGAAGGGGCTGACCCTGAAGGGCTCATTCTTTTATAATTATTGGGAACGCAATGTGGAGCAGCATCTCACCGACCGCGACCTGTACCGGTTCACGTTCGAAGGCCCTGTGCTTATCCGCGAAGGTGTGGTGCGCACCTACATCCGCCGCTACAATTACAAGAACCTCTACCGCTCGTCGGAGCTGACGGCCGACTACAGATTCCGCATCGGCCGCCTCGATGCCACCATATTTGCCGGTATGAGCCAGGAATACAATAAATACGACCATGATTATTATCGAAAATACGATCTGGTGGATCCTTCGCTCGGAGCTATCGACGCCGGTCTGACCAACGGCGAAATCACCGGCAACTACAGCGAATGGGCCATGCGCTCGTATTTCGGCCGCATCAACCTCAATTGGGACGACCGATACCTGCTTGAGGCGAACCTTCGCGCCGACGGCTCATCCAAATTCGCCCCGGGCCACCGGTGGGGATATTTTCCTTCCGTTTCCGCCGGGTGGCGTATATCGCAGGAAAAATTCATGGAGGGGACCGCGTCGTGGCTCAATCAGCTTAAACTGAGGATTTCCTATGGTTCGCTCGGCAACAACGCCACCACAAGCTACTATATGTATCAGTCGCTTTTCGCAACGGCCAATTACGTGTTGGGCGGAAATGTGGCGGGCGGTCTGGCGCAGACGGTTCTCGCCAATCCCAACCTGACGTGGGAGAAGACATACATGACCAACATCGGACTTGACTTCGCTTTTCTCAACAGCAGGCTGAGCGGCTCGGTGGATATATACAACAAAGACACAAGAGGGATTCTGATTTCGCTGCCCGCACCTCTGGAGCACGGCACAAGCACGGTGCCCGACCAGAATGCCGGCGAGGTCAACAACAAGGGATTTGAACTCGACCTGCACTGGGCCGACCGTATCGGGAAGGTGTCGTATGATATCGGTTGCAATCTGGGATTCGTGAACAATAAGGTGACTAAATTCCAGGGCGATGTGTCGTCTATAAACGGCGTCTATAAGACGCAGGAAGGGAGGCCTATAAATCAGCTGTATGTCGTTACGGTCGACAGAATCGTGCGGGATCAGACGGATCTGGACTATGTCCAGTCGCTGGTCGACAGGAATCCTGATTATTTCGCGACCTACCAGCGGCCTGAGCTCGGCGATTTCCTGTATCGCGACGCCAACGGCGACGGCAAACTTGATACGGACGACCGCGTGGAGATCGGGCACGGCACTTTACCGCGGCTCACGTATGGTATCAGTCTCGGTCTGAGCTGGAACAACTTCGATTTCAGCGCGCTGTTTCAGGGCGTGGGCAACCATCAGGTTTATTACAACAATCAGGCTTTCAGGTTCATCACCGTCATGGGGCAGTCGCTCATAAAGGATATCACCGACAATGCGTGGACTCCGGATAATCCATATGATTCCACGTATCCGATTCTGCGCAACAACGCCAACGGGAAGAACAATATCGCCAGCGACGCCTTCGTCCACAATGCCGCCTACTTCCGTTGCAAGAACATACAGCTTGGCTATACCATTCCGCAACATATCACAAGGAAATTTTTTGTGGAGAATCTGAAGGTCTACGCGAGCATCGACAATCTGTTCACTCTGACGGATTTTCCGGGTCTCGATCCGGAGGTCGGGGCCAATGTGGGCTATCCGGCCGTGCGGCAGTATTCCGTGGGACTGAACATTTCTTTCTGACATTATGAAAATTACCAAAATAACATATACGGTATCTCTGCTGCTTCTTGGCGCTTCGGCGCTTGCCGGATGCGAGAGTCTTGACTACGCGCCCGGCGACCAGATGTCAGACCGGACTTTCTGGCAGACCGAAGAGCATGCCCGTCAGGCCGCTGTAGGGATGTACGCGGCGATGAGGGCCGACTGGTGTTTCGGTCTTGATTTTACGTTCGACATGTGCAGCGATCTGGCCGACGGCACCACTCCCTGGGCCGATATTTCGCGCGGCAATTCATTCGCTTCCAATAGCTCAGTGGTGCAGAACCACTGGCAATATCTCTATGAGCTCGTGCATAGGGCCAATACCGTAATCCGCAATGTGGCCGGTATGCCGATAAGCGGGGAGACCATCGACCGTGTGACCGGCGAGGCGAAATTTCTGCGCGCCATGGCATATTTCCGCATGCTCAACTGCTGGGGAGGCGTGCCTTACTACGACGAGACCTGCGACATCAACGAGCAGTTCGCCAATCTGGATTCTCCACGAAGTTCTGCCGACGAAATCCGCGGGCATATCCTCGACGACCTGACGGATGCGATTGCCAAACTGCCCGTGCGGTGGGACGACGCCAATCTGGGGCGTGCCACCAAGGGGGCGGCCTACGCACTGCGTGGCAAGGTTTATCTTTACAACAGGCAGTGGGATAAGGCTGTGGCGGATTTCGAGGAAATCGTCTACAACCGCAGCAACAACTACGGATATTCGCTCCATCCCGACTACAACGAGCTCTTCCGGCTCTACAACGGCGCCCATAGTCCGGAGATGATATTCTCGATTCAGTCGGTCGACGGCAACACACCGGGCTATGCGCTCAATATAGTGGGATACTTCGGCAACAAATCGACCATGCGGCTTATTGCAAGCAACTGCATCGTGCCTTCCACACGCCTTGTGGATATGTACGAGAACCTCGACGGCTCGCCTTTCGACTGGGACGCCCTGTTGCCCGGTTTTAAGGACGGCGGTCCGCAGGTGCGCCGCAAATATATGTGTGTGGCGATAAATCAGGGCAGTACGGAGGTTACGAGTACTCTGGAATGCGATACGACAAAAATCATGGATGCTTACCGTCTCCGCGACCCGCGCCTGTGTCTCAACGTGATAACCCCCTATTCGCATTATCTCGGCACTGATGCGGGCTCGAATCCCATGGACAAGCAGTTTGTACTTGCCGACCCCTCGAAAGGAGGGGCTCCGATGGAGGCCATGGCGTTTATCCGCAATTCCGAAGGCTGGAACTCCTATTTCTGGCGCAAATGGATTCCCACAGGCAATCTCGACGGCTACTGGGGGGAGTACAGCCGCACTCCCTATGAGTTTCCGCTGATACGTCTGGGCGACGTTATTCTGATGCTTGCCGAGGCCTACAACGAGGCGGGTGCGACCGATAGGGCCGTGACCGAGGTAAATAAAATCCGTGCCCGAGTCGGGATGCCGGGTCTCGACAGCGGACCCGCATGGCTGGCCGTGGCCGGCCGCGACGATATGGCGGAACGCATACGCCGCGAGCGCGCCTTCGAACTGGCAGGCGAGGGTCATCGCTACTGGGACCTCCGCCGCTGGGGGCTGCTGAGGGAGTCGGTGGCCGATGCACGCGATATTTTCGGCGACATGATGTATACGCGCAGTTATCAGCCGCGCCATGAGCTGTGGCCGATTCCGCTGGTTGAGATGGAGCGGAACCGGAACCTTACGCAGAACAAGGGATGGTAGGGCCGATTCTGAGGTAGCGGTTACCGGTTGTGGCGCCTGCCGAGCAGGTAGGTGGCGCCGATGGCGATTAGCGTAAGCGCCTCGCTCAGAGGGATTGCTGCCAATATGCCATAGACAGGCCATACCGACGGCATTATTAGAAACAGGGGCACAAGCAGGATAACGCCGCGCATCAGCGTGAACAGCATGGCTTTTGCAGCCCGCTCGATGCTCTGGTAATAGCCGATGAACGAGATGTTGAGGGCGAAGAATACGGCGCAGGCGGCGTAGACCGGCAGTCCGTGGGATGCAAGGCGACCGGCCTCGCATGTCGGGTCGATGAACATCGCCACGATGCCTTTGGCTCCGAGGGCGATGCATCCGAATGCCAGGATGCCGCAGCCCAATGCAACCTTTACGCTCAGGGAGAAAGCACTGCGCACACGCGCTGCATCTCCGGCGCCGTAGTTGTAGCTGATTATAGGCTGGGCCGACTGAGCCACGGCGTTGCTCATCATGAACATCAGCGGAAACAGATAGCAGGCGATGCTGAAGGCTGCCACGCCGGCATCGCCGTAATGGCTCATGAAAACATAGTTGCCTGTGAGCATCATCACCGACATGGCAATTTCGGTAACGAATGCTGACGAACCGATTTTCACCTGCCGCCATATGTTTTTCGCGAAATTGCGTGTGCTCCAGCAGAACTTTATCACATAGGAGAACCGAAGGAAATATGCAAGCACCATCAGTCCGCCGATGGCCACACTGGCCGAGGTGGCCATGGCGGCTCCCTTCACGCCCATGCCGCAGGGAAACACGAGGTAATAATCAAGTCCTATGTTGATTACGGCGGGCACTATATTGCACATCATGGCATATTTGGGCGAACCGTCGAGTCGGATCACCATCATGCCGATGCATTCGAACATCAGAAACACGAAGCCCGGCAAAAGCCACAGCAGATAATCCATCGCGCCGGGCAGTAGCGCGTCGGAGCTACCCAGTGCGCGTGCCGTCTCCTCGCTCCATATCAGCAGAGCGGCTACGAGCGCCACAATCAGGGCCGTGGAGAGTGCCGACGCCTGCGTCATGTTGACGCTCGCCTTGCGCCCCTCGCCCTGGGCTATGGCAATTCCCGCTACCACCGACGTGCCGATGCCGAACATCAGTCCCGTGCCGGTTACCACCATATAGAGCGGCGCGATAATGTTGACGGCAGCGATGCCGTCGGGACCTACCCCCTGCCCGACGAAAATGCCGTCGACAATCGTAATCAGAGCGTTGAAAATCAACCCGAGAAGAGTCGGGAAAAACATTTTTGAGAACAGGCGGCCGATGCGGCCGCCACCATAGTCGAGACCTGCTTTAACTTCCTGTGTCATATCTTTTTATTTCTTGTTATGGAGATAATCCGTTTATTCTGGCCGGAGATAAAAAAAGCAGCCTGAACAAGACGCTCCGGAGCTTTCGAATCTCCGACATCTTATCCAGCCTGAATAGTTGAGCTACTACCGGCCCTCCGATGAACGCTGCAAAGGTACGACTTTTAAGTAACCGGTCGAAATTATTTTAATATTTCCGGGAGGAAAATTTTCAGGAGAGTCCGTTCCTGATGGGTTATTCGTATCTGGAGCGTAGTAGTTTCGCGCATTTATCGTAAATTTGGTTCTCAAATCAACCTACGCATGGAAACCGTCCATACCCCATTTGCCCGGCCGATGTATATTATGACCAAGGCGGCCGGATCGATGTGCAACCTCGCATGCAAGTACTGTTACTACCTCGAGAAAAACAATCTTTACAAGGAGCAGCAGCCCGACCGCCGGTTTATCATGACCGACGACACGCTTGAGCGGTTCATCAGCATGTACATCCAGTCGCAGACCACTCCTCAGGTGCTTTTCTGCTGGCACGGGGGCGAGTCGCTGATGCGTCCGCTGTCGTTCTACAAGCGGGTGGTCGAGCTTCAGAAAAAATATGCCGCCGGCCGCATCATCGACAACACCATCCAGACCAACGGCACACTGCTCGACGACGAGTGGTGCCGCTTTTTCCGTGATAACAACTGGCTGGTGGGCGTATCGGTCGACGGCTCTCAGGAGTTTCACGACGAGTACCGGCGCAACAAAATGGGCGCGCCGTCGTTTCGCAAGGTAATGCAGGGCATCAATCTTCTGAAAAAGCATGGAGTGGAATGGAACGCTCTGGCCGTGGTCAACGATTTCAACGCCGACTATCCGCTTGATTTTTACCGTTTCTTCAAGGAGATTGAATGCCGTTATATCCAGTTTACACCCATTGTGGAGCGCATACTTCCGCGCAAGGACGGCCGCTATCTCGCTTCGCCGATGGATGCGCAGGATATTCCGCTGGCCGATTTCTCGGTATTGCCCGCGCAGTGGGGCGACTTCCTCTGTGCGATTTTCGACGAATGGGTGTGCAACGACGTGGGTGAATATTTCGTGCAGATTTTCGACGCCACGCTCGCCAACTGGGTGGGCGAGCAGCCGGGTGTATGTTCGATGGCCCGTACTTGCGGCCATGCCGGCGTAATGGAGTACAACGGCGATGTATACTCCTGCGACCATTTCGTGTTTCCGGAGTATAAACTCGGCAACATTCGCACCCACACGCTGGTGGAAATGATGTTTTCCGAGCGTCAGCAGCGTTTCGGCGCCGATAAGCGCGACCGCCTTCCCGGCCAGTGCCGCCAGTGCCGCTATCTGTTTGCCTGCAACGGCGAGTGTCCGAAAAACCGCTTTGCCACCACCGCCGCCGGCGAGCCGGGACTAAACTATCTCTGCGAGGGCTACCGTAAATACTTCGACCACGTTGCTCCCTATATGGATTTCATGGCCAATGAGTTGAAGCATCAGCGTCCGCCCGCCAATGTGATGAATTTCCGCCCCGCCTGATTTCTTTACCTTACCATACTTTAACGCCCTCCGACTGCAACGGAATCGAAGCCGAAAAAAACACATGAACCGTAAGAATAGAGAAAAAGCCGTGGCGGCAAAGATGATAACAATCTACTGCCGCAGCCACCATCGCCCAGACATACGATATTCCGGCTGCAAGAGCGATTCGCCTGCTCAAGACGCTGCCACCCCGTCCGCGTCTCGGAACGGCTACGTCCAGCTTTGCCCGGAATGTACCGAACTGCTTGGCTACGTCTGCCGCCGCATCGACGCCTGTCCGCTGGGCCCGCAAAAATCAAGTTGTCGCAAATGCGCGATCCACTGCTATCAGCCGCGTTATCGCCGGCAAATACGCGAGGTAATGCGCTACGCTGGCCCGCGCATGCTCTACCTCGCCCCGCTCACCGCCCTCCGCCATCTCCTCTCCGAGCTGCGATTCTCGTTTTAATATAGCGATGTTGTAATGCCTTCAATGAGTGGTGTAATCTGCCTTTACCTCGCATTTAGTCGGAATAATTTGCGTGGCGCGTCTACGATACTGATAGATGGTATCTCCCACAGTCTCACAGATGGAATCAATGGCAAACCGGTTTTGACTGCCGGTATATTCGGTCAAAATCTTTTTCGTTAGGTCGGAATGAAATTCCGGATATTTCCTAATGTGGGTGGTGGCTGTGGGATAGCACTTGAAGAAAATTCTTGAATTGGTGAAAACTCCGTCGCGTACGCTCGCTTCAAGATATGGGGCACAAAACGAAACGTAATAAAGGGATAGAGACGGGAGTTGGTGCGAAGCTGTTGAGGAAGTGAGAGTTATGACGGAGAATTGGCGAATAGGGACTTCAAAACGAAACGTAAAAAAGTTTACATGAGTTTATATGAGGTTTACATGGGAGGGGTGAAAGTTAACATGGGGGTTTACATGGGGGAGAGAATGGGGTGTTTTGGGGGTGAAAACGGGGGGCTGAGGGACGGATGGCGGTTGATGGAAAGGAGGGCATTGAATGAGGGGAGGATGAAGAAGAGAGGCGGTCTGATGGCTGCTTTTTTTTAGCGTCTTTGAAAATATTTTTCGATAAAATATTCTATATAGCGGTTATTTAGTATATTTGCGGGGTAAAATCGAATGAAGATGAGACAGGTGAAAGTTGTGCATGTGCACCTCAAGGGTAAGCGCAAAGACTATTATTTCGGGTCGATAACGGCCATATATACAGTGCTGACAGCCGAGCGGGTCGGAGCCAGTAAAGATTACCTTCTGCATGCAGGATTGAGCGGAGGAGGCACAGTGGTGACTAAATGTGCGATAATCAAGCAGTCAGCGCTAATTACGAGCCCGAAACGGCGGGATTGTGATGACGCCTGAAATATGTGCTAAAACGCTGACAGAACGAAACTTGAACGTTTTTAGAACGATTTTCGGAAGATTTCGGGCCGGGAGCCGCATTTGGCTCCCTTTTTTCGTGCCTTAGAATCGGCTATTGGGAGCGAAAATCGTCTTGGATGTGAGTTTGGGTGTGAGTTTGGGTGTGAGTTTGGGTGTGAGTTTTTAATAAAATAAAGTGGGATTAAGATGGCCAAAATCCAAAATTTTGCCGCTAAAACGGCAAAAACGGGTGGATAGAGGGGGTGAAAATACCATGGGGTTACAGGCGCAGCAGGCCCCCTTATTCTGATATGTCGCACATAATCAATGTATTATCAAAATTGAACAATCAAAAAGTGTGTGTGGGATTTTTCAGGGGATTCTGAGTAGCATGCCCTGTGTGACGCATGCGTGCTGGTTGCGTTGCATTTGAGGCACATAAAGGTGTATTAAAATTGGCGCAGAAGGCCCACAACAAGTGCCATTCGGTATATTTCTTTCTTGTTTACGGGATAGGCCGGGTAGTTCGGATTGTTTGACTTGCATAGGATGCATTCACCATTGTCAAAGATGCGTTTTACAATTACACCTTCGGTAGTGTCAAGCACATAGGTACGTCCCCATTGAATGAAAGATGACTCTGTCGTGAAGCGGCATGCGAGTTCATCGCCGGACTCGATCACCGGCGCCATGGACTCACCACGGGCGATAATCGTAAAGTCATATTCTGGAAGAGACGTTATCACAGGGAAGCGTTCACATTGGTCTTCTTTAATGGAATCCACGGCAATAGAGAGACTTCCAGCAGCCGCTTCGAATGGTATGCGTGGTCTGGTCTGCGAACCTTTTGTATATTCTATTTGGTTTGTTTGCTGATTATCTGTATCTTTACGTGAAGCCATAGCTATCACAGAACGTGAACCGTTCTGCGAGGCACCTTTCGTTTTTAGCATATCCCCCCTGCCAGTTAGAAGCCATTCAAGATTAATATTAGGGTATTTCTCTATAATTACATTTAGGCGTTCGAGTCCAATGCTTTTGCTTATTGAGTTGACATAACCATTTGAAGCGCCAATACTTTCCTCAAACGCAGCAACTGTGCTTCCTTCAAGTTTGCAGAATTGTTTTATTCGTTCCTTAACGCCCATTTCTCTATTTTTTTTTAAAAACTCTCTAATTTATTTTGCAAATAGAGAAATACTCTATATCTTTGCAACGTGTTCGAGCACGAACCGCCCCAAAGATACAAAAAAGCGCTGAGATTAGCAATCGGCAGCTTTGTAGCGGAGGGACGAGAATCGGGACACAGCATTGGCTAATCCGCGAGGACGCCACCGCTAAGAGTAGCGGGAAACCAAAAGTAACCTAATGATGACGCCGCCGGATGGCAGACAGGTGAAGCAATCAGACCTTTCCACACTACCGGCGGCACTTGGGGGAGTCGCTCAAATGGTAGGGCGCCGGTGGAGCACCGGGCGATGCAGGTTCGAGTCCTGCCTCTTCCACCAACTTTCAATTCAAATTAGATACTTATGAAAAGACTTTTTAAAATCTGGCTGCGGCTGAAACTCCTTGAGGGCCGATACTCAACCTCTCTTGCCTTAGAGCATGTAAAGCAAGAGGAAGAATGGATCCTTAAAGGAAGAATCTGGGAAATCCCCTTGAGATACCGCTGTGTGAAATCCGTATCAATTACACCTTATACTCGATTATGGGAATTTCTGTGCAGCCATTAACTTTAGCAAGGACTTCGCTGCAAGGCACCCGGATTTCAAGATAATCGCGCATCCCAATCACATGATGCGTAAAATTTATTCTTGTGCCGTCCCCCAAAGGAACGATCGATACTATAGCTGAAGTGTTGATGATGACGGTTTCTCCGATGTTGTTTTTGATTCCAATGAATTTACTCATATATGTCTACTTTTTATAGTTTGGTACCTCTAAGGTAGGCATTTTCAGCTGTTCGGACAAATTATGCAAGGTTTACAGCTGACAGGGAGGGCAGGATGCCTGGCATTCGTGACCAGTAGCCGGGGAAGACCGGCAGAGGGGTTCAAATCCCCTCCCTCCCGCTCCAATCAAAACAGAACCATTATGAAAGATCGGGCAGAGAAGATGGCACAGCGGGCCATAATGCAGCTGACGGATGTCGCCACACGCTACATCGAGGATGTCGGGCAGGTGCTCACGGAGATGGAATCGACCCATGACGACATGGAGCTGATGAAATCGATGGAATATCAGACCCTGCTGGCGGGATGGAGCGGCTTGCAGCAGATGATGGAATGGATGAACAAACAATTAAACAACGTGATATGAAGAAGTTTATAGCAGTGACCAGAGAGCAGCGGGAGAAGTTGATAAAAATCTTCGGCTGCACCGGCAGGATGATCGAGTTTGCGCTCGCCTTCGACAGCAAGAAAGGGAATTCAGACCTGGCCCGACGGATCCGTAAAGCAGCTAAGGAGATGGGATGCCTGACGCACGTGGTGCATACGGAAGCGGAATGCTTTTATGACTCGGAGGGGACGATGCATCAGCCGTTTCCCAACGGGGCGCATATAGAGCTTTACAAGGATTCGGGCAATGGTGTGATCATCCACAAAGGGATGATCGTTGCCATAATATGCTTTTTATGGTTGTTTTCATCTTTTATCTGATTGTGATTTTTTTGGAAGTTGTTGTATCGCTGCAACTAACTGTTACTATGTAAATGCTCGGTACAAGGTGACTGCTTGTAATCTCATCGATTATTTCTATGCCGTTTTCATAGTTCCGCTTGAACATGAATGTTCCGTTAATGGCATGAACCGTGACAAAAGCATTTTCAGCGCGCGGCAGAGTTATTTGGGCTCCGTGTGATGTTGCTGTAATCCAGTTTTCTGGATTGTAGATGTTGGCTAATCGATTGAGATAATGGCTTAGCATTCTGGCATTCGCTTCAATGTCTATCCGGCCGTCGAGATGGCGACGTGTGCTGCAGACGATTGTGCCGTCGTCGTTTGTCAGAAAGGCATATACCCAAAAATCGTTTCCGTTGTTATTGTAAACCTCTGGAGTTGTATGACAGTACCGGAGATTTGTGGTGGTCATAATATGCTCCGAACCTTGAATATCGGTATATCCATAGACAAATTTATATCCCTTTTGAGCAAGTTGCGCATCCGACAGGTTCATCATTACGATAAAGGTACACGATGTTCCGTTGCCCTTTCTGACAAAATCTATTGGAGCCTCGATTCTTGGGATGACAGTAACTTTACATGTGGATGTAACGTCTCCGCATGTCGCCGTGATGTTTGTTACGCCGATTGAAACAGCTGTAAAGGTACCATCGGAGGTGACCGTTGCAATTGCGTCGTTATCCGATTCCCATACTATATTTTTGTCTGTCGTATTCTCGGGAAATACAGTTGCGGTCAGCTTTCCTGTCTGACCGACAAGGAGCGTTATGTCATCTGTGCTTATTGTAACCGATGTGGCGGGAACCGGTATGATGGTAACTGTTGCCATACCGGTCGCTTCTCCGCATGTAGCTTTGATTCTCGCTTCTCCGGGTGCGATAGCGGTCAGCTCTCCGGTCTGTGCATTAATAGTTGCAATCTCCGGAGTCGAGCATGTCCAAATCAACGTCTTGTCGGTCGTGTTGTCTGGTGCAACCATAGCCGAAAGCGTCAATTTGTCGCCGACGTATATCTTTGTATCGGGAACATTGATTGTTACCGTTGCGGCAGGTACGGGATTTACGGACACCTTGCATGTCGCTGAAACATCCCCGCATTTAGCTGTGATGTTGGCCACCCCGACAGAAACACCAGTCACGGTTCCGTCTGCGGCAACCGTTGCGATCGCCTCATTGTCCGATGCCCATGTGACGGTCTTGTCCGAAGTGTTCTCAGGCAATACGGTTGCTGTAAGTTTTTCGGTCTGACCGATATTCAGAGTTAAAGACTTAACATTTAACGTGAGTGTTACATCAGTACCACTAATCGGATTTACATATTTAAATGAACGCCATTCCACAGCATTTTTATATAAGGAAATGGATTTCTCTGGTACATACAATGGCTTGTCGTAGGCAGATTTTGGAAATGCAAAGAGTTCCGCATTTGGAGGAGTTTCAGACTGAGAGACTATGTATTCCAGTCCATTATTGTCAGGGAAAGCCAATGCCCCAATTGTAACATTTTCATAAGTAAACACCAGGGATTGTATATGGTCACAGTATTTAAATGCATATCCGCCAATGCTCATTACCGATTCAGGAAAAACAATCTCCCCTGAAATACGATTACATCCATAAAAGGCGTTCATCCCTATTTCGCTAACTGAATTTCCCAAAAGAAGCCTGTCGAAATGGTTACAGTACATAAATGCTCTTTCATTTATAATTTTTACAGTATCCGGAATTTTCAAACATCCTGAAAATCCCTCACAGAATTCGAAAGCACTAATCCCTATCTCCGCAACACCTGCAGAAATAACTAATTTATTGAAGCCAGAACAACCATAGAAAGATCCGTCATCAATTTTCTTTAGCGAGGGAGGAATTGTAAGTGTTCCGGAAAAACCGGTACATTTTTGGAATGCATAGCGTCCAATTTCTGTTACTGATGAAGGAATTATCAAATCGCCTGTAAAGCCGGTACATCCGTAAAATGCATGTGCCCCGATGGTGGTGACAGATAAAGGAATTATCAAATCGCCAGTAAATCCAGTACACCCGCCAAAAGCATTTTCCCCGATGGTTGTTACAGAGGAAGGAACTATTAGGTTGCCAATTAGAGACGTGTTCCCGTTAAAGGCATTGCGCGCAATAATTTTAATTGTATTAGGAATTATTATGGGATATGTTGTACCGCGAACAGGTTCTATGCGCGCAATTTCTGTGACTTTATAGGTCTTGCCATTATACTCGACAGATTCAGGAATCTCAAATATTTGGAATTCATCAGGTCCTGTATAATAAGTTATTGAGACTTCATCGGGATTACTTTCCAAAGTGTCGTAGTGGAATATTCCCATGTCAAAAGATTCGGCTTCAGCTATAAATGGGAATAAGCCTAATAACAAAAATATAATTCTTATCATATCTATAGATTGCTCTTTGCGATTTATTCTCTTTAATTGAATGTGTATAACGAATATATGCTTCCGTTTATTTGGATTGATTTAAGGAAGCCTTCATAATCTGGCATGATTGTGAAACTATTGATGCCAAGTTGCGATAGGCTTTGTAATAAATGTGCTTTCGCCTTCCTCGGGATTTTACATACCTTTATGTTACCCGAATACGAAGAAAAAGTGTCAAGATTCCTATAATCCGTTCCCCAGATTACAAAACATCCTTGTTGACTTGAAACTCTTGGATCCATGTGGCGTCCCACGATGGGAAGAGGCATATCAAGTTCAGACGAATTTAAAGAATATCCGTGCTTACGCATACAATGCTCCTGAATTTCTTCGGTTGTCTGGCCAAGAGCCAAAAGCAATCGGCATTCCTTCATGATTTCAAAGTGGAATGTCGGAGCATCTTTTTGTAGGGGGCGTTTATACACACTCCATGGATTCAGAGAATATACCGTGCCCCATTTGTTCGATTCATAGGCGCATGCGAAGAAAAGTGCAACAAGAGGACTTATACTCCAGTCAAGTAAGCGTGTCGGAATCTTATGGTGTTGCATTTCCACCAAAATCCGCTCAATGCGCTCGGGATAATCCGGTTCAACGGCAAACACTTGCTTATAGTCGAGTATGAGCCTCTTTTCATTCAGTCTGTTATCTCGGAGTATCGAGGGCTGTAATTCCCAGTTTTGGTCAGCCTGACCTCTGAAAAAGAGCGCACCACTTCCTTCATGGTGGTCATAACAGTCTTTTACCCACGCGAGATATTCTGAAATGGTCTGAATGGATATGGATTTCTCCATTTCATTGCAGCTGCCGCGGTCATCCTCTCGTAGGCATGATTGGTTTATAAAAAGAAAAAGCGTAGGAATCTGTATCTGTTACCGTCCTACGAATAGAGGCTTCTCGCATTGCCCTTAGATGTCGGACGGCAACGCCAGAAGCCCACGCCAGTATATGCAATCAATGCGTCCGGCTGTATTTCTCACGAAATAGGCCGAATGCAGGCTATTACATATCCACGGGCATCTACCGTTGCTCAATCCTTGACATCTAATTGAAATTTTGCGAGAATTCCTATTCGTCAAGAATCAGCGCGGATAAACGCTTTCTTATGTATTTCCACTACATCCCACTCCGCTGAACCCCAGACCGGAAAACGGTTCGGAGAACCGCTCCCAACTGGCGTGGTCTGCGATGCGGTCTGCATTCGCAAAGTTATAAATAATTTGGAAAACTCAAGCAAATTGAAAAATCTTTTTGAAATAGTGCCTGTTGCAAATGAGCGGGGAAATTAGTACTTTTGCAGGTGAAGATACCACACCCGATGCTCAAGAGGGGTGGCAGTCGGCCCGGTTGGCGGGCGGCTGTCTGAGATTATACCCTTTGAACTTGACGCGGCCAGCACCGCCGGAAGGAGTTTGAGCGCTTCCTCCCCACAGTTTCGCCACCGGAATCACGTTTCCCGGATTCCCGACGGAAAAAGATGCCGACCGTTGCCCCCAGTGCAGCGGTTTTTTGCGTTTATAGGGGCAGTGGTACGATAGTCGGATGCACCGGGGTACATCCCTACAATATGGGATAACCGACAGATTATTTGAAATGTAACTGCATATAGTAATGGAAGTTGAAATAAACAAACGGACGGTGACGGTGGATGCCGAGACGGTGCCGACGCTGGCGGCGCTGCTGAAGGCCGAACGGCTCGACGGACCGGCTCAGGCTGTGGCCGTTGACAATACGCTGGCTCCGCGCTCGCAGTGGGCGGAGATACCGCTACGCGAAGGGATGAAAATTACCGTAATACGCGCCGTATGCGGCGGATAACGTCCGGAATATGAAACTCATAGCCATCACTCCGACGTATTTCTACCCCGGCGAGGCGCAGGCGATTGCCGACGCGCTCACGGCCGGAGGTTTCTGGCGCGTGCACATCCGCAAACCCGGCTCGTCGGTCGAAGAAATCATGCGGCTTGTTGAGGAGATACCTGCCGAGTTTCGCCAAAGGCTTACACTCCACGACCATCAGGAGCTCGCTGCTCGACTGAGTGTGGGCGGCGTTCAGTTGAACGGCCGATGCATGGCTGTGCCCGAAGGGTTTACCGGGATGGTAAGCCGCGGGGCGCATTCACCCGCCGAGGCGGTGAATGCCGCCAAGTCGGCCGACTACGTGCTGCTCAGCCCCATGGCGCCGTCGCTCTCGAAGCCCGGCTACCAACCCGCCTACAGTTTCGATGAACTGGCCGCCGTGGCCTCGGAGAAAATATTTGCTCTCGGAGGCGTGACGCGCGAGCTTCTGCCGCGCATCGAAGCCGCCGGATTCGGTGGCGCGGCGCTCCTGACCGACGCATGGCGACGGCCAATCGCCCCGGAGCATTTTGCCCTGCAGTTCATCACGCATCCCACGGAGACGCTTGATGTGGCCGAGGGGGCGCGGCTTGCCCTTGAAGGTGGCTGCCGCTGGATTCAGCTGCGCCACAAGGACGCCGACACCGAAACGCTTCTCGACGAGGGGAGCCGCATCGCGGCGCTATGCCGCGAATTCGGGGCGACTTTCATTATAGATGACCACGTGGAGCTTGTAGACCGGCTCGACGCCGACGGCGTGCATCTGGGGCAGAACGATATGCCCGTGGCCGACGCACGGCGCATCCTCGGTCCCCGGAAAATCATCGGCGCCACGGCCAACACCTTCGAGACCCTTCTTGAAGCCGCCCGCTCCGGAGCTGACTACGCCGGGGTCGGCCCCTTCCGCTTCACCTCGACAAAGAAGAACCTCGCGCCCACGCTCGGTCTCGGGGGCTACGATAATATTATGGGAGAGTGCCGCAGAAATGGCGTCCGCATCCCCGTGGTGGCCATCGGTGGAATCGTCCCGGCCGACATTCCCGCGATACTCCGCACCGGAGTCAGAGGCGTAGCCATCAGTTCCACGATACTCGGCAGTCCCGACCCTGCGGCTACAACCCGCGAAATAATCAATCTGATAAACAATAACCTACATAACCCCGAACAATGGAAAAACTTATAATAGGAGGTAAGGAATTCACCTCGCGCCTGTTTGTAGGCACCGGAAAATTCCGCAGCAACGAGCTTATGGCCCGCGCCATCAAGGCCTCGGGTTCGCAGATGGTCACTGTGGCCATGAAGCGCATCGATATGGACAACCGCGAGGACGACATGCTGCGCCACGTGGTGGCCGAGGGGGTGCAGCTGCTCCCCAACACCTCGGGCGTACGCAACGCCGACGAGGCCGTGCTCGCCGCCCAGCTGGCCCGCGAGGCTTTCGGCACCAATTTCATAAAACTTGAAATCCACCCGGACCCAAAATATCTGCTTCCCGACCCCGTGGAGACCCTGCTCGCCACCGAGAAGCTCGCGAAGATGGGTTTCGTGGTGCTTCCCTACATCCAGGCCGACCCGGTGCTCTGCAAGCGCCTTGAGGAGGTCGGTTCAGCCGCCGTGATGCCGCTTGCCGCACCCATCGGCTCGAACAAGGGGCTCGTGACCCGCGACCTGCTGAAAATCATCATCGAGCAGAGCCGCGTGCCCGTGGTGGTCGACGCCGGACTCGGCGCACCCTCCCACGCCGCCGAGGCGATGGAAATCGGCGCAGATGCCGTGCTGGTGAATACAGCTATCGCCGTAGCCGGCGACCCCGTGCGCATGGCCCGCGCATTTGCCGACGCCACCGTGGCCGGCCGTGAGGCTTTCGAGGCCGGACTCGGCGCCGTAGGCTCCTATGGCGAGGCTACATCTCCTCTCACTTCGTTTCTCGACTGATTCTCAGATAGATTTGATATAAAAAGCATAAATGTTTTCCGACTATTTAGCTGAACATTACGACTGGGATGAAACCACCGCCCGCATCCAGGCCATGACGGCTGCCGACGTGGAGCGTGCCCTGGCCAAGGAGCGCCTGACCGACACCGATTTCATGGCGCTGATCTCGCCTGCGGCCGCCCCGTATATCGAGCAGATGGCGCGCCGCAGCCGCGCTATAACCGAACAGCGCTTCGGCAAGACGGTTTCGATATTCATCCCGATGTACATAACCAATTCCTGCACAAACTCCTGTGTATACTGCGGCTTCAACCGCCACAACAAGATTCCGCGCGTAATCCTCACACCCGAGCAGATCGAGGCCGAGTGCAAGGCCATCAAGGCCATGGGGCCGTTTGAGAATCTGCTTATCGTGACCGGCGAGAATCCGCTCGCCGCCGGAACCGACTACATAGAGAAAGCGCTCCAGGTGTGCCGTCCCTATTTCAGCAACCTCACTATCGAGGTGATGCCGCTCTCGACTGAAGACTATGAGCGGCTTACGCATTCGGGTCTCAACGGCGTAATCTGCTTCCAGGAAACCTACAACCGCGCCCGCTACAAGGTGTATCATCCCGCCGGGATGAAGTCGAAATTCGAATGGCGCTGCGACGGCTTCGACCGCATGGGGATGGCCGGCGTCCACAAAATCGGAATGGGTGTGCTCATCGGTCTGGAGGACTGGCGCACCGACGTAACCATGATGGCACGCCATCTGCTTTATCTGCGCAAAAACTACTGGAAGACAAAGTATTCCGTAAACTTTCCGCGCATGCGGCCGTCGGAGTCGGGCTTCCAGCCCAACGTAGTGATGTCCGACCGCGAGCTGGCACAGCTCACCTTCGCCTTCCGCATCTTCGACCCCGACGTCGACATCTCCTACTCCACCCGCGAAAACCACGCCTTCCGCAACAACATGGCTACGCTCGGCGTGACAACAATGAGCGCCGGGTCGAAAACCGATCCGGGAGGCTACGCCACATATCCCGACTCGCTCGAGCAGTTCGCCATCAGCGACCCGACAAGTCCCGCCGCCGTGGCCGCCGACCTCCGCGCCCTCGGCCGCGAGCCGGTATGGAAAGACTGGGACCGCGTATTCGACTGAAAAATATGACTATGGAATCGAGCCACGAAACATCGCCGTCCGGCCGCTATGCGCGTCAGACCATGCTCCCCGAGATAGGCCCGGAAGGGCAGCGGCGGCTCCGCGCCACGCGAGTGCTCATCGTAGGGCTCGGCGGACTGGGTGCCCCAGCAGCCACCTACCTCGCCGGCGCAGGTACTGGGCATATCATCCTTTGCGACCCCGACACCGTGAGCCTGAGCAATCTTCAGCGGCAGACGCTCTATACCGAGGCTGACCTCGGAAAACCGAAGGCCGAATGCGCCCTCCGGCGACTGAAAGCGCTCAACAGCGAAATCTCATTCTCGGCTGTGTCCGAGGGAATTACGCCAGAAAACGCCGCACGGCTTGTGGCGGACTGCGACATGGTGGTGGACTGTACCGACAATTTCGCCACGCGTTATCTTATCGACGATACCTGCGCGGCCGCCGGACGGCCGTGGGTATACGGAGCTATCGGCGAATTCTGCGGGCAGGTGGCGGTGATGAACCTGCCGCCGCGCGCCCGCCGCTTCTCCGACCTTTTCCCCGACCGGGAGGAGCTGTTGGCGCGTCCACGGACTACCATGGGCGTGCTCGGTGCCGTACCGGGGGCGATAGGCGCCATCCAGGCCTGCGAGGCCATCAAGGTGATTACCGGCTGCGGTGAGCCGCTGGCGGGGCGCCTCTTCTTCCTCGACCTGCTTTCGCTTCGCTCCGAGATTATTGAGTTCTAAAATTCTTTTCAAAAACAACCGATTACCCAATGTCAACCACTTCTGAAAAATCCTGGAGCCGGGAGGCGTGGGCCAAGTCGCTCCCCGTCTACGAGCGGATTCTGCAACTGCCGTTCCTTCAGCGGCTTGCCGAAGGAACGCTCCCGCGCGCTTGCTTCAATCACTATATCGGCCAGGATGCCCTCTACCTCAACGAATACTCGCGCGTGCTCGCCCACATCGCCTCGCGCGTGCCCTCGCCCGAACTGATGGACACCTTCCTGCGGTTCGCCCGCGACGGTGTGATGGTCGAAAAGAGCCTCCACGCCCTCTTTGTTGACGGTACACCCGACCAAATGTCGGACACCTGCCTGCACTATACATCCCTGCTCAAGGCTCAGGCGCTTGAGGATGTCGCCGTGGAGTGCGCCGCAATTCTGCCGTGTTTCTGGATTTACCGCGAGGTGGGACGCCACATCATCGCTACCGCACGAATGGAAGGGAATCCCTACGCCGCCTGGATTCAGACCTATGCCGACGAGGGGTTCGACGCCTCGACCAACCTCGCCATCGATATCTGCGACCGGCTTGCCGCCAATGCTCCAGCCGAGACGCGCCGGCGCATGACGGAAGTTTTCTATCAGGCCTCGCGCATGGAGGAGGCATTCTGGCAGGCACCCATGCAGTTCGCTGACCGCTAAACTATACCGATAATGAAAAAGCATAAGATAGGATTGACAATCGCCGGTAGCGACCCCTCGGGGGGCGCCGGTCTGCAGGCCGACATCAAGACTTTCTCGGCGCTCGGGGTGTTCGCCACCTCGGCCGTCGTGGCCGTCGTGGATGAGAATACCGTTGGAGTCTACGGCGTACATCCCATCCCGGTGAAATTCGTGGAGGGGCAGATACGCTCCGTAATCGACGACCTCGGCGTTGACGCCGTGAAAATCGGCATGCTCCATAGCTCGGAATTGATACGCACCGTGCTCCATACGCTTCAGAGCTATCCCGATGTGCGCAATATAGTGCTCGATCCGGTAATGGTGGCCACTTCGGGCGACGCGCTTTTACAGCCCGAGGCCGTGGCCACGCTGCGCGACGAACTGATACCGTACTCTCGCGTAATCACTCCCAACCTCCCCGAAGCATCTTTGCTGCTGGGCGAGACGGTCGACCATCAGGACCAGCTGGAGGACGCGGCTCGCGAGCTTTCGCGGCTTACCGACTCAAAAGTGTCGGTAATGCTGAAAGCCGGGCATCTGACCGACAATGAATTGACCGATATATTCTACAATGCCGAGACCGGGCGCTCGATGCGCCTTACGTCGCCGCGCGTGCGCACGGAGAACACCCACGGTACGGGCTGCACGCTCTCGTCGGCCATCGCCGCATATCTGGCAAAGGGCGCCGACCTCGACACGGCCGCACGGCTGGGCAAGGAATACCTCGCCGGAGCCATCGCCGCCGGAGCGCAGTACACCATAGGCCACGGCCACGGGCCGGTGCACCATTTCCATCCGTTCTATTGATTTCCCGAAAGAGGTGGGGCGGCGGTCAGCTCACCGGGAGGGCGTGAATCTCCTGGAGGATGTCGACAGCCGTCTCCACCGAGGGGACGTTTGCAATCGAGAAGCTGCGCTTGCCGGCCTTCTCGCGGATTTTCACGCGCAGCGGATTCTGCTGCAGGTAGGTAATCAGGCGCCCGAACATCGGGCTCTGATAGTAGGCCTTGTTCGATTCGTCGACGAAATAGAGGTACATAAGCCCCTGCTTGAGCGAGATTTTCTCAATACCGAGCTGACGGCCGAGGCGCCGCAGCCGCGGCACGCGGATAAGTTCGGCCGTTTCGGGCGGAATCTTTCCGAAACGGTCGATGAGATTCGATTGGAACTCCATCAGGTCCATCTCGCGGTTGATATTGTCGAGTTCGCGGTAGAGGGCGATGCGCTCGCTCTCCTGCGGCACGTAGTCGGCCGGGAGGAGCAGTTCCATATCGCTCTCGATGGCGCAGTCGGCCACGAATTCCTCCTCTTCGGGGCGCTCGGCCTTCAGCGTGTCGGAGAATTCCTCGGTGCGCAGTTCCGTTACGGCTTCCTTAAGAATTTTCTGGTAGGTCTCGTAGCCCAGATCGGCTATGAAGCCGCTCTGCTCGGCGCCGAGCAGGTTGCCGGCGCCACGTATGTCGAGGTCCTGCATGGCTATGTGGATGCCGCTTCCGAGGTCGCTGAAACTTTCGATGGCCTGCAGGCGACGGCGCGCCACGGGAGTGAGCGGAGTGCCGGGAGGCACCATCAGGTAGCAGAACGCCTTGCGCGAGGAGCGGCCGACGCGTCCGCGCAGCTGATGCAGTTCGCTCAGGCCGAAGTTCTGGGCGTTGTTTACTATGATGGTGTTCACGTTGGGCATGTCGATGCCGCTCTCCACGATGGTAGTGGCCAGCAGAACATCGTAGTCGTGGTTGGCGAAGTCGAGAACGGCCTTCTCGAGCTGTTCCGGGGGCAGTTGGCCGTGGGCCACGAGCGTGCGCGCGTCGGGTACCACGCGCTTCACCATCTGCTCGAGCTGGTATAGACCCTCGATGCGGTTGTTGATTATGAATGTCTGACCGTTGCGGCTAAGTTCGAAATTGAGCGCTTCGGCCAGGATGTCGTCGGTGAGGGTGTTGACGGAGGTGAGGATGGGGTAGCGGTTTGGCGGCGGGGTGGTTATGGCCGAGAGGTCGCGCGCGCCCATAAGCGAGAACTGGAGCGTTCGCGGAATCGGAGTCGCGCTCATGGTGAGCGTGTCGACGTTGACCTTCAGATGTTTGAGTTTTTCCTTTACGGCCACGCCGAATTTTTGCTCCTCGTCGATTACAAGCAGGCCGAGGTCGTGGAACTTCACGTCCTTCCCGACGATGCGGTGGGTACCGATCAGTATGTCGATCTTTCCCTCTGCGAGGTCGGCGAGAATCTGCTTCGCCTGCTTGCCGGTGCGTGCGCGCGAGAGATATTCCACCCTCACGGGGAAGTCGGCCAGACGGCTGCGGAAGGTGTTGAAATGTTGGTAGGCGAGCACCGTGGTGGGCACGAGCACGGCCACCTGCTTGCCGTCGGTGGCGGCCTTGAAGGCTGCGCGCACGGCTATCTCGGTCTTTCCGAAACCCACATCGCCGCAAATAAGGCGGTCCATAGGGCGCGGGCTTTCCATATCCTGTTTCACGGCGTTTGTGGCCGTAGTCTGGTCGGGAGTGTCCTCGTAGATGAATGAGGCCTCCAGCTCGTGCTGCAGATATGAGTCGGGCGAGAAACTGAACCCTTTCTCCTCCTTGCGCGCCGCGTAGAGGCGGATAAGGTCGCGGGCGATATCCTTGAGCTTGCTCTTGGTCTTCTCTTTCAGGCGGTTCCACGCGCCGGAGCCGAGTTTGTTGACCGTTGGCTCAACCCATTCCTTGCCGCGGTATTTTGCGAGCTTGTGGAGCGAATGGATCGACACGAAAATGCAGTCGTTGTTCTTGTAGACGAGCTTTATCATCTCCTGGGTCGAGCCGTTGACCTGCGTGCGCAAGAGTCCGCCGAAGCGGCCTACGCCGTGGTCTACGTGCACGATGAAGTCGCCCGGCTCGATTGCCTGCAGTTCCTTTAGCGAGAGGGCGAGCTTACCAGAGCGGGCGCGCTCCCCCTTGAGGGTATATTTGTGGAAGCGGTCGAAAATCTGGTGGTCGGTGAAGAAGCAGGCGCGGACGGTATGGTCCACAAACCCCTCGTGGAGCGTGGAGAGCACCGGTGTGAATGGGATTTGGTCGCCGCGCTCGTCGAAAATTGCGCGCAGGCGTTCAATCTGCTTCTCGCTGTCGCTTAGGATATAGAGCGTATAACCTTGTTCGAGCAGATGGGTGAACGAGGCCGAGATAAGGTCGAAATTCTTGTGGTAGAGTCCCTGGGGAGTGCAGCCGAAGTCGAGTGTGGCTGTGCCGCGCGCCGTGACGAGCTTTGCGGCCGGAGCAGCGGTGGAGTTTTGTGGCTGGGGTTCGTCGGAAATTTCGGCGTCGGGAGCTTTCTCGCCCGAGAAATGTATTTTCGCGAAAGTCTCCCATCGGGCGTGGAAGCGCTCCGGGTCGACGAGATTTTTCAGTGCATTGGCGTCGCCTTCGTCGGCGAGCATCGAGGAGGTGCTGAAGGTTTCGCTGCATACGGCGTCGATGCGCCCGAGGGCGAACTGCTCGGAACGAACGCACAGCAGCGTGTCAGATGCTACGAAGTCGAGCAGGCTTTCGCCGGCGGAGTCGCTGTCGGTAGCTACGTTGGCCGTAACGGAGATGCTGTCGAGTTTGCGCTCGGAGAGCTGGGTCTCGATGTTGAATGTGCGGATCGACTCGATTTCATCGCCGAAGAGGTCGACGCGGTAGGGGAGTGCCGAAGAATAACCGAATATGTCGATTATAGAGCCGCGGATGGCGAAATGTCCAGGTTCGTATACATAGTCCACCTGGCCGAATCCGTTGTCGAGAAGCCATTTGCGGGTGTCGTCGAGATTGATTTCCTCGCCTGCAGCCAGCCTGAGCGTATGAGCCGAAAGGTCGGCCTTGCGGGCCACCTTCTCGGCGATGGCCTCGGGGTAGGTGACTACGGCACGCAGCGCCTTGTCGGCGGGGTCGCCCAGGCGGTTGAGCGTCTCGATGCGCATAATCTGCGATGGAGGGTCGACCCGGCCGTATTTAATATCGCGTTTGTAGGCCGATGGTAGCATAGCTACAGCCTGTTCGCCCAGCAGCCGAGAGAGGTCCTGATAAAGATATCCGGCGTCGTCGAGCGTATCGGCTACGATGACAACGGGGTGCGGAAGCGGGCCGATGGCTGCAAGCGCCATGGCAGCCGACGAACCGGAGAGTCCCTTGAATTCCACACGCTGACTGCCTGCCAGCTCTACGGCCTTGACGATGGCGCGCGAGCGGGCAGGCGTTATGAAAGCTGACTCAATTTCCTGAAGCTGCATTTCGGGGGATATGTACTGTCTGTCGGGAACTTATCTCTTTTTTGCGGGAGAAAGGATGGCACGGTAGCGCGTGGGGTCTGAAAGCACGGCTGCGGCCGAATCGAGCTCCTGGTCGGTTTTGAGAGAGGAAATTATAGCGCCGCGCTCGTAGTAGTAGCGCTGAAGGATTTCCGAGGCGAGATATTCGCTGATGACCTTGCGGTTGAAATCAAGGTCGCGGTTGAGGTCGTGGTGAAGCAGCGTCTTGAGCGAGTCGAGTCCGGACTGCACCTCGTCGTTGAGATAGCCTTCGGTTTCGGCGGCTTTCTGCAACTGCTCCATTATCATGTCGGTGGTGCTGTCGTATTTGAATTTGCCGGGGTCGATGAAGGCCTTGAATTCGTTGAAGATGGTATCGGTAATCTCAAACGCTTCGGGAGCGGCCACCGAGTCGTGGCGGGCGGCGTAGCGGTTGGCGAAGTCGAAACTCCAGTTGTCGCGGATTATGTTGTAGACCAGTCGGTTGCCCTCGGGCAGCTCGACTTTGATGTCGGGGGTGATACCTCCGCCGTCGCGCACTTCGCGTCCGGCGCGTGTATGCCATACGGTGGTGAGACTGTCGGGGATACGGCCCACCGAGCCGTCGGGATTGCGGTGGGAGTAGTCGATGGCCTGAATGAGACGTCCGGAGGGGATGTAGTATTTGGCGATAGTAACTTTCAGCATCCCGTTGTAGGGGAGCTGCTTGGTTGACTGCACGAGGCCCTTGCCAAACGAGCGTTCGCCCACTATCACGGCCCTGTCGAGATCCTGAAGGGCACCGGTGACGATTTCCGCCGCAGAGGCCGAGCCGGAGTTGACGAGAACGGCCAGAGGGATTTCGGTGTCGACCGGCTGATGTGTTGTCTTATAGATTTTTTCATTGAGCAACCCCTTGCCGCGCGTGCGGAGCACTTCGGTGCCTTTCGGCACAAAAAGCCCGACCACCTGCACGGCGCTTTCGAGGAGGCCGCCCCCGTTGTTGCGCAGATCGAGAACGATGGATTTAACGGCCGGGGTCTTCTTGAGGTCGAGCAGGGCATCGCGGGTCTGGGAAAATGTCTTGTCGTTGAATGTGGTGATCTGGATGTATCCGATGCCGTCGCGTGCCACTCCGTAGTATGGCACGGGGTCCACGTCGATTTTCTCGCGTGTGATGGTGAAGTCGAGAATCGAATCCTCCACATACGGGCGGCGTACCGTCACCTTCACGTCGGTTCCGGCCTGTCCGCGCAGCTTCTTGCTCACCTCCGAGCTGGGCGATTTTGCCACGCTGTCGCCGTCGATTACGAGGAATACGTCGCCGGGACGCAGACCTGCGCGTTGCGATGGTGTGCCGAAGCGCGGCTCGGTAACCTGCACGCCTCCCTCCGGGCGCTGGTTGATGTAGCTGCCGATGCCGCCGTATTCGCCGGTCGAGATGGTGAGGAACTCATCTTGCTCCGATTCGGGAATGTATTCCGTGTATGGGTCTATCTCGCCCAGCATGGCGTCGATGGCGGTTTTCATCGATTTGTCGGCGTCGATAGAGTCGACGTAGTTGGTCTGGAGCGCCTTGTAGAGCGATGTGAACACGTCGAGATTGCGCGTGATGGCCGATTTCGAGCTGCGCGTGGCGCCCACGGCTATCAATGTGGCGAGAACCGCTGCGGCAAGAAGTATGGGGAGTTTTCTCATAAATACGTTGTAGTGAAGTTGAAATGTAGAAGTGCGTTGCGGGCAATAGCACCTTCTGGTGGCGTAGGGGCGGCTACATATTGGAAATTAAGTTAACGCCGACGCCTATTTAACACTTTGGGAAGGCGAAATTACACAATTATATAACAACTTTCGCTATTATAAAGTCATAAAATCCTTTAAATTTTTGCCGGGCATAACCTTTCAGTTGCCGAAGGTGGAGGTATAGAGGCCTAACAGAAAGCGCGGTTCGGGCGACGCTTCCTCCTTTCCGGCCTCGGAGGCAGCCTCGCCGGGGAGCGGGAGATTGTTGGCTACGGGCGTCCATGTGGCTCCGTGGTTGGTGGAATAGAAGAAAGATACCTCGCCGTCGTAGCTCTTCATGCGCAGCCAGAGCGTGTAGCCGGTCTCATAATCCTGAAGAGGCTGATAGGCTGTGGTGACGTAGCCGTCGCGCAGCGAGCGTACTACCACGGCCTGACGCCAGTTGACTATCGTCCGGCCGAAAGTTATAGTGCTGCCGGCGTCGGCGTAGAGCGCCATCCCCGCGAAATCGTGGGGCGTGGAGGGGGTGTAGTCAACCTGACAGGCCGCTACAAACGGCCCCTCGGCCGTATCGAGGAATATGGCTGTGGGCGAATAATGTGTGTTGGAAAGGTTGACGTAGGTAGGGGAGAGCGTCAGTCCGTCGGGCGTTATGCGGTAGTTATCGTCGTCGGGTTCGTTAATGTGGCTCCAGCGCTCGCTGAGTTCATGGGAAGCAAACGAATCGGTGAAGCAGTTTGTAGGCGCCACACGCTCTACGCGCACGTCGGGGCGCATCTCTGAAACGCGTGTGCGGTTTCGGCGCCCCTTCTTTTTCCGTGTTGCGCGCCTGCTTTGTGAATCGCCGGAGCGCACAACCACCTGTCGCTCGACGCCCGGACAGTATTCAAACCAACGGAACGTGGCGTCGCCTTCGGCCATGGCATCCGTGCTGACAAACATCGCGGCTATCGTCACGGCCGCATATCGTAAGTATCTGTAAATATCCATTTTCATTTCAAAAATCATCAGCCAATTGAAAACCATAAATTTCCGTAAGGAAACCGAGAAATTCTGTGCATTTCTGCAAAGTTACGCCATCCCTCTCCCCTCCACAACCCTTTTAACCCAATTTAAACCTCCAGCCAGCAGCGACTGAATAATAACTTTTGGAAAAACTTTTCGACGAAAAACTTTTCGATGAAATGGTGTGTTAAAATTTTGTGGAATCCGAAGATGTTTACTATCTTTGTATTCACAAAGGGTAGTTTCCCCTTGAAAGAAATACTTCGAGTGCGTAAGCAACGATTTTAGGGATCGGTTTCGCCCGGTCGGAAAGAGCAGTCGCAAGGCCGCTCTTTTTTAATGCGGTATTACTTTCTGCCCCAACAATACTCCATTGTCTTGGAAAATATTGTGCTTTACAGCTTCGTATGATGGATTATGTCTTTCGGGGTGAAGCAGATGGATGGTAACAGGGTATGCTATCAAGTCCGCAATCTGCAATCCGATGATGTTGTCTTTCTTGTTGTTGAAACCGAAGTCGCTGATTCTTGCCCTTAATCGGTCGGATGCTACCCATTTCGTGCCACGATTGCGTAGCCCGTTGTAATAGTTGAGGAGTTTGTTATCCTCCTTCTTGCCTCGACGTTCTACAACGATGGAAATCTCCGGGAGAATACCATCTTTAATTTCATTGTCAACGCAGAAGATACTTCTCTCAATCAGATATGACAGAGAAAGTCCATATACGTCATCTTTCTCGCCCAGGACGCAGAATTTACTAAGTTGCTCTTTGAGAATCGTGCAACTTACAATGACATAAGCATTATTTCGGCTCAGTATTTTCTCGATGCCTTCAAAGAATCTCACTCTTAATGCTTCATCAGCAAGAATAGAGAATGGTCCACGCCATTTGCGAATATCAACAGAATGGATAACGACATCTTTTGTGCCGAATATCTCTATCTTCAATTCCTCAAAAGCCTTATTCAGTGCGTTAAGATTCTGCCGGGATACAAGAATACCGCATAAAGTAAACACCGGGAATCCGGGGTCGTACTTTGCGAGATTATGGTCTCCGCACTCATCAATGAAGAGATAATATTTCGATTTGTCGTTTTTATTCATTGTAGGTTGCAGCGCGAAGTTACATAAAATCTGCGACGTATGCTCTCTATCCCAAACAAATCGCTAATTTTGCACTTGTCAGCTGAAGCTGCCCCCAATTTAAACCTCCGCCATTCCACGCATGGATGTATAATTGCGGAGAATAATTTGGCGGGAATCGGAAATTATGGTTATATTTGGCAATTGTTTTGGAAAAAGCTAATGCTCACCGCCGTAGGGCGCTTTTAAAGCGCCGAGCCGAGGGTGGGCGGTGGCTGTGCCCCTTGTTATATAATAAATCTTTTTCACGTTTTTATGGAAATGCGTACGTCGGACGCTGCCGAAAATCCTATGGCTGACGTTCAACCCACTGCTCCCCAGGCCGAGCCTCAGGCTACGGCCGAAGTTACCCCCTCCGCTTCTCCCGAGTCCGAATCCACTCCCGAAGCCACCGAACCTGTAGCGCAGGCTCCCGAGGCCGAAGCTGATGAAACGAAGGCCGCTGAGGCTGAAACTGCTCAAGAGCAGATGCCTGAGACCGAGGCTGCCGAAGCCCTCAAAGGGCCGGCCGACAAGGCCGAAGTGCTTGAGGCTCTTACCCGTCTGGCTTCGGCCGATGCCGTCGAAATCTCGCGCGAGGAGGTGGCTCGCCTCAAACAGTTGTTCTATTCCTTCCGTAAGGCTGAACTCGAGGCCGAAATGGCCGATTTTCTGGCTGCCGGAAATGCCGAGGCCGATTTTCTGCCGGCTCTCGATCCTGCCGAAGAGCAGTTCAAGGAGCTTATGAACGCAGTTCGCGACCGCAAGGCTGCTCTCACCGCCGCCCACGAGGCTGAGCTTGCCGCCAACCTCGACCGCAAGAAGGCTCTTATCGAGGAACTTCAGCAGCTTTCTGCCGACACCGACAACGTGAACCGCACATTCCCGCGCGTGAAGGAGATTCAGGCCGAGTTCAAGGCCATCGGCGATGTGCCTCCAACTGAAGCTACCGACCTCTGGAAGACGTATCAGGCTACCGTGGAGCAGTTCTACGACCAGCTGAAGGTCAATAAGGACCTGCGCGACTACGATTTTCGCAAGAATCTGGAGCTCAAGACTCTCCTCTGCGAGGAGGCTGAAAAGCTCGACGCCGACGATGATGTGGTGCTCGCGTTCAAACGCCTGCAGAACCTTCACGACGAATGGCGTCAGACCGGTCCCGTGGCCAAGGAGCTGCGCGAGGAAATCTGGCAGCGCTTCAAGGATGCCTCGGCCGTAGTCAATAAGAAATATCAGGCTTTCTTCGAGGAGCGCAAGGCCCGCGAAGCTGCCAACGAGCAGGCCAAGACTGCCATCTGCGAACGTATAGAGGCCATCGACTGCACTCAGTTCAAATCTTTCGGAGCATGGGAGGAGGCTACCAAAACCATAATCGCCGCCCAGCAGGAATGGAAGACGCTCGGTTTTGCATCGCGCAAGATTAACAACGCTCTCTTCGCCCGCTTCCGCAAGGCGTGCGATAACTTCTTCACCCTCAAGGGCGAATACTATCGCGCCGTGAAAGATGAGCTCGCCGCCAACCTCGCCAAGAAAATTGCCCTCTGCGAGCAGGCCGAGGCGTTGAGCGAAAGCACCGACTGGCGCCGCACGGCCGACCGCCTCGTGGCTCTCCAGAAGGAGTGGAAGACGATAGGTACCGTGGCTAAAAAGCAGAGCGACGCCGTATGGCAGCGTTTCCAGAAAGCATGCGATACCTTCTTTGAAGCCCGCAAGCGCAACCAGAGCGAGGGCCGCTCCGAGGAGCAGGCCAACCTCAAAGCCAAGCGCGAGATTATCGAGGCACTCAAGGCTATCGGAGCCGACACGCCGCGCGCCGAGGCCATGCCGAAGGTGAAGGAGCTGCAGGCCCGCTGGCAGGAGATCGGCCATGTGCCTTTCCGCGAAAAGGATAAGATTTACGACGAATACCGCGCCCTCTGCGACGCATTTTATTTGCGTGCCCATCGCGACGGAGCCGGCGCAAGCCGCTTTGAGGATGTCGTCAAGGAGATGAGCGGCGACGCCGCCAAGCTGCGCCGCGAGCGCGACCGCATTGTGCGCGCCTATGAAATCAAGCGCAACGAGCTGAAAACCTACGAAAATAACCTCGGTTTCCTCAGTTCCAAGAGCAAGAGCGGCGATTCAATGGTGCGCGAAATGGAGCGCCGCATCCAGCGCATCAAGGACGATCTGGCCGCCATCGAGCAGAAAATCGCGCTGATCGACGCCCAGCTCTGACCCTTCGGGGTGTTTCCCCTTAAATTATTGAATGCAAGAAAATAACCGACACAAAGGCGGCGGCAGCCGCGCCCAGTTCGCAACCCGTCTGGGCGTGATTGCCGCCACCGTAGGCTCGGCCGTAGGGCTGGGCAACATATGGCGTTTCCCCTACGAGGCAGGCATGCACGGAGGGGGAGCGTTTCTTATAGTCTATCTGGGTTGCATCCTTCTGATCGGCATTCCGGTGATTACGGCCGAGTTCATAGTCGGCCGTTCCACCGGGTCGAACATCTACGGCGCGTTCCGCAAGATTCATGGCTCGCCGCTGTGGCGGCTTGTGGCCCTGATGGGTATTCTGGCGTCGCTGATGATACTGAGCTTCTACAGCGTGGTGGCCGGATGGACGGCCAGCTATGTGGTTCACTCCGTGGGCGGTTTTGCCGGAAGCGAGACGCAGCTCCATGAGGAATTCGCCTCGTTTACCGCCTCATGGCAGCCCGTAGGGTGGACGCTCGGCTTCCTTGCGCTGAACTACGTGATAATGCGCCGTGGCGTCGAAAAGGGGATAGAGCGCGTGTCGAACGTGCTCACGCCCTTGCTGTTCGTGCTTCTGGTGGCCTTCTGTGTCAACTCTCTGATGATGCCTGAGGCCCGGGAAGGACTTCTGTTCCTTTTCAGGCCCGACTTTTCGGCTATTACTCCCTCCGTGCTTATCGGAGCGATGGGGCAGGCGTTTTTCTCGCTGTCGCTCGGACTGGGGTGCCTGCTCACTTATGCCAGCTATTTTCGGCCCGAGACGCGCCTGCTGCGCAGCGCCTCGACTATTGCCGGACTCGATACGCTCGTGGCCGTGATGGCGGGAATAGTTATCTTTCCGGCAGTGTTTACCTTCGGAGCATCGCCCGAATCAGGCCCGCGCCTCGTGTTCGAAGTGTTGCCCGCCATCTTCTCCCATCTTGCGTGGGGCAACGTATGGGCCACGCTTTTCTTCCTCCTGCTGCTTGTGGCATCGCTCACGTCGACCATATCGATGAGCGAAATTTCAATCGCATTTTTCACAGAGGAATGCCATATGCGCCGCTCTGCGGCCACAATCCTCACCACCGCCATCGCCATGGTGGCAGGCACAGCCTGCGCCCTCTCGTTCGGCCCGCTCTCCGGCGCCACCCTCTGCGGGCGCACCATCTTCGGCATGTTCGACTATGTGTCGTCCAACATCCTGCTTCCCGTGGGCGGCATGATGGTATCCATTCTTGTCGGCTTGGTTATGAAGCGCGCGGTTGTCAGGAAAGAGCTTGCCCTCGACGGCCGCCGCGGCCGCCTGGCCGTGGCCGCCCTCATCTTCTGCCTCCGCTACGTCGCCCCCTCCGCCATCCTCCTCATCTTCCTCTCCGGCCTGTAAGGTTTTACCATATAAATAGTTGAACTGGGGCGCAATTGTGAGGATAATACAATCCTTATTGCTTCGTAAATTTATTAATATACTTGATTATCAGATTGTAGGGATGCATCCTAATGCATCCGCCGTCTATATACGCCTAACACGATGATAATCGGATGCACCATGGTGCATCCCTACTTTTGGGTGTTGCAAAACCATCGAAATGTAGGGACGCACGGGCCGTGCGTCCTTGTATAATATTTGATCCTCAGTTTGTTACACGGACGCACGAGCCGTGCGTCCCTACAATGTTGGCGAAAAATGTTGGTTCTGTAATGCCTGTCATGCTTTTTGTGGCCAACATATATGGGCCAATGGGCAGACAATATATCGTTATCATAAAAAATCAATTACGGGGTTGTGTAGATTTCAAAAATCTTTGTAACTTAGCGGGTGCAGACCGCAACGCATAGTCTACGCCAGTGTAAAAGGATTGAAGATGAATCCTTTTGGGTCTGGGGAAATGTGGTGCGGGATGCATGAAAATTATAGAAAGCGTTTATCCGCGCTGATTCTTGACCATCTGAAATTCTCGCAAAATTTCATATTCATGTCAAGGATTGAGCAACGGTAGATGCCCGTGGATATGTAATACCCTGCATTCGGCGTGAAATCTCGTGAGGGATTCTGCCGGACGCTTAGTTTGCATATACTGGCGTGGGCTTCTGCACGTTGCCGTCCGACATGAATAGGGCAATGCGAGAAGCCTCAGATGGTAGGACGGTAACAGATACAGATTCCTACGCTTTTTTTGTATATAAACCAATCACGCCAACGAGAGGATGACTGCGGCACTTTTTTAAGCCTATGGCACGTAGGATATTAGATTACGCTCTAGCAGAGAGGCTAAAATTAATTACATCGGAGCCTATACCTCAAGAATGCCAGGAACTTGCAGGAAGTAAAAATGTCGCGGAGGTGTTTTATTTGAAAAACATTGATGAATTGAAGGAATTAGGCATAATCGCAAATATAATAGTGCGATTTATGGATAATACATTTTTACCATTACAAGGACCTCAGAATATCATATCTATACTTACACTTTTATAACATTATTATTATGAGAAAATTTCTTATGATTGTAGTGCTCGTTTTGAGTTTTTGCTGCTCGGCTCAGACGAAATCACTCTCAATCGACAACCAAACGCCTGGTTGGCTTTCAAGTAAAATTAACTATGGTGACCAGCAGACAATTGAAAATTTAACTGTTACGGGCTACGTCAACGCTACCGACCTGTCATTTATTGGGACATTGATGCAGAAACATAGTCTCAGTAAATTCCTTGATTTGTCGGATGTTTCCATTATCGGTAATGCAACGGATAATGATAATGAACTGTTCCATAATATATTTAATCTTTCAGCAAATGCCTGTATCGGGAAGTTGGCGTTGCCTAAAACAATTGTAACTCCAAAGCCAGATAATCAAAGTCGCCCACTCATATATCTTGAGGTTGATACCTTAGTATATGGTAGTGAAAAATGCTCCGAATACAATAATTCACTTTGGGGCTATGTGTATGCTGGGAAAACTGGTGCGAAATCGTCTCCGAAACATTTATTATTCAGAGATGGCATGACGACGATTGCTGCTTATGCATGTGATAACTATAGTCAACAAGGATATGGGGGAAATGTAAAAATCGAAACTGTAAGTTGCCCTAATTCGATTAAATACATTGGTAAAAACGCTTTCAGGGATTGCAAATCACTGAGTACAATTAATTTGCCAGACGGGATTGAGGAAATTCAGGAATCTGCGTTCGAAGATACAAATTTTTTACCTGACACTTTGATTTTGCCTTCTTCTTTGAAGAAGTATTACACCACGGCATTTCCTAAAAAAAATGGCCAGACGGTAGTAATCCCTGAATCAGTTGTCGAGATTGATAATACGTATCAAACGTACAGTAATACATATAATACATGGTATACAAATGACTACATAAGTAGTACTAATAATTATATTTTCATTATCAATAGGGTATCTCCTCCTTCTTTTAAATATTACTCTGAAAGTTGTTTGACAAAATCAACGATATATGTGCCGAAGGAAAGCTTATCCCTTTACAAAGAGAAAGTTCCATATTCCAAAGCAAATATAAAAAAGATACCAGTCTCGGTAACGGGTGTCACTTTATCTATTAAATCAGCTACAATTAATGTCAATGAATCAATGACTATTGTGGCCGACGTTCAGCCATCCGATGCCGACAATGGAAGAGTGACATGGACATCGTCTGATTTAAGCGTGGCAAAAGTTGCTTGGGATGGTTTTGTGACCGGCACGTCAAGTGTGAAAACTATTATTACAGCTACCAGTGTAGAGAATCCGGCAATCTCTGCATCATGTGAAATTACAGTTCATCAACCACTCCGTGTAATAACACTTTATCCTTCGGAAATGAGTTTAAAGGTCGGCGAATCATTTGAGCACTGGTCAATCATATTCTCGCCAGCATCTTCTGACAATAAAGAAGTTACATGGAGCTCATCAGATGAAAATATTGCTAAAATAGATGCTAATGGAAAGCTTATTGCACTTTCTGGGGGAAGCGCAGTCATTTCGGTTATATCTGTAGAAGATCAAGAAGTAAGAGATGAATGTAATTTAACTGTGATTCAGCCTGTAACTGATGTTGTTCTCAATAAAACTCTTCTTACGATAAATAAAGATGAAGCGGAAAGACTTGAGGCAAGAATAATCCCGGAAACTGCAACAAATAAGTCGGTTAATTGGCAATCCTCTGATGTAAGAGTCGCAATGGTTTCACAAGAAGGCACTGTTTATGCCCTGCAAACCGGAACTGCAACAATTATGGCGACTTCAGTTGATGGTGGCTACTCTGCATTATGTAAGGTTAATGTCGTTGAAAATAGCGGCATAAATGATATTAAGGAAGATTGCAACTATCAAGTTCAACCTATTCCGGGAGGAATAAAAGTTACTAAGGCTAAATATGTAAAGGTGACAAACGTCTACGGAACTGTAATTTATGATGGCGATTGCGGAGAAATCTTGTTATCGCGTGGAATCTATCTCGTGACAATTGATGGAGAGACGATAAAGATTGCAATATAATTTCAGAGAATAATAAAAGAAGAAGAGGGTGGTGAAGCTATCATCATCCTCTTTTTTAATTACACTCTAAAAATCGGATTCTACGATATAAGGAGGGTAAACACAAATTATATCAATCTTAAATATTTAAACATGGGCTGTTTACACGATTTTGACGGAGGGGTTGATGAGGGTGAGGTGGCGGGTGGCGCGGGTCACGGCGGTGTAGAGCCAGCGGAAGAAGTCGACGGTCGAGTAGGCTTCGGGGGGTATGTAGCCCATGTCGACGAATACGGAGGGCCACTGGCCGCCCTGGGCTTTGTGGCAGGTGACGGCATATCCGAATTTTACCTGAAGGGCGTTGTAGAAGGGGTCGGCTTTCAATACCTTCCGTATGGCCGTGGGGGAGGCGTCTTCGCCGACGCCTGCATCCCGCAGAGCCTGCCGGTAGAGCCATTCGCGCTTTTCGTTGGGGAGGCCGGTTGTGTCGCTGCGGAGGGTGTCGAGGTTGAGTTTAGCGTCCACGCGCCAGTCGTGGTCGGGGAAGTACAGCCGTACGTCGGCAAACGTGCTGATGGCGTGCGTCTCGATGGAAAATACCTTTTCGACCACACAGGAGTCGCCGTTGGCTATGAAATCCATGGGGCGCCGCGATTCACTCTCGCCGTTGATGTTGCCGCTGGTGGCTTCCACGACCGACGGACGCGTCCAGTAATAGTTGTTTTTGGCGATTATGAGTCGCTCGCTGGCGCAGAGTTCTTCCTCGCGGTCGTAGATTATTTTGCGGATGGCGAGGTTGAAGTCGGCGGCGCGGCGGTTGGAGCGCGTAATCAGCAGGGTGTTTTTTTCGCCGAATTCGGCAAACGACCGCCCGAGTATTTCCTCAAGATTCTCCGGCTCGACTACGGCCACATCCTGAAAACCGGAAATTTTGATTTCCGGCTCTACGAGTTTGCCCGACCGCAGTGCGCGCCGCAGCTGGGTGGCGTTGTAGAGGATTCCCGAACGCGCCTTCTGGCGCACGGTCTTGGTGATGGTGGCGCGCACCACGTGCATCCCCTGTGCTTTAAGCACTTCGGGATTCATTGCCGGAGATTCCTCCATCCCTACAGGAGGAAGCTGGGCCGTGTCGCCAAGAAGAATCAGCTTGCAGTTTAGGCCGGAATATACGTAGAAAAGTAGGTCCTGGAGCAGGTTGGGACTGCCGTCGGCGGCTCCGTCGCCGATCATCGAGGCCTCGTCGACGATAAATACCGTGTTGACATGGGTATTCTCGGCCACATGCGACGTCCAGTGGCCGTCGGGGGCGAGCACCGGGGCGCGGTAGATGGTGCGGTGGATGGTATAGGCCGGCAGCCCGGTGAACGACGAGAATACTTTAGCGGCGCGCCCGGTCGAGGCCATGAGTTTGGTGGGGATGCCGATATGGTTGAGTGTACCCACGAGCGCTCCCATCACCGATGTTTTGCCCGTTCCGGCGTAACCGTTGAGAATGAATACCGTATCCATGGGCGTATAGAGCGAGCAGAAGCGCGCCAGTGCGGCCACCAGTTTTATCTGCTGGTCGGTCGGCTCGAACGGCAGCCGCTCGAGCGTCATCATGGCGAACCCTTCGATGTCCATGGATTTTCAGGGGTAGTGTGTATGGGCAGGTCAGTCGAGCTTTTCTGATAGCGCGGCTATGGCGCGCTCGGGGCGCACGCAGCGGTAGATTATGTCGTAGACCGTATCGGCTATCGGCATGGCAACTTCGTAGCGCTGGTTGATTTCGTGGATGCATTTGGCGCCGTAGTAGCCTTCGGCGGTCTGCTCCATCTCCATGCGCGCGGCTGCCACGGAGTAGCCTTTGCCGATCATGGATCCGAAATTGTGGTTGCGGCTGAAGCGGCTGTAGGCGGTCACGAGCAGGTCGCCCAGATAGACGCTGTCGCAGATGTGGCGCGGACGCGGATTCACCGCGTCGAGGAAGTGCTCCATCTCGCGAATGGCGTTGGATACGAGCATTGCCAGGAAGTTGTCGCCTTTCTTCATGCCGTGGACTATGCCTGCAGCGATGGCGTAGACGTTTTTGAGCACTCCGGCATATTCCACGCCGTCGACGTCGGTTGTGGGGATGGCGTGGCTGTTTTTTGCACCGCAGAGCGCCAGGCCGAATCGTTTGGAAGCCGCAATGTCCTTACAGCCGATAGTGAGATATGTCGGGCGGTCGAGCGCCACCTCTTCGGCGTGGCAGGGGCCGGACACTACGAGAAGATGGTCGTCGGCCACATGGAAATTGTCGCGCATGTAGTCGGTGATGAGCACATTTTCGCCGGGAACGATTCCTTTCACGGCCGATACGACGTATTTTTTGCTGATGTCGACGGTGAGCTTTTCGAGATGGCTTTTGAAATATGGCGACGGCATCACGAGCAGGAGCGTGTCGGCCTGCCCGGCAACGTAGTTGATGTCGGAGGAAAATTCGATGCGCTGAACGTCGAACTGCACGTCGGTCAGGTAGGCCGGGTTGTGGCCGAGCCTCTGGAACTCTTCGATGCGGTCGTCGCGACGCATGTACCACATTATGGTATCACGGTTGCGCAGCAGGAGTTTGGCAAGGGCGGTGGCCCAGCTGCCGCCTCCCATCACGGCTACACGTCCGGGAAAGTCTTTCGGTAGCATGATTTAAGCGTTTGCGGGGATGATGCAGTATGTTTTTTTGCAACAGCCTCAGTTCAGTTGTTGGCTGAGGCTTTGGCGGCTTCGGTCCATGCCGTCACTTCGTCGATGGAGGGATTCTTCAGGCCGAGCTTGAATTTCTTGTTGATTCCGCAGAGCTCCTGATGGAGTTTGCCGGGAGTTGCTTCGGCAAGGGCGTCGACTGTAAGGATGCCGGCTTTCTGAATGGGAGCGACCCATTCGGATGCTATGCCAAGGGCGGTATAGGCCTCCTCCTTGTCGCGGCGCGCCACTTTTTCAGGACGCATCTGCGGGAAGAGAAGCACCTCCTGGATGGTGGTCTGGCCGGTCATGAGCATCACGAGGCGGTCCATGCCGATACCCATGCCCGATGTGGGGGGCATACCGTATTCAAGGGCGCGGATAAAATCGCGGTCGATGATCATGGCCTCGTCGTCGCCTTTTTCCGAAAGACGCATCTGCTCCACGAAACGCTCATACTGGTCGATGGGGTCGTTGAGTTCGGAGTAGGCGTTGGCCAGCTCCTTGCCGTTGACCATCAGCTCGAAGCGCTCGGTGAGCTGCGGATTGTTGCGGTGGCGCTTTGTAAGCGGCGACATCTCTATGGGATAGTCGATTATGAACGTGGGCTGGATGTAGGTCCCCTCGCACTTCTCGCCGAAAATTTCGTCGATCAGTTTTCCTTTGCCCATGGTCTGGTCTACCTCAATGCCCATCGAGGTGGCGGCGGCGCGGAGCTCGTCCTCGTTCTTGCCGTCGATGTCGAAACCGGTATGCTCGAGGATGGCGTCGCGCATGGTGACGCGGCGGAAGGGAGCCTTGAATGATATTACGTTATCGCCCACCTTAACCTCTGTGGTGCCGTTCACTTCCATGCAGATGCGTTCGAGCATGCGCTCGGTGAAGTCCATCATCCAGTTGTAGTCCTTGTAGGAAACGTAGATTTCCATGCAGGTGAACTCGGGGTTGTGGGTGCGGTCCATCCCCTCGTTGCGGAAGTTCTTGGAAAATTCGTATACGCCTTCGAAGCCGCCCACGATAAGGCGCTTGAGATAGAGCTCGTCGGCGATACGGAGATACAGAGGGATATCGAGAGCGTTGTGGTGGGTGATGAACGGGCGCGCCGATGCCCCACCCGGGATGCTCTGGAGTATGGGGGTCTCGACTTCCATGTAGCCGTGCTCGTTGAAGTAGGCGCGCATGGAGTTGAACACCTTGGTGCGCTTGATGAAGATGTCCTTCACGCCGTTGTTTACAACAAGGTCGACGTAGCGGCGCCGGTAGCGCAGTTCGGGGTCCTCGAAGCCGTCGTAGGTCACGCCGTCCTTCACCTTTACGATGGGAAGCGGACGCAGGCTCTTGCTCAGCATAGTGAGCGAGGATGCATGCACGGAGATCTCGCCCGTCTGTGTGCGGAACACGTAGCCCTCTACGCCGACGAAGTCGCCGATGTCGAGGAGCTTCTTGAATACAACGTTGTAGAGGTCCTTGTTTTCGCCGGGGCAGAGTTCGTCGCGGTTGAGATATACCTGGATACGGCCGTTGGCATCCTGCAGCTCCATAAAGGAGGCTTTACCCATGATACGGCGGCTCATTACGCGGCCGGCTATGCTCACGCGGCGCGGCGCCGGAGCGTCGGGAAGGGGATTCCCTTCGGCGTCGACGGGAATGTCGGTGAAGTTGGCTTTTATTTCGTCGGTATGACCCGTCACAACGTATTCAGCTGCGGGGTAGGGGTCGATACCCATGGCACGGAGCTGTTCGAGCGACTGACGGCGAACGGCTTCCTGCTCGCTGAGTTCAAGTGGATTCATAATCTATAAGTGCAATTTTGTGCAAAATTACGCAAAATTTGGCAGAATATCCACCCGCGGAGCAAAAAGGTTTGCTCCGCGGGCGGCATGATGAGATATTGGCCTAAGAGGTAGATGTTTGTAGAGGCGTGGATGTGGGGTGGCGTCAGGCTTTGTCGGCGGTGACGCGCTCGAGCCATTTGAGCATGCCGAACATGGCGCCCATCGAGATGAGGCAGACGGCGAGGAACACGGCCCACGCTACCCAGATCGGGCATTTGTTGTAAATCAGCGGGCCTATACACAGCAGAAGGTTGCCTACGGCTGTGGCACCGAGCCAAAGGCCCTGACAGAGGCCCTGCATATGTTTGGGAGCCACTTTCGATACGAACGATAGACCCAGCGGCGAGATGAACAGCTCGGCCACGGTCATGAAGAAGTAATAGACGATGAGAACCCACCATCCGGCTTTGGCCACGTCGACACCCTGAGCCATCAGGGCGCGGAACTCGGTACCCGAGGGATAGTTCTCCACCAGCGAGAATATGGTCATGAAGAGGTAGGCCACACCGGCCAGACACATGCCTATGGCGATTTTCTTCGGGGTTGAGATTTCGCGGCCGCGACGGGTGAAGGAGGCGAAAATCCACATTACCACCGGAGTAAGCACGATTACGAAGAAGGGATTGACAGCCTGCCAGATTTCGGGCGCCACAGCCGATGTGTCGACGAAGTCGCGGGCGAAGAGGCTCATTGAGGTGCCGTTCTGGTGGAATGAGAACCAGAAGAAAATGGCGATGCCAAGCACTGCGAAGAGGGCATACATGCGCTGGCGGATTTCGTTGGCCATGGCGGCGCGCTCCTCGGCGGTGTATTTCACCGATTCCACCTGCGCCTTGCGTGCCGGGGTGGGGAGGCCTTTCTTGGTGGCCACGAAGATGGTGAGCGATATGAGCATGGCGGCCACCGAGGCGAAGAAGCTGAAGTGGATGCCGGTGTTGAACACGTCGAGATATTCCTGGCAGAACCGGCTGAGCTGCTGTACGCCGTCGTAGCCTACGGAGGTGGCAAGGGCGTAGAGCTGGGTGGCCGTCTCGTCGACGGGTGCGGCCGTAACGCTAAGGTATTCATGACACATGGCAGGGAACGAGGCGTTGTAGACCATGCCGTTCACATCAAGCCACCAGCTGCGGAGCATCGGGGCTATAAACGGGGCCACAAGGCCGCCGATGTTGATGAATACATAGAAAATCTGGAATCCGGAGTCGCGCTGGGCGGCGTAGCGCGGATTGTCGTAGAGCTGGCCCACGATGGCCTGGAGGTTGCCCTTGAAAAGGCCGTTGCCGAGAGCGATGAAGAAGAGCGCACACCCGGTCAGGGCGAGCAGCCAGGTGGTGTTCTCGGCCGTGGCGAGCACCGGTATGGCGAGCACCACATAGCCCACCGTCATCACTATCAGGCCCCAGATGATTGTGGCCTTGTAGTTTTGCGTACGGTCGGCGATTAGGCCGCCTACCAGACTGAGCACATAGATGCCGGCGTAGAAAAATGAATAAATCAGAGAGCTCGTCTCTTCCTTGAGACCGAATTTCGAGCAGAGAAAGAGCACGAGCACGGCGTTCATTATATAGTAGCCGAAGCGTTCGCCCATGTTGCTCAGGGCCGCAGGAATCAGCCCTTTGGGTTGGTTTGCAAACATAGTGATGATTTTATGAATGGTTTATGATTCTTTTCAAGTGTAGATGCTCAGGCCTTGCGGGCCTGAAGTTCGGAGAAGGCCAGGGCGTACATGCGTATCTGCTTCACCATGGCAAGCAGCCCGTTGGAGCGGGTTGGCGAGAGATGCTCCGAAAGGCCGATGCGGTCGATGAAATATAGGTCGGCGGCGAGGATTTCTTCGGGCGTGTGGCCCGAGAGCACGCTGATGAGCATCGAGATGATGCCTTTCACGATTATCGCGTCGGAATCGGCCGTCAGTATCATTTTGCCCTCGGGATTGAGTTCGGCATTCACCCATACGCGGCTCTGGCACCCCTCGATAAGGTGTTGGGGGGTCTTGAGTTCTTCGGCTATGGGGGGCAGTTCGTTGCCGAGGTCGATGATATAGGCGTAGCGGTCCATCCAGTCGTCGAGATCGCTCATTTCGGCGATTATTTCGTCTTGCTTTTCGTTGATGGTCATGGCTTTATGGTTTTCTATAGTGTATGTGTCAGGGCTTTATGATGGTGTTGAGCAGAGTCTGGGCCACAATCCGGAGGCTTTCGCGGTCGATGGCATCGAGCCGGTCGGAGGTGGTGTGCCAGGTGGGATTGAATGAGCCGGTCTGCTCGTTGAGGCTTTCGATGATGTCGATGCAGGGGATGCCCGCGTTGTTTACTGGCAGATGGTCGTCGACCACAGCGCCGCCGGGCTCGTTGATGAAGCGGTCGGCGAATCCCGACTCACGTGCTATGGCCCATATGCGGTTTACCACGGACGGGGCCGAGCGGTCGGAAAAATATTCGCGGTGAAAGCGCGCGCCGCGTCCGCCCACCATATCGAGCAGAACGCCGTAGCGGGGTTTGTTGTGTGCGCTGTAGGGCATCTGTTTCACCCATTCGCGTGTGCCCAGACACCATGTGGCGTCGGAATCCTCGCCGCCGCTGGTACCGGAATCCTCCACGTCGGTGAAAAGCAGGTCGATGCCGATGGAATCGGGAGTGGCTTTCCCCAGAAGACGCCCCAGCTCAAATAGCACCGCCACGCCGCTTGCGCCGTCGTTAGCGCCGTCGATAGGGGTGGAGCGCAGAGCCGGGTCGGGGTCGTTGTCGGCCGTGGGGCGGGTATCGTAGTGGGCGAGCAGCAACACGCGTTCGCGTGCGTCTGGATTTATGCAGCCGAGAATATTGCGCGCGGTCACGGTCGTTCCCGTGGGAGGTGTTACGGCCACAAGCTGCTGCGCTACGGAATCGATACCATAGCTTTTCAGACGTCCGACAATCATGTCGGCGCACCGGGCGTGGGCAGCCGACCCCGGAGTGCGCGGTCCGAGCGACGTCTGGGCCCCTACAGCTGCCAGCAGCGAGTCGGCATCGGCCATGAAGCGTGTCTGAAGTGCGGATGTTTCGCTTTCGGCAGCAGCTTCAGCCTTGGCGGCGTTTTTGCCGCCGCAGGCTGCCAGCCCAGGCATTCCCAGCGTCAGCACCGCCGCAGCAGCATACCGCCGCAACCGGTATCTTAATGTTTTCCTTATGGCAACACTTTTCATACTTACAAAATTAGCCATTCTCAGGCAAATCCCCAAATTCCACAGGATGCAGTAGGTTTTAAAGAATGTTCAGTACAATCCGATACAATTCATCTCTCCGATTACAGGAAACCTGTTTCATAAGCGGGAAGATATGTTATGTTCCCGATTTTGCGGAAGGCCTTGGTATATATTAAATATCGTTTGCTAATGCGCGATGAGAATTTTTCGCAGAAGGCATCGAGCGATGCGTGGCTCTTGTATCCTGAGGATTTAACTTCGATGGGTATTATTTTGGTACCGTCGGAAAGAAGAAAGTCGATTTCATACAAATGGTTGCTTGTCTCTGAGCCGAAGGTGTAGTAATACAATTCGTGTCCGGCCGCTTTAAGCATCTGTGCCACCATATTTTCGTAGACATATCCCAAATCTGCCGGGATCTTGTCGGTGAGCAGTTTCTCATAAATGATGTTATCGGTGAATTTTTTGTCCCAGAAAGCCAGCGTTATGAATAACCCCGTATCGCAGAGATACATTTTGAAACGATCAGTATCTTTGTGTAGTGCGAAACCTACATTCGGGTCGTTGGCATGATTGCAGATGTTCACGACCATGGAATCCTGCATGTCATAAATGGTTTCTTTCAGCCTGCCGAGTCTTGCGCCGTCGGTGGCAGAGGAAACATTATACCTTGAAAAATTTGAGGATAATTGTCCTGGAATCGCTATAAACATTTTGGAAGCGTTGCCAGAAGCGTCTATTTTGATGAAATCCTGCTCATATAGCTCAATTATCGAACGTTTTACGCGGTCGACACGCTCCAAATTATGCGAAACGATGTATTCATTGATTGCCTGTGGCATTCCTCCTATAACCATATACAGGCGGAACGCTTTCATCTCATTGCGGTTGGCGGCATCGTCAAGGCCTTTGCCCTCTGAAAAAAGCTTGCGTAGCATGGCTACTGATATCTGATTGCCGAGGGCCCAGTTGAACTCCTCATAATCGAGAGGGTAAAGGCAAAGACTGTATTCCTCGCTGGGAATGAGAATATCTTTTACATTCTGACGGATTGAAAGTAGTGAGCCTGTTTCGATATAGTCATATCTGCCGTCTTTTACAAGATATTTGATTGCCTGACGGGCTTTAGGACATTTTTGTACCTCATCGAAAATTATAGCGGATTTTCGGTCGTGGAGTTCCACTCCGTAAATCATCTGGAGTCGCATGAATACATATCCGAGGTCGGAAATATCGTCGAACAGGCTGCTTACCTCCGGAGCGCAATTGGCAAAATCGATGGATATGAATGAGTCATATTCGTTTCGGGCAAAATGTTCGGCGAGAGTGGATTTGCCAACACGTCTGGCACCCTTAATCAGCAGAGCCATACTGCCTGCGAAATCGTTTTTCCAGGCGAGCATTTCGTCGTATAATTTTCGTTTGAATATCATATTGGGATTAAGGAAGTTTTGAATGCAAAAATGGGGATAAATAGCGTAACCCCCAAATTTTATTTGTTAAAAAATGGCGCTAATCCCCGACTTTGGAATGGCAAGAGTGGCAGTAATCCCCAAATTTGAAATGATAAAAATGGCGCTAATCCCCGAATTTAAGGTGCGGAACATATGTCAGCGGAGGGCACTTTATGGATAAAGCGGCCCTCCGCTGTGAAAGTTATCGTAGAATTATGCTTGAGTGGGGCGGGCGTTGGCGCGGAAGCGGTTTCCATGGCGGGGTTTCAGAGTGCTTCAACGTGGCGTTTGAAGGCGACCATTTTGATGGCTGCCTCGGCGGCTTCGTCACCTTTGTTGCCGAGGCTTCCGCCGGCACGGTCGAGGGCCTGCTGCTCGTTTTCCACGGTCAGGACCCCGAAAATTACGGGGAGGGTGCAGTCGGCGTTGAGCGATGTGACACCCTGCGTGACGCTCTGGCATACGTAGTCGAAATGGGGTGTGTCTCCGCGTATTACGCATCCGAACACTATCACGGCGTCGTAGAGTTCAGTCTCGATAAGCTGTGAGGCGGCGAATGTGAGCTCCACGGCTCCGGGAACATTGAAGCAGTTCACGTCGTGCTCTACGTCGAGTCCGTAGTTTTTGAAAACTCTGATGGCTCCTTCGCGGAGAGCCGAGGTAATATGTCCGTTCCATTCGGCGCTGACGATTGCCACTCGCAGATTGTCTACTTTGGGGAGGTTGCCGCATGGCGCGGCTCCGGCTATTGCTGTCGACACGGGATTGCAGATTTTTTGAGGTTAAGTTAAACGGAATAGGGCTGATGCAGGAGCGTGGTCAGCCTTTAGAGCGCGAGAGGTCGCCCAAATAGCCGCCGTGATGGCGCTTGGCGTAGTCGGCAGGGGTGAAGCCGCTGCGCTTCATCAGATTTACCACCAGCACGTCGCCGATTACGGTCATCAGAGTGGTCGAGGTGGTTGGCGTGAGGCCGAGCGGGCATACTTCGGGCGCGCCGCCTGTGAAAAGTGTGGCGTCGGCAAGCTCGGCCAGCGGACTCTGCGCGTGGCCGGTTATCACGATGATGGGAACGTCGGGTATGAGGTTGCGCGCCAGTGTGACGAGCTCAAGTATCTCGCGCGTCTTGCCAGAATTCGAAATCAGAAGCATCACGTCGTCGGGCTGCAGTACGCCCAGATCGCCGTGCTGGGCTTCAGAGGGATGGAGGAATACCGCCGGAGCACCCGTGGAACTGAATGTGGTGGCGATGTTCATGGCAATCTGCCCGGCCTTGCCCATGCCCGAGGTGACGAGTTTGCCACCGCGGCGGAGCACGTGCTCCTCAAGCAGGTCGAGTGCCAGATCGTAGTCGGGCGAGTAAGGGATGTTTTTTATTGCGTCGCTCTCCTTGTCGAGGATTTCGCGCATTGTCTGTTGTGTGGTCATTGCATGCAAAATTAGCACATTCCTGGAAACTGCGCAATATGCCGGTTATTTCTCGAAGCGCGTCAGCGCGTCGGCCCATTCGTCGCTGAGTTCGGGCGAGGTGGCGGTCTTCACGTCGAAAGAGGCCAGAACGGTTGTGGCGACGCATTTCACGTCGCCCGTCTCGGGATTCACCACGCGCTGTTCGAGCGAGAAACTGCGGCGGGATATGCGCACGCATGCCGTAAGAACCGCCAGCTGTTCGCCGAAATAAGCCGGCGAATAGAAGTTGACGTTGATGTTGACGATTACGGCGGCGATTCCGTCGGTATCGACCTTATGGCCGAGTGCGGCTTCGAAATAGCGTACTTTCGCGAGGTCGAGATACTGCATGTAGCAGGAGTTGTTCACATGGCCGAATATGTCGAAATCGTTGAAACGCGACTGTACGTCGACCATGTGATGCCAGGCGTGGGCAGCTTCAGGCACGCGTTCGTTGGCGCATGGCGGAAGGATTATCGTGGGATTGCTCATCGGTTGGTTGTCTGTTTTTTTTTTGCGCCGGCGGCCGTCAGTGTATGGCCATTGAGCGGAGCACATCCGCGTCGAGCGCCGAGTTTATAGCTTCTATAATATGGGTTTTCTGAAATTCGAGTTCCGATTTGAGAGCCGCCGAGTCGATATAGACGTGGAGCACTCCGTGGCTCACGTATCGGCGCACAGTATGCCGGTTTATGCCCGGACCTACAATTTGCGGCCACATGTACGACGCACGGTGCTCGAGTACTTCCGAGCGCCCGGCCTGACGGTCGAGCACCATGTCGATAATCTGTCGGATGGTCTGAGGTTCGGTGCGTTGCATGCGTGTGTCAGCTTTGTAGCGGTGTGAATTCGCCGTCGGCAACCATCCACGAGCGGTGAGGATAGTCGATGCTCGCGATAATGGAGTCGAGATGGTCGCGGTTGGTGTCGGTAATGAAAATCTGTCCGAAACCGGAGTCGGATACCACACGGATGAGGCGTTCAACGCGCGTGGCGTCGAGTTTGTCGAATATGTCGTCGAGCAGCAGAAGCGGCTTGAAGCCTACGGCACGGCGCAGGAATTCGTATTGGGCCAGGCGCAGGGCGATGGTATAGGTCTTGCACTGGCCCTGCGATGCTGCGCGACGCACGGGCATCTGGCACAGCTGCAGGTCTATATCGTCGCGGTGCGGTCCGACCGAGGTATGGCCTACTGCCTCGTCGTGTCGGCGTGCGCTGTCGAGCAGGGCCTGAAGTGAGTCGGGCGCGTCGGCCAGATGGCTGCGGAGGGCGAGCGAGGGTGTCTCGCCGTCGGTGGCTATGCGCGAATAGATTTCGTTGAAAATGCCGGTAAGTTCCTCAACCCAGCGCATTCTGGCTCTGGTCAGATACTCGGCCGAACGGCTCAAGGCAAGCTCGACAGCCAGATACAGGGCATGGTCGACCACGTGGTCGTGTAGCATCTTGTTGCGCTGCTGAAGTGCTCTGCCGTAGCGTATCAGATGGTCGAGATATACCGGGTCGGTCTGCGAGATGACCATATCCATGAAGCGGCGTCGCTCCTCGCCGGTGCCGCTTATAAGCTCCTGATCGGCAGGGGCAATCATTACAAGTGGAAACGCTCCGATATGCGCGCTCAGGCGCTCGTATTCCTTCCCCTTGCGCTTGAACGACTTGCGTTTCCCCGTCTGCATGCCGAGGGTAAGCTCTTCGTCGGTGCCCCTGCGCGTATATAGTCCCCGGAGCGTCGTGAAATCGGCGCCTCGGCGTGTCAGCGCGCTGTCGGCCATCCCCGAGAAGCTTTTGCAGAAGCTCAGATAGTAGATTGCGTCGAGCAGATTGCTTTTTCCCATACCGTTGTTGCCCAGCAGACAGTTGATTTTAGGAGAGAATTCCAGCCGGGCGTCGGCGATATTCTTAAAGTTGGTTATGGCGAGCGAGTTGAGAATCATTCCGGAATGATTAGCAGGTAATTACGGCCAGCAGAAACGCCAGAGCGTATAGCAGCATGAGCATTGATGTGGCTCCCAGAAGAGGATTAAGCCCCTTCCCGGTGCGCCGGCAGAGCAGACGCCACAGGGCGAAGTGGAGAATCAGGAAGAGGAGCGGAGCCAGCAGCCATTCGCGCCCTATTCGCGCCCATGTCGGAAGCATGAGCGTGATGGCCAGCAGTCCGTTGAAGAGGTAGAGCCTCCGGGCCATACGCGGACCGAGGCGCACTTCCAGAGTTAGTTTCCCGACGTTGCGGTCTTCGTCGATGTCGCGGTAGTTGTTGACCACAAGTACGTTGGCCCCTAAAAGCCCCATGGTGAGAGAAGCAAGCCATACCTCCTGTGTTATGCCGCCGCTCATGCAGTAGAAGGTGAGCGTAACCGGTGCTATCCCGAAAAATATGATTACGGCCGCTTCACCCCATCCGTGGCGCGAGAGCGGGTAAGGCCCCGTGGAGTACGCAAGCGCACCTGCCACTATTGCTATTCCGGCGAGTATGAGCCACCAGCCGCCCCAGAATATGAGCAGGCATCCCAGGGCTGCGGCCACTCCAAGCGTCCCGATTGCAGCCGCGAGCATGGCGCGGGGCGATATGTCGCCTTCGGTGACGCCTCGGCGCGGTCCTACACGGCCCGGTTTATCCAGACCGTCGCGATAGTCGAAGTATTCGTTGGCGAAATTGGAGGCAATCTGGCATAAAATGGCGAATAATAGGCAGATTAACCATGGCGCCGGCTCGAAGGCGAACGAGCCCAGGCCGAGAGCGCCTGCCATCACTACGCCTGCCACGGATACGGGAAGCGTGCGCAGGCGCATTGCCTCGATCCAGCATGCCAGTGCCCCCCGGCGTCTGTGTGGTGTATGTATCTGATCGGATTTATCCATTGTTCGGAACGGGAGAGATGAAGATGTTTAGATGTATATACAACTATTTCAGCCGCAGCGAAATGAGGCCTGTGGCGTCGAAGCGGGGCAACGCCATTAGCTGTATCGGAGCCATGCGGGCGTAGGGGGAGCCGGAGCAGTCGCCGATGTCGGTGAGTCCGGCCGAGCGCAGGGCAGTCTCCACGGCTTCGAGAGCTTTTGCAGGTGTGTTATTGTCTTTGCTCAGGTGGCATAGGAACACGTTGCGGAGCGCCGGGGAATAGATTTCGGCCAGATAACGGGCTGTCACGGCATTGTCAAGGTGGCCGTTGTCCGAGCGGATGCGCGACTTCAGGTATTCGGGATACGGCCCCGCGTCGAGCATCGCCGAGTCGTAGTTGGCCTCGATCATCAGATAGTTGGCCTGACGCATGTAGTAGTCGACGCGTTCGGATATGCACCCGAGGTCGGTCGCCACCACCAGATGGTGCCCCCCGTTGGATATGAAGAAGCCGGCGTTGTCTGTTCCGTCGTGCATCACCTCAAACGCCAGAACGGTGAAATTCCCGATTTTGAAGGGATGTTCCTTATAGATTGCCTGATGGTAATCCTTTATCCGGTTGGAGATTGCGTGGCGTCGCAGCAGACCGTTGAGGGTGCGCGGGGTGCAGTACACCTGCATGTGGCGGTATTTCCGCAGGATGGTGTAGGCGAAGCGCACATGGTCACTGTGGTCGTGGGTCAGCACGATTCCCTTCACGCTGCGCATGTCGATGGCGTTGCGTTTCAGTTCGGCGGTAATCTTATCCAGCTCCACTCCGGCGTCGATCAGAAATCCGGAAGTGTCGTCGCCGATATAGGCGCAGTTGCCCGAGCTTCCGGATCCGAACGAAATGAATTTCAGTCGGTCGATGCCGGGAAGGTCCTCCAGCGGCGAGAATGTGTCGTCGCTGTCGAAGAGGGTTTCCCTTTCTTTTGCGGTGCGGCGGGCTTCCTTCTCGATGGCGGGATGCACGGGAAAGTCGTCGGCCTCGGGAAAGAACGTCCCGTCGAGGTCGTCGAAGAGCCCGGGGATGCCGGGCTGCATGTTCGTGCGTTTCTTGTAGCGTGCCATGAGCAGGATTCTGTGGGTTGTGATATAGGGGATAGCAGGGTTTCAGTCAGCTGAACAGAAGGAATATGGTGGGAATTTTATCGTAGTTGTAGGTGGCGCGGGCCCACTGGCGCAGAGGGCGCGTAGTGATGTTTTCGTTTGGTCCCGTGATGTCCGATGCCACGCAGAGCAGCATGTCGGGAGGTAGCGTGGCCGCCAGTTCGGCTATCAGGCGGTTGTTGCGGTATGGGGTCTCGATAAAGATCTGGGTCTGCCGCTCGCGCTGGATGCGGCGTTCCATCTCCTTGAGGCGCCCGGCCCGGCGTTGGGGTTCGATGGGGAGATAACCGTTGAAGGCGAAGCTCTGGCCGTTGAATCCGGAGGCCATAAGGGCCATAAGAATGCTTGAAGGACCCACGAGCGGCACAACCTTCAGCCCCCGGCGCTGCGCTACCGCCACGGCGTCGGCTCCCGGGTCGGCCACGGCAGGACATCCGGCCTCGGAAATCACGCCCATCGGCACACCGCGTTCGAGCGGTTCGAGCATAGCCGCCACTGCGGTGCGGTCGGTATGCTCGTCGAGCACAGTGAACGTCAGCGCGGATATGTCGGTCGATGGGTCGACTTTCTTCAGAAATCTCCGGGCCGAGCGCACGTTTTCCACGATAAAGTGGCGCAGTCCGGCTATGATTCGCCTGTTCCCCTCGGGAAGCACGTCGGAGAGCGCCGACGCCGGGCTGAGCTGTACCGGTATGAGGTACAGCGCCGCTTCGGGGGCGACGGCCGGTGCTGCGGCGTCCGTATCGTTAGTATGCGATTCGTGGGTCATGCTTCAGGTTTATGATTGCTCAGACCTCGGCTGGCGTGGCTTCGGCTTTCTTTGGCTCGGGTTTCTGATGTTCGGGAAGGGCATTGTAGGCCTCGAGGGCATGGCGGAGCACTTCCATGGCTTTTCCGAGGTCGTGCTTGTTGAGCACGTAGGCCATACGCACTTCGTCGCGTCCCATGCCCGGAGTGGTATAGAAGCCGGAGGCCGGCGCCATGAAGATGGTCTGCCCTTCCCATGAGAAGTCGCGCAGACACCATTCGCAGAAACGGTCGGCGTCGTCGACCGGGAGGTGGACCACGGTGTAGAAGGCGCCCATGGGGATGGGGGTGTAACAGCCCGGAATGCGGTTCAGGCGGTCGATCAGGAATTTACGGCGCTCCACATATTCGTTGTATGTGGCAAGCATATATTCCTTCGAGGTGTCGATTGAGGCCTCGGCCACAATCTGACCCAACAGGGGAGGACTGAGGCGAGCCTGACAGAATTTCATCACGTTCTTTTTCAGCTCCTTGTGCTTGGTGATGAGGGCGCCCACGCGGATGCCGCACTCGTTGTAGCGTTTCGATACTGAATCGATGAGCACCACCTTCTCCTCGATGCCGGGAAGATGGAAGGCGGAAATGTAGGGGGCGCCGGTGTAGCAGAATTCGCGGTAAACCTCGTCGGAGAAGAGGAAGAGGTCGTGCTTGAGCACAAGGTCGCGTATCTGCAACATCTCTTTCATGGTGTAGAGATAGCCCGTGGGGTTGTTGGGGTTGCAGATCAGGATGCCTTTGGTGCGCGGAGTGATGAGTTCTTCGAATTTCTCGACGGGCGGAAGCTCGAAGCCGTTTTCGATGCTCGAGGGGATGGTCACGATTTTCGCGCCGGCCGAGATGGCAAAAGCCATGTAGTTGGCGTAGGCCGGTTCGGGCACGATTATCTCGTCGCCGGGATCGAGGCATGCCATAAAGGCGAAGAGCACGGCCTCGGAGCCCCCGGCCGTCACGATGATGTCGTCGACCTCGACGTCGATGTTGAAGCGGTGGTAGTATTCGCGGAGCTTTTCGCGCAGCGAATGCAGCCCCTCCGAAGGACTGTATTCCAGCACTGTGCGGTCAATCTTTTTCAATGCGTCGAGTCCCTCCTGAGGTGTGGGCAGGTCAGGCTGCCCGATGTTCAGGCGGTAAACTTTCAGACCGCGGTCTACGGCGTCCTGATACAGGGGGCCGAGCCGCCGGATAGGCGATGCGGGCATTATTTCGCCGCGTTGCGATACTTTTGGCATAGCTAAGGTTGGATTGAGAGGTTTATATCTTTTGGGTTTTCCGGGCCGGGTCGCATGTGAGGCCCACTCCGAGTTTCTTGAAAATTTTGTGGTCTACCTCGCCGAGCATCACCGTGGAGTGCATCTGGCAGCCGCGCAGGGCCGGAAGCTGCTCCAGGGCGCGGCGGCAGTTGTCGTCGTGAGGGCTGAGCACCGAAAGGGCCACGAGCACCTCGTCGGTGTGCAGCCGCGGGTTGTTGGAGCGCAGATAGCTCGTTTTGGTATGCTGTATCGGCTCGATCATGTGTTGGGGAATCAGCTTGACCTGGTGGTCGATTCCGGCGAGGTGTTTCACGGCGTTGAGAATCAGGGCTGCGCTGGGTCCGAGCAGGGCGCTGGTTTCTGCGGTGATGATGGTGCCGTCGGGCAGTTCGATTGCCGAGGCCGGCACTCCGCTGCGGTCCGCGCGCTCGCGTGCGGCGGCTATGGGGCGGCGGTAGCCGAGGTCAATCTTCGCCTGCTTGAGTAGCAGCGACGTCTTGCTTACCTCGGCCTCGTTGCCTTCGCCCTGGGCCATGCGGTTCAGGGCTGTGAAGTAACGGCGGATTATCTCCTGGCGCGAGGCGTCGCAGCATACGTCGTCGTCGCTTATGCAGAAGCCTACCATGTTCACGCCCATGTCGGTGGGCGATTTATATGGATTCTCGCCGTAGATTCCCTCGAAGAGGGCGTTTAGCACCGGGAATATCTCTATGTCGCGATTATAGTTGATGGCAGTCTTGCCGTAGGCCTCCAGGTGGAAGGGGTCGATCATGTTTACGTCGTTGAGGTCGGCCGTAGCAGCCTCGTAGGCGATGTTGACCGGATGCTTCAGCGGCAGGCTCCAGACCGGGAAGGTTTCGAACTTGGCGTAGCCGGCCTCGATGCCGCGCTTGTGCTCGTTGTAGAGCTGGCTGAGGCATACTGCCATCTTGCCGCTTCCGGGGCCGGGGGCCGTGACGATTACAAGCGGTCGCGTGGTCTCGATGTAGTCGTTGCGGCCGAACCCATCGTCGGAGTCGATGAGGTCCACGTTGGTGGGGTAGCCCTCGATGGTATAGTGGCAGTAGGTGGTCACTCCCATGCGCTCCAGGCGTTGGCGGAAGGCGTCGGCGCTGCTCTGGCCGTTGTAGTGGGTGATTACCACTGAGTTTACCATGAATCCGCGGCCGATGAAGGCCTCGCGCAGACGGAGCACATCCATATCGTAGGTTATGCCCAGATCCTGGCGTACTTTGTTTTTCTCGATGTCGCGTGCGGAAATCACGATGACTATCTCGGCCTTGTCGGCCAGCTGCCCGAGCATGCGCAGCTTGCTGTCAGGCTGGAAGCCCGGAAGCACGCGGCTGGCGTGGTAGTCGTCGAAAAGCTTGCCGCCCAGTTCCAGATAGAGCTTGTTGCCGAACTTGGCGATGCGCTCGCGTATGTGTTCCGACTGGATGCGGAGGTATTTGTCGTTGTCGAATCCTGTTTTCATTCTTACTTTTGTCCGGATGACTATGGTTCGTCAGTGATTGACCTTGGGTCGCTTTGCTATGCGAAGAATGGTTCAGATATGGCAAGTCATCGTTTCTGCAAAGATAAGAAATTTTTATCAAATCCCGGCTATTGCCGTGCACCTTTGGAATGAGGTCGGCGGTGTCGGTCCCACATTATGTAGAATGCTCCGAATATGCCTGTAAGCATCTGTATAAGCGCCTGGAAACTCCAGCACACAAGGGCATAGGCGGCCGCGTCGTTGGCTCCGACGCCATAGAGCGTAAGTGCGAACATCACGGCGAGATTCCATGGCCCCAGGCCACCGTTCGACGGCACGGCCATGCTGCACGACCCGAATACAAACACCACCAGACCCGGCACGATTCCCAGCAGGTAGGTGGAATCGAACACCAGTTCGCGGGTGAACGGGAAAGCGAAAAAGCAGACGTAAGTCTCGAAGAAATAGCACGTCCAGATGCCCAGTGTGAGAATCAGATACAGACCCGTACCCTTCATGTGGAACAATACGGCGAAGCCCCGCCACATGCGCAGCATACTTGCGTTGATGCCCTGAACCGTCGGCGTGTGGCGGAAATCGTAGTCGAGTACGGCGAGTAGTGCCAGAATGCCGAGACCCCAGATCCATACGGCGCCGTGAGTGAAGAAGTGCTCCACGCTCTCGCCTATGGGATATTTACGGAAGAAATGATCGAGGGCCGGACGCGCCACAAACGATGTCGCCACCACAAAGAGCAGAATCATGATTCCGTCGGAGGCGCGGTCGCCGATGTCCGTGCCTACCACGGTCGATAGTTTTACTCCCTCGCGTTTCGAAATGTAGACGCAGCGCCACGCTTCGCCGAGATATGGAAATATTAGGTTAAGCGCGTAAGCTCCGAATATCGAGACGCTTTCGGCTACGGCCGGAATGCGCGGTATACCCGCCGCACGCAGCTGAATACCCCACCTTATGCCGCGGATTATATGGCTGAGCACCGTTATCACCATCATGGCGCCGATATACTGCCACTTCACTCCCTGGCGTATTATCTGCTCCACGCGCGCCATGTCTATTTTATGGAAAAGCCACGCAATCAGCACCGCCGATATGGCCAGCGGAACTGCAATCTTGATTATTTTGCCGGCGGTATCCCTGTGGTGGCGGCGTGGATGTGATGGGGAATCAGACATGTTGAAGCGTGGTGTTTTCAGATATAACACCATGTCCGTCTGTTTGGATTGCAGTAAGTTGCGGAAAAAAAGTTAGCGCGCGGCAGAATCGCTTCCGTCTCGGCAGACTCTTTATTTGCGTGGAGCGATATAGGCGGCGTATCTTGCGATAAAGCGGCTGAAAGCCGGAATGCGCATCAGTGCGAATTCAAACACTGCGAAGCCAAGAAGCGCGCACCCGATCCCGAGCAGCACGTCGATAATGTAATGATGGGAGGTATAGACGGCCGTAAACCATATTCCGAGAGTGATTACCCCCAGCAGTGCGCGCATCCACCACGGGCTGCGGCTGCGCTGCGAGTAGATGAATGCCACGAGCGTGTAGGCGGAATGCAGACTGGGCACGGCTGCGAATACGTTGGAGTTACGCCCGTAGAGGCCGTTGAATATTCCCAGGCCGGTCATCTCGTCGAATGCGCCGAGGCCGGCCGTGTCGCCCGGGGTGCCCAGCAGGAATTCAGCGCCGTACTTGGCTATGTACCAGGGTGGAGCCGCCGGATGAATATAGTAGCCGGCGAAACCGATGAAGTTCACCAGCAGAAATACCAGCGAGAAGTGAAGATACGTTTTTTCCTGCCGGGTGAAATACAGCCAGAGCCCGAATGCTATCGGCACCGGTACCCAGCATAGATAGAACACTCCTCCCAGAAAATCCATCAGTCGCGACGTGTGCTGAGCGAAGAATTCGTTGGGAGTGAGTATCCCTCCGGCGGTAGCTATGCCGAAAAGCGAGCGCTCCGCATCGTTGATTCCCTGGATGTCGACTGTGTTGACTTCGTAGTTGTGGACTATGTTCATCCAGTCGTAGCTTATACCGAACACTATGAAGGGGAGCAGCGCCACCACCAGGCGACGTGTGGTGCCGCATACGAAAAAGAGCGCGGCAATCAGCAGAGCCATCCAGATATGTTCGGGCCGGAACCCCACACACATAGCCGTCACCGCCAGCCACACGGCCAGGGCACAGACGATTATTAGCGACTCTTTTTTAGTTGGCATTTCGGAGGGTTGTTGGGGTGGGGGAGGGCGCGACGTGTGTCAGCCTCGTTATTTCAGACCTTTGCGGCACACGTCCACACGGGCGAAAGCGGTTAGGTTGGCGAAAACGGCTATCACAGCCATTGCCACAATGAGGATGGTAAATGCGATGTTGGCCGCGTCGGGACAGCACAGCCCCACGATGCCGCAGGCCAGACAGCCGATGGATGTGACGACTACACGCTCCGGGCGCTGCATGAAGCCGACCTTGCATTCCAGACCCACACCCTCGGCGCGTGCGCGCACGTAGCTCACCATCACCGAGCCGACCAGCGCGAGAAACGCGATGAGGGCGCCGATTACGTAGCCGTTCATTATAAGGTAGTAGCTGAGGGCGCCGACGGTGAAGAGCTCGCAATAGCGGTCGAGCACAGAGTCGTAGAGCGCGCCGAAACGGCTTACCATATTGCCAAGACGCGCCACCTGGCCGTCGAGCATGTCGAAGAGCGAGAAAACGATTGTCACCACCCCTGCGATTGTGATCAGATCGAATCGCGGCGAGCCGGTGGTGTAGCTTTCATAGCCTGCGTAGGCTATGATTATTGCCGAGGCGATGTTGCCCAGCAGTCCGATGGTGGTCACCATGTTGGGGGTGACGCCCATGCGGATAAGCAGACGCACGATAGGGTTGATGACGCGGTATATGCCTTGCTGGAGGCCGTCGCGCTCTTTCTGATAGACGTTTTTATTGCTCATTTCAATCGGTGGCGGGAGAGGTTTTGCTGGAGGAGTTTGACTGGTTGGTGTGGTTGCTGTCGCCGTGGTGGCGGCTGTTGTGGAAAGTCACGAAGTCGACGGCCCGGATTGCATAGGGGTCGAATTTCGTGGGAACGTATACGAAGTTTTTCTGTAGCAGGAAGTTCCATGCCAGGCTTACTGCCAGGCTGACCGTAAGGCGTGAGAATGCGAATATACCGTCGTCCTTTATGCCTATGGAGTGCAGATAATCGATTGACTGCAGCATGTGGGTCAGCACCGTGGTACCTGTAAGGTTGAGAACGAAACTTCCTCCCCATATCAGGAGATACTTTACCGCTACAGCCTTTACCGGGCAGTTCTCGGCGCGGAAAGTGAATTTATAGTTGATGCAGCAATTTACAACCCCTCCTACAACCAGACCTATGGCCGTGGCGAAGAACTGGCGTAGCGGGTCGCCCCCGAGCGGACGGAGCACCCATGCGAAAAACACGAACGCTATGCCCATGTCGGTCCACGATGCAATCTGGCTCGATACGGAAGAGCGGAGGAAAGTGAAAATCCCCTTTCCGTGCATGAATTTGTCGGCGAGCCTATGGCTCATCGAGCCGTTGCCCCCCGCAGCGCCCCCCGTCGGGGTGCCCTGTTCGGGCGTAGAATCGGCGGCCTGGGGCTCAGTGCGTTCCGTTGTGTTAGTATGCTGTCTGGTGGGTTGGTTCATTTTCCTTTCTGATTGGCTCGGGAATGCTGGCGGCCATAAAGCCCTGGCACCCCATCAGTCTCCTTCCAACCTGCAAAGTTAAGAATTTCCTCAAAACTTCCAAAACCGCCTCTCCCCCGGCCGCCCCTGTACTCCAAATAAAATCGAAGCATAGCAAAATAGAGCAAGAATTCACAAAAATACCTAAAAATCGGAAATTTTATGCGATAAGAACTTTTTTAGGCTCGCCGTAGCCGTCGGTTTGCGGAATTTTGATTAATTTTGTAGCGTGGGTTACAAGTTATGGCAGTTACCGCCACAATCGCAGCCCGCTATTCATCATCCGGAAACACCAACCAACTGCTAAAATGAAAAAACTCGAACGCCTTCTTGCAGAGAAACTGTTGAAAGTGAGTGCCATAAAGCTCCAGCCAGAAAACCCCTTCACTTGGGCATCCGGCTGGAATTCTCCTATTTACACCGACAACCGACGCACACTCTCATACCCCGAAGTGCGCTCTTTCATCAAGACCGAGCTCAGCCGCATCATCCTCGAGAACTTTGAGAAGCCCGACGTTATAGCCGGTGTCGCCACAGGCGCAATCGCGCAGGGCGCTCTGGTAGCCGATAATCTCGGCCTCCCTTATATATATGTACGCTCCACTCCCAAGGACCATGGCCTGGAGAATCTAATCGAAGGTTCGCTGCAGCACGGCCAGAAGGTGCTCATCATCGAGGACCTTGTATCCACCGGAATGAGCAGTCTGAAGGCTGCCGACGCCATCAAGATGGCCGGTGGCGAGGTTGTCGGCATGGTGGCCATGTTTACCTACGGCTTCCCCATCGCTGAAAAGCGCTTCCGCGAGGCCGGAATCAAGCTCATGACGCTCAGCAACTACGATGCTCTGCTTGAAGTGGCCCTTTCCACGGGTTTTATTGCCGAGAGCGATATCGCCACGCTCCAGCAGTGGCGCAAGGATCCCGCCAACTGGGCTCCTCTCCGCGACGCCGGTATCGAGTGATGCTCACTCCGCGACCTCCTTCCTTTCAATAATTCGTAAAACACCGACAAATGGCAACATATAAAAGCCCGCTGACTACCGTGGGCAAAAGCGCCGACACGCTTTTCGAGCGGTTCAGCAATCTCAATAATCTTCAGGGGGTGCTCGATTCTCTCCCTGCCGAACAGCGCGCTCAGGTGGGCGACGTGCAGTTTACCAACGATTCTCTCAAAATCACGACTCCTCAGGTCGGCGATATCGAGTTTACCGTGGTTGAGCGCGTTCGTCCCGGCAAAATCGTGTTCGGTACGAAGTCCTCTCCTGTTCCCCTCACCATGGAGATGCACATCAATCCTCTTACACCCGATTCATCGTCGGTGCAGACCCAGATCGATGTGGAGATTCCCGCCATGCTCCGTCCGCTCATCGGGCCGCAGCTCCAGAAGGCGGCCGACAAGTTCGGCGAACTTATCGCAGGTCTGAGCCACTGACCGGCCAACTTAAGTCATACCCCATACGTTATTCCATAGAAGGCGCGACGCAAAGGTCTAACCCCCGTGCGCCGCGCCTCGGTTATTTAATGGTTATGTTAACAGTATTCCGCAATTTGGTCCGAAATCTTGCCGTGGCGGCTGTCTGCATTGCCGCTGGGGCGGCCGCAGGGGGCTGCAAGCACGTCAGCGACGACCTCCCTCCTGCCGGCGTCTGGATTGTGTTCCCCTTTGAACACGACTGGCGCACATGGGGTGTGACCGCTCCGCTCCAGCACCGCGAGTTCATACTCTCCGAGCGGCTCCCCCAGGGATTCAACTATTCGGCCGCTTCGCAGACGGGCTACGGCGGCGTGCTTCTCGTCGGCGACATCAACGGCGCCCCGGCTGCCTACGATATGTCGTGCCCCGTCGAGCGCAAGCCCGATATACGCGTCGCCTACGATGAAGACCGCAACGACGCCTTCTGCGCCCATTGTGGTAGCCGATACTCCGTAATCAACAACTACGGGCAGCCCACGGCGGGTCCTGCGGCCGAGCGCGACGACTACCGCGTGCTCCGCACCTACAATATCGCCACCGGTCCCAACGGCGAATACCGTGTAATCCGTCCCTGATAGTTTCCCCGGTTTTATAAATAGCTGACCGTAAAAATGTAGGGACACACGGCCCGTGTGTCCGTTCCTTCAAAATTATGGATAAACAGACGATTCTCGAGCGCTTCCGCGAGCGCCACAACATAGAGACCCTCAACCCAATGCAGCAGCTCATGGCTACCACCGACGCCACGCGCCTGATTCTCCTTTCTCCCACCGGTTCGGGAAAGACGGCGGCTTTCGCCATCCGTCTGCTCCGCGCTATCGGGCCGTCGAAGGGTGTGCTTCAGGCTGTTGTAATCGCTCCCTCGCGCGAACTGGTAATTCAGATTGCAGATGTAATCCGTCCGGTGGCGGCCGGCATTAAGACGGTGGCTTTCTATGGCGGCCACAACATGGCCGACGAGGTAAATTCCCTGAAGTCGATGCCCGACATCATCGTGACTACTCCGGGGCGTCTGCTCGACCATATCACGCGCGGCAACCTCGACGTGGCCGGAGTCCATGCTTTGGTGCTCGACGAGTACGACAAGAGTCTCGAACTCGGCTTCCACGACGAGATGCGACGCATCGCGCGCCGTATGAAATCTCTGAAACTTATTATCCTTACTTCGGCCACCCGGCTTGCCGAACTCCCCGATTTCCTTCCGATGCAGGGAGCCGAGACTGTTGACTTCACGCCATCGGCTCAGCGCAGCCGCCTGCAGACCGTCTCTGTCGAATCGCCCGAGCGCGATAAACTGCAGACGCTCCTCGACCTTCTGCGCTCGCTTCCCAACGGACGTGCCATCGTATTCGTGAACCATCGCGAGAGCGCCGAGCGTGTCTATAATTTCCTGAAAAAAGAGCGTTTCCCCGTAGGTCTGTATCATGGCGGTCTGGAGCAGCGCGACCGCCAGTTGGCCCTCGACCTCTTCAACAACGGCACAAATCCTGTGCTGGTAAGCACCGACCTCGGCTCGCGCGGACTCGATATCGACGACGTCAACTACGTGATTCACTACCATATGCCGCTCTCGGCCGAGAGCTGGACGCACCGCAACGGCCGCACGGCGCGTATGGGCGCCGACGGAACGGCATATGTCATTACGGCAGAAGGAGAAAACATCCCGGACTACGTGGTGTGCGACCGCCCCTATTCGCCTCGTGGCGAGGCCTCCGAAGGGATTCGCAGCGACGTGGCCACAATCTATTTCAACGCCGGGAAAAAGGAAAAGATTTCAAAGGGCGACATCGCCGGATTCCTTATTCAGAAAGGTGGGCTCACCAAGGATGAAGTAGGAAAAATCATGGTATGGGACCACAGTGCCATCGCCGCGGTTCCGCGTGCAAAAATAGGCAAAGTAGTCGAGGCCGTGGCTCCATATCGCCTTAAAAACACCAAAGTGCGCATCACGCCGCTCAAATAGGCGGACCTACTTCAGCAGGTCGGGGCGAAGGCGGCGGGTGCGTTCCACCGACTGCTCGTGGCGCCATTCGGCGATTTTAGCTTCGTGGCCCGAGAGAAGTATGTCGGGCACACGCCACCCTTTGTAGTCGGCCGGACGGGTGTAGTCGGGCGCCGACAGCAGGTGGTCCTGAAAAGAGTCGGAAAGCGCGCTCTGCTCGTCGCCGATGGCTCCCGGGATGAGGCGCACCAGCGCGTCGGAGATGATTATGGCGGGAAGTTCTCCACCGGTGAGCACGTAGTCGCCAATCGAAATCTCTTTGGTAATCAGATGCTCGCGCACTCTGTAGTCGACGCCTTTATAGTGTCCGCAAAGTATTATCAGGTTCTCCATCAGCGACATACGGTTGGCCATCGGCTGGTCGAAGCGTTCGCCGTCGGGCGAGGTGAATATCACTTCGTCGTAGTCGCGCTCGGCTTTCAGCGCCGAGATGCAGCGGTCGATGGGCTCCACCTGCATCACCATCCCTGCCTCGCCGCCGAAGGGGTAATCGTCGACTTTGCGGTGCTTGTTGGTAGTGTAGTCGCGCAGGTTGTGGATGTGGAATTCCACAAGACCTTTTTTCTGAGCCCGCTGCAGAATGGAGCAGTTGAGCGGAGAGTCGAACATTTCGGGCAGTACGGTAAGTATGTCGATACGCATAAGGAGAATATACAGGTTTGTGTTTATTGAAGTTACAGCCTACACCTCGTCTTGATGGAGAAGCTGCATTGCCAGCTGATTGCGGTAGATATTTCCGCCGACGGAGGCCGGACCGATTTCGTCGGCTTTCCATACGCCGATGTCGGCTATGAGCAGCGGATGGTTCACGCGCCGGTTCCACACCCACATCTCGCCGTCGGCCACGTGCGAACCGTCGCCCCGGCAGATAAACACCGCAGCGCAATGGCGTTCTGCAGGCTTCTCCTGACGCGACGGATGAAGGTATTCGTAGATGCGCCGCTCGGTGGTCATGCCGGGCATCATCGCCTCAAGCGCCTCGTGGGTGAGGATGTCGATGCTTTTGTGGAGGGTTGGGTGCATATGCGGAAACATCTCCAGAAGACGTTTTTCCGTGGCGAGCAGCAGCGAGTAGAGCTGTCTGGCTCGCGGTGCAATCGCCGAAACTGATGCGTCGGCGTCGGCGAGGGTCTGCTGCCATGCCCAGGCGGCCACATGCACGCTGGCCGTAGGTCCTGGTATCACTTCAGGACGTATGGCGTTCATGATGGTGAACACGCCGAAACCTACGGCGGCGTCGTAGCGGCGGAGCTGTCCGCGTAGCCAGAGGTCGAGGCTTCCCACGATAGCTACATCAGTATGGGCTCCTTCCAGGTGTACTTTCGCCCCGGGGTATCGTGGGTCGATCAGTGGCGAGTCCAGGGGCAGATACATCGGTGCCGACACGCGCCTGAGCTGTAACTCCTCCATCAAGCGCGGTTCGAGAAAGCGTTTTATCTCGGTGAGGGCTATCTCGGCTGTCTCATGAAGCAGACATGGCTTATATTTCGTCATGGTTCAGCGGTTGATATTGTGAAAGCTGGCTGCCAGGGTCTCAGAATTTATAGCCTACGCCAAAGAGGCCTGAAATCCCCTGGTCGGCTACGAGCGGCATGAGATATGAGCGTGTGTTGAGCGCGTTTTCCACGCGGGCGAACACGGTGAAAGCATCTGTCAGTCGGTAAGAGGCGCCGACGCTCAGGTTGCTGACGTTCTTGAGGTCGAAGCAAAGCGGCTCGTCGAGCAGCTGTGCGGCGGCTATCTCGGCCGTGGAGAACAGGTAATCGTTGCCGCCGGCTACGGGCATCGAGCGCTTCATTCGCAGTTCGTAGGCGAGATTGACGCTCAGGCGTCTGATGGGTGTGACCTCTACTCCTACGCCGAGCACGCGGCGCGCGCGGTCGCGCCATTCGGGGCAGCTGGCTTTCTCGCCGTCGCCCAACACGGTGTGGAACCTCGCCTCCAGAGCCAGCAGGCGCCGGAAGGTCCAGCGTGCGGTGGCTCCGGCCTTGAATGAACGGATTTTCGTGGGGGCGAACATCAGCATATCGTCGATACTGTAAGGCATCAGCCAGTTGTTGGCGGCGTTATATCCCAGGTCCAGGGTAATCGACGCTCCCTGAAGTGGACCGAAGCGCAGGGCAACGTCGGCAGTCAGGGGCCGGTTGCTCACGCCATATGCCATGGCCTGACAGATGTAGGGGGAATAGGCCGTGAGGCTCTGCATGGTGTTGAGAGTTTCACCTCCGCCGATACGCAGTGAGGCGCCGAAGCCGTCGGAGGGGTTCACGCCGAGCAATACGTCGGGGGCTATGTGGAATTTTTTTCCGGAGTTGAATGTAAAGTCGATGCGTGCGCCGATTTTCACGCGGTAGATTCCCGTAGTGAGGCTGTAGTAGGGTGTAATCGATGCTATCCCTATGGTTTTCCCTCCGGGAAGGGTGAAGTATTCATTGTCAGGATCGGTTTCGGTGAATGCATCGGGCTGCAGATAACTGTTGAAATGCAGGAAGTCGGCGTTGACGTCCAGACCTACGCGCGCTATGTCGGAGATGCGGTCGGCTACCCCCAGACGCACTCCGTAGCCGGTCTGTTTTATTGCCGGAATCTCCTGGGCGGCCGGGTCGCCCTCGTCGGTGGGAAGTCCTTTCGAAAAATTGAAGATATTGAATGCGGCGCCTATATAATAGGTGAGACGGCTGTTGGCGCGACCCTCCCAAAGGGCGTCGAGATTCCATCCGAGTGCGCTCTGGCCGATGGCCGAAGGTATCTCGGTATGGCCCGCGGGGGCGTCTTCAGCCTCTTTTTTTGCGAAACTGCGGTCTATAAGGCTCCATGGCTGCTTGAAGGAGAGGAAATTCACGTCGGTGGCAACCGTGAGGCGTCCGGCGGTACCGAATTTATGACTGAGGTCGATGCCGAGCTTCCCTTGGGCCTGGCGGAATGTCTCCTTGTCCATCCCTTCGAGTGGAGCGCTCTTATATTGGCGGTTGTTCAGCTGTCCCCAGATATTGAGTTGCGTGGCGTCGGTTCCTACGATGGTGTAGCCGGCGGAAAGCCCGGCATTTGCAGCAGGAAAATAGCCGAGGTCCACGTAGCCGCGGTAGGGTGTGAGCGGTGCAGCCGGTTCGGTGGATGCCGGCTCGAGTGTGCCGATGTGGGGGCCGAATTCCGAGATGCGCGTGTAATCTCTGGCCTGGAGCTGCCGTTGTGTGGCCGTGAATTTCAGTTGGGAAGGGTAGACGTCGGGCCGCGTGGCGGAGTGTACCTCCGGCACGATCTCGCGGTCGATGGTTATTTCTTTCGAAAGCTGCCCACGGGCCGGAAGCACTGCCAGCACTACGGCGGCGAGCACCGGGATTGCGTTATATCTGAGTTTTGTCATTGCTGTTCTTATTTCTTAAGACGTTCGTCGACCATGCGGAAAATGTCGGCTTCATTGCCGGGGTAGTTTTCGCGGAGTGAGCGCAGATATTCGTCGGCCTCGAAGGTGTCGCCCTTCTTGCGCAGGAGGTCGCTGAGCAGTATGAATCCGCGTGCCAGCCAGTAGTCGTGGGGCGGATTGGCGTCGATCAGGCGGTTGACGGCCTCGGTTGCCTTGGCGTCGTCGCCGGTTTCGGAGTAGGTCTGTGCGATGTAGTACTGGGCCTTGGTGCCGTTTATGTCGTCGATATCGTCGGCGAGGGTGCTCCATAGGGCGATTGCCTCGGTGTGGCTGCCGCTGTCGTTCAGGGCCATCGCTTTCAGCAGAGAGACTTCGCGCTTGCCGGCCTCGCCGAGAGTCGACGATTCCAGAAGCCGGTCGGCTGTTGCGATGGCTGTATCGTTGTCTCCCAGATCGCGGCTGAGTCGCAGTATTCCCATCAGGGCGGTGCTGACGTCGGAGGGGTTGGATGCGCGCTTTTCGAGAGCCTGATATGTGGCCATAGCATCGGCTGTGCGGCCCATACGAGCTTCTGCGTCTGCTTTCACGATGAGGGCATCGACTGCCTGCGGCGAGTCGGGATACTTCTCCACTACTTCGGTAGCGGCGGCCAGGGCGTCGGTAAGCCGGTTGTTTTCAAGGGCTTTCTCAGCGCTCACGAGATTGAGGGCCGCAAGCTCGGCCGACTCCGGTTTTGGTGCGTCGGGCACGGAGTTGATGAACGCCACATATTCGCTTACCTTCCCTTGCTCGGCATAGAGCTGCTTGAGGTCGTCGGCGGCCACGCGGGCTTCCTCCGACGAGGGGTAGGCCGTTATTACTTTCTTATAGTGGGCGATTGCCTGAGGGCGGTTCTGCTCGTTGAGATACGTTATGGCGAGCATGAGCTCACCCTGACGCCCCTGTGCGGTGGCCGGATAGCGGCTGGCCAGAGCCGTGTATGTCTCTATGGCACGGGCGTTGTCGCCGGTCTCTCCGTAGCTCTCGCCCATCTCGAGCATGGCCGAGGGGATTAAGGCCGACCGCGGGAATTTCTCGATCATGTTGCCGAGGGTCTCGAGTTTCCCTGCGTGGTCGCGTTGCAGTCCCTTCATGATTCCCTGCTGGAACATGGGGTAGTCGCCTGCCTGCGGATTGGTAGAGAATGCTTTGGAGTAGGTTGAAGCAGCACCCTGGAAATCCGACATATAGTATTGTGCGTCGGCCATGCGGTTGTAGGCGTCGGCCAGGAGAGTCTTGTCGGCGTTCCTGTCGGTCCGCTCTATGAATTTGGCGAAGTCGGCTTTGGCGTCGGCGTAGTCTTTCAGCGCGAGACGCGCGTACCCCAGGTCATAGTAGGCAAGCGCGCGGTTGGCGGCGCTTCCGAGATTCTGACGCAGGTAGCGGTTGTAGGAGTCAACGGCATCGGCATAGGCGCCGCTCTTGAACTGGGCTTCGCCCAGCCAAAAGAGCGCTTCGGCTGCCGTAGAGGCGTCGTAGCCGGTCATTCCGGCGGCTTCGCGCAGATATGTGGCGGCCTGACGCGGACGTCCGGCCTGCAGTTCGCGGCTGCCGAGTGTATAGAGCACCTTCTGCTTTGCTTCCAGAACTTTGTGTGTGGGCTTGGCGATGCGGTTTATTGCGGCGAGGGCGGCGGGATAGTTGTTGTCGGTCATATAGCCGGACACTACATAATCCGCCACTTCGGGAGCGTTGGCCGATTCGGGATAACGCCGCAGAAATTCCTCCAGGAGGTTAACCGAACTTCCGAACGGCACTTTGCCTCCCTGCATCCCCGCAACGGCGCGGTTGTAGAATGCTGCTTCCTGCACGTCGCGGTCGCGGTCCATGCGGGCGGCCTTGTCGAGGGCGAGCGATGCGGCATTGTAGTTGTCGAGTTTCAGGTAACTCTGTCCAAGATAGAGAAAGGCACTCTGCCCCATGGCCGTATCTTCGGAGGTTACAGGCGTCAGGCGCTGGATGGCCTGTTCGTATCGCCCGTTTTCGAAGTCGTCGAGTCCGAGCAGATACATGGCCGAATTGAGTGGATGCTCCGTAGAGCTAACGTAGGTCTCGAGATAGGGGAGGGCAGCCTTGTGGTCGCCAAGACGGTAGAGCGATTCACCCTCTATGCGGTTCATCTCGGCTGTGAACGCCGGGTCTGCATTGTCGGCAGCACGGCTTTCGAGCAGTGTGCGGGCGTTTTGAGCGGCTGCCCGGTAGTCGGCGCGCGCATAGTTTATCTGCGCCAGATAGTAAGCTGCCATTGCAGTCGGCATACCATTGGGTGCCACAGCCTCGAAAAGCTGGGCGGCGCGATTGTAGTCGCCGCGGGCATAGGCAATGTATCCCTGGTAGAAGCGGGCGTCGTTTGCAAATTCCGGAGCGCTTTCGAGTGCGGCGAATCCAGCCGCTGCCGAGTCGTAGTCGGTGAGTTTCAGCCGGCAGAAGGCCGTGTGATAAATCACCTCGTTGCGCGAGGTTTCGTCGAGTGCGTCGAGGCTTAGCTTGTTGTAGGCTTCGAGCGCCATGGCGTATTCGCCGCGGTCGAACCATACATCGGCCACGGCTACCAGAGCGGTCAAACGCCACGCCGAAGCCGGATATTCCTCCATGAATTTCTCGAGCATCCCCATGGCATCGGCTCCGGGGATTGTCATGGCGTTGAGCGCGCGCGCCGCGGCGGCACGCTCTGCTTCAGCTGCTGTGGGATAGAGGCGTATGGCCTCCGCGAGCTGGTCGGCGGTTCCGCGGCTGTTGGCATCGGAGCGCATCCAGAGACCACGCTCGATATATCCTGCCGCTTCGGGCGAGTTAATCGACCCCGCCGCGGGCGGCAATAATGTCAGCGCCCGGGCATCAGGCGTTCCCATAGTGAGCATGGCTGCCACGACCATACTGCCGGTCTGCAGCAAACCGGAGAAATATCTGCAATGTTTCATTCTTTTAAAAGGACTTCCTTGTCGTGCAATTTTCTTTCCTCGCAAATTTACGATATTTTTCCCATATCGCCGCCTCAAAAATCCCCCCATCTGCTCTTCATCTCCGTTTGCCTTGAATCCTTTTCGCCGGCCGCGTTCCGGCGGAGCTTTCGACAGAGTGATTTTGCTGAAAAATTAGTTAAAATATTTTGTAGATTGTAAAAATATGGCTAATTTTGAAAATGGAATATTTATTCCGGATTTCAGACCACCCTCTCCGACCAATCATAATTCATTTAATTGCAGCCGGGACTCTTTTGGGAGATTGCCGGCTTGCGGAAAAACCACAATTTCTTCTATGAAAAAGTTTTTAATGGCAGTGGCAGTGGCGGTTACGTCGCTTGCTGCAAGCGCCGGACTTCCCGGCGATATGTTCAACCACGTTGGCGTCGGCGTAGGTGTCGGCACTACCGGTATCTCGGTCGAGGCTTCCACGCCCATAACGCGGTGGGTGCAGATGCGTGCCGGCGTGGCAATCATGCCGGGCATCAAATTTCATGCGGATGCAGATGCTGAGTTTGCGTACCGCACGAATGCCGGTAATGTTTACACCGATTCCGAAGTTGAACTTACCGGCGACCTGGGTCGCACTCAGGGCTACGTGATTTTCAATGTCTATCCACTTCCGAAAATCGGTCTGTATGTGGCTTTAGGCGCGTATTTCGGGGGCAATAAACTCGTGAAAATCTCCGGTTACTCGCCCGAATTGGCTTCCTATGGAGGTTCCGTCACCATTGGCGACTATGTGATTCCCGCAAATACCAGGGGTGAGGTTTCCGGCGGAATAAAGGTGAACGGTTTCCGTCCTTATGTTGGTATCGGTTGGGGTAAGGCTGTGCCGAGCCGCCGCATAAATTTCGGAATCGATCTGGGCGTCCAGATTCACGGCAAGCCGAGTCTGTATACCGATTATGGCGAACTTGACCTCTCGGAAGTTACAGACGATGATACATTCCAGAAAATCATGGATAAGGTGCGTGTCTATCCCACCCTCACCTTCAAGCTCGGCTTCCGCGCTTATTGAATTCCAAATATTTGTATATATTTCAGGGGTGCGTCGAACAGTATCGGCGCACTCTCTTTCTTTACAGATTGTTGAGAAGAACGTCGGGGGATATTCCCATTTGAGAAAAAGCGAACAGTTTTTTTCCAAGATCTTTTATTGATGCTCCGATATGGTAAAGTGTATTGTCGATAATCAGAAACCGGTCATGGATATTTAGCGCAATATGGACATTTATTGGCACATATTGCTTATTGTGTCGCTTTAAATCCAGTCGTAAATTATCGTCGATATTCTTTGTGTATATTGTCGCATTCACTCCATCGGCGCGTTTGCTCAGCAACCTGAGCACCGTCTCGTCGATATAATTATCAATAAGAATAATGCGTTTGCAGGCACGTCGTATAAGGTCGCAAACAAACACGTAGGCATCGAAAATTTGACCGTCGAACAGAATCCCTTCGCGCGTGGGTAGCGATGTTTTCAATATGAAGTCCACCCGACCGGAAAGTTCCCTTTACTTATAGTCATGTTCCGAAAGACGTCGGTCAACTCGATTCTCGAGATATAGAAGCCTCTGATTCACACTATAACCTCTGAGCATGTATTCTTTCAGTACTTTGTTAGCCCATTGTCGGAATAGAGTCGCGTTTCTGCTGTTTACTCTATATCCTACAGAAAGTATTGCATCGAGATTGTAAAATTTCGTTTTATAAGTTTTCCGTCGGATGCAGTATATTCCAAAATGGAATGAACTGACGATTCAACTAATTCCTTGCTTTCAAATATATTTTTAAGATGTTTGGATATGGCCGGTTGTTTCACTCCAAATAAATCGGCAATCTGTTGCTGTGTGAGCCAGACTGTATCATCTTCAAGTCTAACTTCAAGTTTTATGGTGGAGTCAGGCTGATAAATGATTATCTCATTTTCCGGGGATTGTATAGGCGAGTCGTGAAGGGTGCCGTCAGAAGCCGTTATGAAGGAATCGTAATTTGTTATCTCCATGAAGGATGTGTTGAAAGAGGGTTAGGATGGGAGGAGCGGCAGGTGGATGGCGAAGGTGGTGCCGACGCCGGGCTCGGAGTGGCTGACGAAGATGCGCCCTTTGTGGTATTGTTCGATGATGCGTTTGGCCAGGGTGAGGCCGAGACCCCATCCGCGTTTTTTGGTGGTATAGCCGGGATTGAATACCGTCTTCTGGCGTTTGCGCGGTATGCCTCGGCCGGTATCGGCCACGGTGATGCAGGCTTTCTGCCCTTCGCGCGAGGTAGTTACGGTAATCGAACCTGTCCCGTCCATGGCGTCGACAGCATTCTTTATCAGGTTTTCAAGCACCCATTCGAGTAGCGGAGCGCATACGAGCACATCGAGTTGCTCCGGGCAGAGATCAGTTGTGAGTTTGATTCGGCTGGAGATGCGCGTAGCCATATAGGAGGCGGCATGCCCGACTACCGTGTTGAGGTTGTCGGGTTCCATCTGCGGCTGCGATCCGATTTTCGAGAAGCGTGAGGCGATGGTGCTCAGACGGTTGACGTCCTTGTTCATCTCGCGCACGGTCTCGGTGTCGACTCCCATGCTCTGCAGAAGCTCCATCCAGGCCATGAGCGACGAGATGGGCGTACCTAACTGGTGGGCCGTTTCTTTCGAAAGTCCCACCCACACCTTGTTCTGTTCGGCGCGCCGGGTGGAATTTACGGCGAAATAAACCACAAGAATAAACGCCAGCATAACTACAATCTGGATGTAAGGATAGTAGCTCAGACGTTTCAGCAGTTTGGAGTCGTCGTAATAGAGGTGCTGCATGTTGCCCGGAGAAATGATGATATGAATCACGTTCGGGCTCTTTTCCAGCTCGCTCAGCTTGCGCTGTAGGAAGGCGGCGTTGGCATCGGAAATGAGCCACGGCTCGAGCGAGTCGACCGGCTCGGGCAGGTCGAAGTTGCGGTGGAGGAGAATGTTGCCTCCGTCGTCGGTTAGAAGTACCGGAATGGTGTGGTTGCGCTCGATTATCGAGAAAAGAAAGTCGATATTATCGGCCGATGCCTCGCTGCCGGTGGCATCGGCCTGCCCAACCGTGAGCTGGCGTGTGGCGTCGGCCCATATCTGCATGCGCTCGCGCTCCTGCGTGGCCAGGTCGGCCACCAGGTTGTTGCTCACATACAGAAAGAAGCCTACAAGAGCCACTGAAATGAGCAGGAATGCAACCACGCCAAAGCGGCGGATGTCGTAGATATTCATCTTACCGGATCTTCGGTTATGGATTCTCAGATCAGAAGGTCGTCGATATAGACTCCCTCGCGCTCGGCTATGAAACGGGCCACGGAGTCGGCCGTGTTCGGGCCGATTACAGTGTGTGCTTCTTTCTTTACTTGCGGCATGGCGTTTTCCACTGCCACCGCCTCCGTTGCCACGCGCATCATCGGCAGGTCGTTGAGGTTGTCGCCGAATACCACCGTGCGCTTTGCTCCCACGCGCCCGGCAAGCTGCTCGACGGCAAGTGCCTTCGAAACTCCGGGAGCGTAGATGTCGATCAGCCCTGTGTCGGGCATGATGACGTCGGGATACCACGCCGTGGCGCAGTCGGTAACCTCCGACAATTTTTCCGAGGCTTGTCTGACTGCCTTCACCGGGCCGATGGCGAAAAACAGCGCCACGCTTCCCAGCGACGACGGCTGCTGGTCGAGATGGAAACGCTTCAGCTCCAGATGGCGGCGCTCCTGATAGAACGCGTCCTCACGCCGGCTCATCGCCGCCGAATGGTAGACGTTCAGGAAACTGTTGCCACTCAGGCAGTAGATGAATGGCCTGAGTGATTCGCCCTGAAACGTATCGAGAATCCTTCGGGCATCGTCCTCGGGAATCAGCGTGATGCTGTCGAACCGGCATTCGAAGCGGTCCCACAGCGCGGCGCCGGTCATTACTATGGCCGGGAGGCACTGCAACTGCCCCCGGGCGTCGGTGTAGAGGCTCGGACCGACGTTGGCCATCAGAGGCTGCACCGTGGCCGGAGTGCGCGCCGTGGCCGGAGTCACCATCACCCCGTGCGACGCCAGACGCGTCAGAATCTTTGCCGTCGTGGGGCTTATCTTCGAGTCTGCTCCGAGCAGTGTTCCGTCGAGGTCGCTGACATAAAGAGTTTTCGTTTCGCTCATATACCTGCAAATTTACAAACTAAATCCAATGAATGAAATACTTTCCACACTCTTTCTATCGCTTCCGATTCCATGTTATTTCTCAATATATTTTATAGCTTTGCAAGTGAATAGAATTCGTGATGCATTAAAACTATAACTCTGTTATCCTTTCATAAACCTTATTCGGTCACATTAAATATGGAATCTCACATTGTCAAATATCTTCAAATGCTCTTTTCTGGATTATTCTTGCGGGAAATAGATTTCCAGATTAGTCAGAAGGAATGCCTTAATTGCGGTGCACAATGTCATAGTAGATACTGCCCGGAATGTGGTCAGGAGATGTCTGAAAATAGATTGGATGTGCAAACATTGGGAAAACATATTCGTGAAACTATTTTCCCGATAGACTCAAAGTTTTTCAGGTCGTTATGCCTTTTAGTTTTTTGTCCATATAAAATCATAATTGACTACATCAATGGGGCAAGAAAAAAAATTACACATCCATTTGTGATATTTGTTACTCTTCATGCCCTACTTCTTTTAACTGTACCTCTTGCCGCACATACTATAATATTCCCTAACTTGATTTTAAAATACATAATAGAAGCTGTTTTATTTCCGATATGGATAGTGCTTGGACAGGATTCCGATATTTATCAATATGTTCTGCGGAATGGTTATCTTCTTTTTTTGTTGACAATACCGTATACAAGTTGGGCTTTATATAAAAGTATTAAAATAATTGTTGTTCGTATCAATTATGTGGAAACACTTTATGCTTTTACATATATGATTTGTGCTATACTCACAATCTATGTTCTTTGTGAGGCTATTTCAAAGCTTTGGGTTTTGCCTGATGAATTTATCCTTTTTGCACAACTCATTCCATTGATGATTATTGAAATCTATATTTTTGGTAAATTAAAGGTTGATTTTGCGAAAATGATGCTTCTGCTAATAAAAGTATCACTGAAATTCTATAGTTATCTCCTTTTACCTATATTAATAGCAACATTTATTCTTGGTGCTACTTATTGTTTTTAAAGGAAATCCGTCTTAAACTTAATACAGATTATTACTTTGAATTTCAATACTAAATTTAGCTAAAGGGGGATTTTGTGCGAACCATCGGGGGCGGTTTTTGATTTTTATTAGTAGCTTTGTATCTTAAAAGCCGGGCGGTAGTTCCATATTGCTTCCGGGACAACTGGAGTTTCTGGAATTGTGATGGCGGCGTCCGGCGATGGTTACGTTTTACTATTGAACCGTTACTTATTATGACGTTTGAAGAATTGGGCGTGAGCGAGCCGCTGCGCCATGCGATAGAGGATTTGGGTTTTGAGACTCCGATGCCCGTTCAGGAGAAGGTGATTCCGCATCTGCTCGGCCAGGAGGGAGATGTTGTGGCGCTGGCTCAGACGGGCACGGGCAAGACGGCGGCATTCGGGCTGCCGGTGCTCCAGCGCATCGATGTGGAGCGCCACGTGCCTCAGGCGCTTATCCTTTCGCCCACGCGCGAGCTCTGCCTCCAGATTGCCTCGGACCTGGTGGATTTCTCGAAATATATTCCCGGACTGTCGGTGCTTCCCGTCTACGGCGGTTCGAGCATTCAGAGCCAGATTCACGCACTCCGCGAGGGAGTGCAGATAATCGTGGCTACTCCGGGCCGTCTTATCGACTTGATAAACCGCGGGGTGGTGAAGCTCGACGACGTGCATACCGTAATCCTCGACGAAGCCGACGAGATGCTCAACATGGGTTTTGTCGACTCCATCAACGAGATTCTGGAGCATGTGCCCTCCGACCGCAAGATGCTAATGTTCTCGGCCACGATGCCTGCTGAAATCGCTAAAATCGCCAAGCGGTTCATGCACGATCCGGTAGAGTTCGTGGTCGGCACGCGCAACGAAGGGGCTGCCAATGTGCGCCATATATACTATATGGTCCATGCGCGCGACAAATACCTCGCCCTTAAGCGCATAGCCGACAATTCACCCAACATCTACGCCATTATCTTCTGTCGCACACGCCGCGACACGCAGGAGGTGGCCGAAAACCTGATACGCGACGGCTACAATGCCGACGCGCTCCACGGCGACCTCTCGCAGCAACAGCGCGACATGGTGATGAAGAAGTTCCGCGACCGCGTCGTCACGCTCCTCGTGGCCACCGATGTTGCCGCCCGCGGCCTTGATGTCGACGACCTTACACACGTGATAAACTATGGACTGCCGGAGGATACGGCCGTCTACACCCACCGCTCGGGCCGCACCGGCCGCGCCGGCAAGACCGGCGTCTCCATCGCAATAATCCATTCGCGCGAGAGGGGTAAGCTGCGCGAGATTGAACGCATCATAGGCAAGACCTTCGAGCGCAAGGAGGTGCCAACCCCAGATCATATCATCGAGAAGCAGCTGTTCTGGCTCGCCGACCGCCTGGAGCGTGTGGAGGTCAACGACGAGGAAATCGGCCGCTTCATCCCCGGCGTGGCAAAGAAGCTCGGCTGGCTTTCCAACGAAGACCTGCTCAAGCGCGTGCTGTCGCTCGAATTCAACCGCCTGCTCGAATACTATAAGGACGCTCCCCAAATTGATTTTATCGACGAAAAACCGCGGAAAGAGCGCAAGGAGCGCTCCGATGCTCCCGTCACCAAGGAGGAGAAGGACCGCCGCACGGCCTCGAAGGGAATGGAGCGTATCTATGTGAACGCCGGCAAGCGCGACGGCTTCTATGCCGGCAACCTTATCGAGATGCTCAACAAGGTTGTGGGCGGCAAACGCGTCGATGTGGGCCGCATCGACCTGATGCCCGGCTACTCGCTCTTTGATGTGAAGAAAAGCGACGCACGCCGCGTGGTAGGAGCCCTAAAGGGGGCCGATTTCATGGGCAAACGCATCTACAGCGAGATTGCTTCGCCCGACAAGGATTACGCCAAAGCCTCCGTGCGACGTACCAAGGACAAATACGTAGATGCTCCCTTCGAGGCGGAGGACGCCTACGATGCCTTCGAAAAATTCAAACGCCGCCAGCGCCGTAAAGCCCGCTGACGAGGCCTCCCAGGCAGAACCCATAGATACTCTCCCCATCCTCAAAACGAAATGCATATGATTCGCAGACTCCTCATATCCACCATTCTGACGGCGCTCGCCGTTTTGGCTGTATCGGCCGTGAAACCGGCCGAGAAGACCGACTCGCTTACCGCCGCCGACTTTTTCGCCAACGCCCCGCTACGCATCTTCCCGACCATCGACCGCACCACGCGTCTGGATATGCTCGACTATTACCGCAGCGGCTCCGACAAGCCCTCGAAAAACGCTTTCAAGGGGAATGCACGCGTTCTGGCAGCCTCTCCCTCGCAGATTACCTTCTCTACTTCCGACGTGCAGGAGGTGGAGCTCTCGCTGATTCCCCACCGTGGCGACACTCTCCTGATGGTGATAACCACCGTCAGCACACCTGCCCCCGACAGCGAGGTACGGTTCTATACCACTGCCTGGGAGCCGGTTGACCGTGGTCTCTTCATCGTGCCACAGCTTTCCGAATGGATAGCGCCCGAGGGTGCCGACCGCCGCGCCGACCTTGAGAATCTTTATCCCATCACGTTGGCACGCGCCGTCTACGACCCATCCACACGTACGCTGACGCTCCAGAACAAGCTCGGCGACTTCCTCGCTCCCGGCGAGGGCTCATGGGCCGACGGCCTTCTGCGCGGCGAGCTGGTGTACCGGTGGAATGGCAAAAAGATGGAAAAACTCAAGTAGGGCGTGTCATAATGGCCCATCTGGGTCGTCGCCCGAGCGATTCGGGTTCGGTCATTGACCTTAGTCAACTCCCGTCACCCTCACACTCAGGCTCCTACCATCTGGACCATTCTTACAGCGCCCTACCCCCATTGGGAAATAATTACATTATCACATTTAATAACGTGAATCAGAAGGTTCTTACGCTGCTGCAGCTGCAGCAGACGGTGGCGGCGCTCGTGCAACGCCCCGAGACACAGAATGTCTGGGTGACGGCCGAAATCCTCGACGTTGCCGTGCGCGGCGGCCACTGCTATATGGAACTCCTGCAGAAGGACGAGCGCGGACTGCAGGTGGCCAAAGCCCGCGGCGTGATCTGGGCGAGCAGTTTCGGCCGTATCGATGCCGAATTCTTTGCCGCGACAGGGCAGCGTTTCGCCTCCGGACTGAAAGTGATGCTCCGTGTGTCAGCGTCGATGCATCCGGTCTACGGATTCTCGCTCGTAGTATCGGCAGTGAATCCCGAGTATACCATGGGCGACCTTCTGCGTCGTCGCCGTGAAATTCTCATGCGCCTGAAAGAGGAGGGGATTCTCGAACTCAACCGGCAGCTGCAATGGCCGCCGGTGCCACAGCGCATCGCGGTAGTTTCGGCTGCCGGAGCCGCCGGTTACGGAGATTTCATGAATCAGCTCTACTCCAATCCACGCCGTCTGCGTTTCCATACGAAACTTTTCCCCGCTATGATGCAGGGCGCGTCGGCCCCGAAATCCATCATCGCCGCCCTCGAGCAGATTGCCGCCGATCCCGAGCCGTGGGATGGGGTAGTGGTAATCCGTGGCGGAGGCGCCACCTCCGACCTCCAGGCATTCGAGGATTATGAACTGGCGGCGAATGTGGCTCAGTTCCCTCTCCCCATAGCCATCGGAATAGGCCACGAGCGCGACGTGACCGTGCTCGACTGGGTGGCCAATCTGCGGCTTAAGACCCCTACTGCCGTGGCCGAATGGCTCGTATCCACTGCCGAAAATGCTCTCACCCATATCGAGACAATCGGGGCGCGGATTCTGCAGTCGGCCACGGAGCGCCTCTCAGGCTATAAGGAGCAGCTCGCCCAGGCCGAGAGCCTACTGCCGGTGGCGTCGCGCAACGCCGTGGAGCGGGCGCGCCAGCGCCTGATGCAGGCCTCGGCCACGCTTGGAGGCGTGAGCGGCCGGCGCATCCAGCCGCAGCTCACGCGCCTGCAGATGATTCGTGAGGCGCTTGCGGAGGCCGCGCGCAACCGCACAGCACGCCAGCGCCAGCGGCTCGACTCCATCGAGGCGCTTGTAGAAGCACTCTCGCCAATGGCCACCCTGCGCCGCGGCTACTCGATAACGCGCGTCGACGGTCACGCCATCACCACAACCGACGGCCTCGCGCCCGGCACGCACCTCCAGACGCTTCTTGCCTCGGGCTCCGTCGAGTCGACCGTCGAGGCCGTAGGGCAGCCGTCGTAAGACATAATAAACAAGAAAGTATTGTCTGAGGAAAATAACGATTTAGATAAAATAAGCAGTCGATAAGTATATAATTACCAAGTTTTTACATACACTCTTATGTCAGACGAAAAAAAGGCGGTATTCACTCCCGCCAAAGATCTTACCTACAGTCAGGCCGTGGCCGAACTTGAAAAAATCCTGCGCCTGATGCAGAGTGACGAATGCGACATCGACCGCCTTGCCGCTCTTACGCGCCGTGCCACCGAACTTATAGCCGAATGCCGCAGCCGCCTTGTGGCTACCGACGAGGAGCTCCGTGCTATCCTCGACCAGCAGCACTGAGAACGTTATAAAAATTTGAATATCGGATTATTGTACGCTCTCCGCCCCCTCCGGGCGGTAGATGAGCGTGCACTTATGGTCGGGATTGAAAATGGTGGCGGCTGTGGAGCGTAGTGTATCGGGTGTTATGGCCCGGTATGGCTCCATGAAGCGGTTGGCATCCTCGCGGTGCATCTCCGCGAGTGCGATTGTCTGCGCTACGCTCAGATAGTTCAGCAGCCCGAATGTACGGGCGGATTCCAGCCGGTTGAGACATAGCTCCACGTCGCGTTGCCCGACCATCTCCCGGGCCATGCGCGAAGTCTGCGCGTCGATTGCCGCGATTGCCTCGCGTTCGGCCTCTTCGCCGTTGCGCGCCAGTTTGGCGTTGATCAGGAAGAGGCCGGGCTCTTCCGTGCCCTGGATGGCCGCGTCGACTTCGGTGAAGATGTCGGTGCCCATCAGCAGTTCACGGTAGAAGCGGCTGGCATGTCCGTTGGCCAGTATATCGCTGATTATGTCGGCATTGAAATATTCCGGGGTACCGTATCCGGCCATGGGATAGGCGATGGCTAAGGCCGTCTGCGGCACGCGGCCGCTCACTGTGGTGGTTCTCGGGGCGGCAGGCAGCGGCTCTGCGGGGAGTCGGCGGGATGCCACTTTTCGTGGTGGCAGGTCGCCATACCATTTCCTTACGAGGCGTTCGGCTGTAGTTGCGTCGATATTGCCGCATATGGCCAGCACGGCGTTGTCGGGCGCATAGTGGGAGTAAAACCATCGCTCGGCATCGGCAAGCGTGACGCGCTCTATATGGCTGAAATCCTTGCCGATGACGGGGAACCGATAGGGATGCGTGCGGTAGCAGAGCGCGCGCAGGGCGTGGTCCATGTCGCCGTAGGGGCGGTTGAGGCATGTCTGCTTGAATTCCTCGATCACCACGTTGCGCTGCACTTCGAGGCTTCTTTCGCTGAGTGCGAGGCGAAGCATGCGGTCGCTCTCGATCCATAGGGCCGTCTCGATGTTGGCCGCCGGCAGAACGTCGTAGAAGTTTGTGAAATCGCTCGAAGTCCAGGCGTTTGATATTCCTCCGGCCGCCGACAGGGCGGCATCGAAATCGGGTACGTGGGCCGACCCGCCGAACATCAGGTGCTCGAAAAGATGGGCAATTCCCGTCAGGGCCGGCGATTCGTCGCGGGCTCCGACATCATAGAGGGTGTTGACTGCCACCATGGCCGTTGAGCGGTCGTGGACGTGGACCACGCGCAGGCCGTTGTCGAGAGTAAACCTGTTGATTTTCATTGCGGTGTGTCGGAAGGCTTGCAGTGCGTCAGTCGGTGAGCACTCGCATTGACAGGATTTTCACATCCTTGAGCGGTCGGTCGTGGGAGTCGGTCTCCACTTTTTCGATTTTATCGATTACGTCCATGCCGTCGACTACCTCGCCGAATACCGTATACTGGTTGTCGAGGTGGGGTGTTCCACCCGTAGTTGTGTATGCCTCGCGCTGCTCGGCGGTGAGCCGGGCGGGCGCCTCGGCGGCTTTCTTCTCGGTGATGGCCACCAGCTCGTCCTGCAGGGCCTGGAGTCCGGCCTGGTCGCGATTGCGGCGCAGTGTCATGATCGAGTCGCGGTGTTCGCGGGCCAGGTCGTTGAATATGTTCTGCTTCTGCATCATCTGCAGCTGGCGCTCCATCTGGTTGAGGGTGCTGTCGTTATAGGCTTTGCCGGTGACGATATAGAACTGCGAGCCCGACGAGCGGCGTTCGGGGTTTACCTGGTCGCCCTGACGGGCTGCGGCAAGTGCACCGCGCTTATGGAAATGCGTTGGATATACGATTTCAGCCTCGATGTCGTAGCCGGGCCCTCCGGAGCCGAGCATCTTGCCTGCGGGAGCCGTCTTCGAGTCGGGGTCGCCCGTCTGCACCATGAATTCATTGATTACTCGGTGGAAGAGCACTCCGTTGTAGTAGCCTTCCTTGGCCAGTTTTACGAAATTATCGCGGTGGCGGGGGGTGTCGCCGAAAAGGCGCACCGTAAGGTCGCCTTCGGTGGTCTTGATTTCTACCAGCACGTCGCCGGGCTTGTTCTGTTTGGTCATTTCCTTGATATTTTTACTGCTTGAGCGCGATTTGTTGAGGGTTACGGCGCCGCCGACGATTGCGGCGACAGCCACCGAGCCTGCCAGCAGCAGGTTGCGTAGTTTCTTCATGTTCATTGCTGTGGTTATGCAGGCTTAACGTTCCGGGGCTCCGGAAAGTTCTTTGGGATTGATAGGTATGGATTTGGGAAGAGCTCAGAGTGCGCCCTGCGGATTAAGTCGTTTGTAGATGCGTCGGAAATTGTTGTCGACGGCCGAGAGCTCGGCGGCACGGGCGGCATAGTCGGCGCCATAAAACTGCTCCATGAGCGCACCGATATAGTTGCGCTCGCGGTCTTTGTCGATTCCCAGCCCGACAAGCCTTTCGATGGCCGGAGCGAAGGCTTCGCGGTCGATGGCGAAGAGGTAGCGGGCCGCGCTTATCAGGAACTGACCCGTAAGGTCGGCGCGACACATGTTGTCGATCAGATAATCAAGGTCGTCGGCCATTGTCTCGATATGGTTGGCTATGTATTCGTAGGTGGCGAGGCCGTCGGCGTCGGCCTCCAGACGTTTTTTGTCGGTATCGTCGATCATGGTGAAATGTGATTTTGTCACCTGCAAAGATAAGCAACAATTTCCGATGAAAAAAATCCGAAAAATATATCAAATCTTTCCGCAGGTGTTTCCCTTTTCTCTGCGATGGAGCTTCTGTGGAAGTTTTGTCAAAGATTATTTGCAAATTTTAAAGATAATTCAGTATCTTTGGAGGCTAAATCTTCCCGGGCCGTAAGGCTCGCTGCGTCCCGACGTGCCGTCTGCACGGATTGCGTGGGGTAAGGTTAATGAAGTGAGCCGTTTGCCGAACGATTTTCAATATGGAAAATAAATTATATCCATTCAATAAAAATTTCTATGAGATTTAAACTGTTTCTATCGCTGCTGCTCTCAGCAGTGCTTTCATCCACTGCTCAGACGGCGGTGGTGACCGGTAGCGTCATCGACGCCGATACGGGAAGCCCCGTTGCGGGCGCCGTTGTCACGATTCAGGACCAGGGGATTTCCGTCACCACGGGCCCTGCCGGCGATTTCCGCATCAGTAACGCACGTCCCGGCGAAGCCGTGCTCACCATCGTGGCTCCCGGCTACGAGGGGGGTGCCTCTCAGGCGCGTCTCTACAACGGCCAGAGCATCGATACCGGCGCTCTGCGTCTGTTTGCCGATTTCGCCGACAATGAGTTCATCACCGAGAACAGCGAGGAGCTTCTCTTCGACGAATCGATGATGGAGGACGAGGCCGGCAATTCGCAGGCCGTAGGTGCTCTTACCGGTTCCAGCGACGACATCTATTTCCGCTTCAGCCGCTACGGCTACTCGCCGCTCTATTCCAACTACCGCGGCTACAATAGCGTATGGAGCGAGACATATATCAACTCGCTGCCCATGAACGACCTCATGCGCGGTGGCTTCTCCTTCCAGCAGCTGGCCGGCATGACTTCGCGCGCTTTCCGCAACTCCACGGCTGCCGTGGGCCTCTCGGCTGCCTCCTACGGATTCGGCAACATCGGCGGAAGCCAGAACTTCAGCACCATCACCGAGGGCTACGCTCCCGGCTTCAACGGTACGCTGAGCTACACCAACTCCAACTATAAGTATCGCGCCATGGCCACCTACTCCACCGGCATGAACGACCAGGGGCTGGCACTTACGGCATCGGCTGTGTTCCGCTATGCCGACGAGGGTGTGGTGCCCGGCACGTTCTACACCGCCGGCGGTTTCTTCCTCTCGGGCGAGAAGCAGTTCAACAAGAACCATTCGCTTACCGCCACCTTCTGGATGAACCCCCGCCAGTATGCCAACGGCAAGGCTACAGTCCAGGAGGCCATCGACCTCAGCGGCGACCATCTGTACAACCCCACATGGGGCTGGCAGGACGGCAAGAAGCGCTCCGACAATATCCGCGAGAACTTCGACCCGACGCTGATGTTCAACTATATCTACAAGAACGAAAAGACTACGGTCAACACCGGTGCCGCCGTGCGCTGGGTGCACTACGCGCGCACGCGTCTTTCCTATTACAACGGCAACGATACGCGTCCCGACTACTACCGCAACCTGCCCAGCTACTGGACCATGTTCGGTAACGACAATCCCGAGATGGCGGCCTACTACACCGACCTCTGGGAGAACGACGAGAATTTCCGACAGCTCAACTGGGACGGCTTCTATCAGGCCAACTATCTGAACAACGTGCAGAACCAGTCGCTCCCGGAATCCCAGAAGAAGGGCTCGACCTACATCCAGCAGATGGAGCACTCCAATCAGGTTAACTTCATTGTCGGCTCGACAATCAACCACCGCCTCAACGACATCATGAGCCTGCAGGGTGGCGTCAATTTCAACTATACCAAGACCAACGACTATGCCACCGTGCGCGACCTGCTCGGCGGCGAGTTCTGGGTTGACGTCGACGGTTTCGCAGAACGCGAAATCAACAATCCCAACGCTTCAGCCGATATCGTGCAGAACAACCTCAACGCCCCCAACCGCCGCGCCAAGGTAGGCGACCGCATAGGCTGTGACTACAGTATCTACGCCCTCAAGGCCCAGGCATGGCTGCAGAATCAGATCAACACCGCCAAGTGGGATGTTAACTACGGCCTCGAAATGAGCTACGAGCAGTTCTACCGCCAGGGCTATATGCGCAACGGCCGCGCTCCCGAAAATTCCTTCGGCAAGTCGAGCACCATCCGCTTCAACGACGCCATGTTCAAGGCCGGTGCCACCTATAAACTCAACGGACGCAACTACTTTACTCTTCAGGCCCAGTATGGTACGGTGGCTCCCGTGATCAACGACGTGTATATCTCGCCGCGCATCAAGGACACCGCCGTCGACGACGCCAAGAGCACACGCGTGTTCAGTGCCGACTTCCGCTATACATGGAACTACCGCCGGTTCCGCGGTGCGGTGACAGCTTATTTCACCGACATGCAGGACGCCCTCGAGCGCTACGGCTTCTGGGACGAAAGTCTCAACGCTTTCTGTAACTTCGCCCTCTCGGGGGTTCACCGCCAGTATCAGGGCATCGAGCTCGGTATGGCATATCAGATTACCTCGTCGCTGCGCGCCACCTTCGCCGGCAACATAGCCCGCTACCGCTATGCCAACAACCCCATGGGTACGCGCTCGCTCGAAAACGGTCTCAGCCCCGACGTTACCCGCCAGTTCTTCCTCAAGAACTATATCTGCACTTCCACTCCGCAGACCGCCTTCAATATCGGCCTGGCGTGGAATGCTCCCAAAAACTGGTATCTCAACTTCGACGCCTCCTGGCTTGCCGACTACTACGTGCGTCTGGCCTATCCGCGCCACCAGATCATCGACGGACTGGCCTCCTACGCCGGCACCGAGCAGAAACTCGCTGAACTCGTCGACGAATATACCGCCCAGGAGAAGCTGAAGAACCAGTGGGTGCTCAACGCCTCTATCGGCAAGAGCATATACCTCAACCGCAAGGTCAGCCTCAACTTCAACGTATCGGTAAGCAACCTGCTCAACAACCGCAACCTCATCACCCAGGCCACCGAGCAGTTCCGTATCGACACCAAGACCTACAATCCTCAGGCTTTCCCGACCAAATACATGTATGCCCAGGGCATCAAGGTGTTTGTCAACGCAGGCGTCCGCTTCTGATGCGCGACCCGAAGCCATTTTCAGCAGTTTTCTCCTAATCAGAAAATATTTTACAGATGAAAAAGCATATTTTATATAGCGCAGCCATGCTGATGGCCTCGGCGGTCTTCACCGCGTGCGACTACGAGAAGGATTTCGAGCAGCCGCCGCTGGAGGACTACGTGCCCCGCGCAACCATGGTGGCAAACACCACCTGCGATGAGCTCAAGACCCTGTTTAATCAGGATGTGAACTACTACAACGTGCTTGTAGGCACGCGTGCCGACGGCCAGCACTACATCGTGAAGGGTCGTGTGACCAGCGACGACGCCGCAGGGAATGTCTACAAAAAAATCGCCATCGAGGACGAGACCGGCGGCCTCATCTTCTCGATCAACGGCACCAAACTCGGCGAGACCTACCGCTACGGCCAGGAAATTGTAGTCGACGTGACCGGACTCTACTACGGTAACTACGGCGCGGGCGTGCAAATCGGCTCGAAAGGCGACAACGACACCTCGGCTCCCGGCCGCATGTCGACCACCGAATGGGAGCAGCACGTGGAATGCGACGGCCTTGCCAACGTCGACAAGCTCCGCATCTACGAGGTCACCGCTTCCGAACTCAACGCTCTTCGCGACGACCCCGTGACTCGCCTGCAGTGGCAGGGGCGCCTGGTGCGTCTCACCGGCGTTCACTTTGAGAACCCCGGCGAAGCCCTCGCGGTAGCATCGCAGACCAACAATACCCGCTATCTCGTGGGCTCCAATGGAGCTAAAGTCGGTCTCAACACTTCCGGCTATTCCACCTTCGGTGCTAACACCAAGGCGCCCAAAGGAGAGGGCAACGTGCTCGCCGTGCTCACCAACTACACCAGCGGATGGCAGCTCCAGCTCAACGACCTCGCCGGCCTCGAAGGCTTCGAGCCGTGGGTCGACGAGCCCGTCAAACCCGTCGACGCCGTCGGCGCATTCAGCGTGGACTTCGAAAGCCTCACTATGCCCGACGGATGGAGCCAGTATCAGCTCGCCGGCGACAAGGACTGGTATTTCCGCGAATTCGGCGGTGTAAAATACGCCTGCATGACCGGCTACAAGGGCACTGCTCCCTTCGATTCCTGGCTTGTAAGCCAGCCCGTCGACGCCGCCAAGATGGTGCAGAAAGTGCTTACATTCCGCACTCAGGTAAACGGCTACGGCTCCACCACCACTACTTTCAAGGTATTCATGCTCGACGGTTCCGACCCCGCCACGGCCAAGCGAACCGAACTCAGCTGCACTCTTCCTGAGGCTCCCGCTTCCGGCTATAGCGACTGGACCGACTCGGGCGATGTATCGCTCGCAACTGCCTCCGGAATTTTCTACATCGGCTGGCAGTATGCCGCCACCTCCGACAGCAACTACGCCACATGGGACGTGGCTTCCATCGAGGTAAAATAATCAGTTCTCATTCCGACATTTAAGAATTATGAAAATATATAAGTCTATTCTTTCCGGCGTGATGGCGCTGACACTCCTCGGCGGTTTCGCTTCCTGCCAGGACGATATCGACGCTCCGGAGCCCACGGTGCCTGTGGCCGCCAACAAGGCCAACACCACTATCTTCGACCTGAAGAAGGAGTTCTGGGACGACGCCACAAACTATATCAAGGAAATCGGCACCAAGCCCGACGGCTCGCATTATATCGTGGCCGGCCGCGTCATCACTTCCGACGAGGGCGGCAACATCTTCAAGAGCATCACCATCCAGGACGAGACGGCTGCGCTGACCTTCTCGGTCAACACCTATAATCTCTTCCTCAACTACCGCATCGGCCAGGAGCTGGTTGTGGATCTCACCGGTATGTATATCGGCAAATACAACGGCCTGCAGCAGATAGGCTGGCCCGAATACTACGAGGCGGGAAATGCCTGGGAGGCTACTTTCATGGCACCGCAGCTGTTCTACAGCCATGTAGAGCCCAATGGTCTGCCTGATGCCTCTAAGGTGATTATCCATGAACTCAGCTCCATCAGCGATATTCCTGCCGGTACCGACGGCCTCATCGCATGGCAGAGCCAGGTGGTACGCTGCAACAATATAAAGTTCGTTCCCAAAACCGATACCAACACCGGTGAGCTCGTAACAACCTTCGGCGTCTACAAGACCAACATGAATCAGGGCGTAGAACTCGCCGGTCAGGAGGTTACGATGCGTGTGAGCGGCTATGCCGACTTCGTCAACGACCCGATGCCTACCGATGCCTGCGACGCCAAGTTCTTCCTCTCCTACTACGGTACGGGTTGGCAGCTCATGCTCATGAGCACCGACGACATCTACAATATCGGCAACCCCTCGCTTCCAGTCGGCACCGAGGACAATCCCTATAGCGTGACCCGCGCAATCGAGACCATCGACGGCGGCGAGACTCCCGCAGGATGGATTTCGGGCTATATCGTAGGAACCGTGGCCATGGAAGTTACCAACGTCACCTCCAACGACGACATCGACTGGGGCACCGACGCCATGCTCGCCTCCACAGTGGTAATCGCCGACGAGGCCGACTGCCGCGACTTCTCGAAGTGCTTCATCGTTCCTCTGCCCACCGGCTCCGTAATGCGCGAATATGTGGCCATCCTCAACCATCCCGAGAACGTGGGCAAGCAGCTCAAGGTGCTCGGCACTCTCGACCACTATCTCGGCACCTATGGCCTGACCGGCAACAACGGCACAGCCGCCGAGTTCCGTCTCGAAGGTGTGGAAGTGCCTGGCGGCCAGCCCACCGAGGGCAACGGCACCAAGGAGGCTCCCTACTCCTGCGAGAAGATTATCGCGCTCAACCCGCAGTCGACCACCGACGCTGTAGAGTCGGGCGTTTGGGTGAAGGGCTACCTCGTAGGCTACTACAACAACAATACGAAGCAGTGCATGTTCCAGAGCGCAGGGGCTCTCGGAGCCAACATCCTGCTTTCCACCAATCCCCAGGCATCGACCAAGGAGGAGTGCATCTGCATCCAGCTCGTAAACGGCACCCAGCCGCGCATCAACCTCAACCTGATCGACAACCCCGGCCTGCTCGGTGCTGAAATCATGGTGCAGGGCGACGTGATGAAATACAACACCTTCCCCGGCATCAAGAACACCTCCGACTATTCGATTCTTTCGCAGCCCGTAGGGCCCGACCAGCCCGACGTTCCCACCGGCGGCGATGGCACGGAGGCTTCTCCCTTCGCCGTAGGCAGCATCATCGCCATGGCTCCCTCGTCGACCACCGAGGCCGTCAAGGAGGATGTATGGGCTGAAGGCTACCTCGTGGGCTACTATAAAGACTACGCCGCCCACTTCACAGCCGAAGGCGCACAGGCCGCCAACATCCTGCTCGCAGCCACCGCTACCGCCTCCACCAAGGAAGAATGCATCTGCATCCAGCTCGTCAACGGTTCCGACGTACGTAAGGCGCTCAATCTGATCGACAATCCCGGCAACCTCGGCAAGAAGGTATCGGTTCGCGGCGACGTTATGAAGTATAATTCCCTCCCGGGTATCAAGAATACCGACGCTTACAAAATCGACGGCCAGGGCGGAGGCGACCAGCCCGACACCCCCACCGGCGATGCCATATTCGAGGAGACATTCGAAGGCGGTACACTCGGCAACTTCACCGCTACCGTCGAGACTTCCGGCAGCTGGACAGGCTGGCGCGCCAACACGAAGACCCCCATGTGTGCCATCGCCAACTCCTACGTCAACGGCGCCAACGAGGCGGCTACCGGTTGGCTTGTTTCACCCGAAATCAGCCTTAGCGGTGTGAACAACGCCACGCTTTCGTTCGAACACGCCTTCGGCTTCTATTTCCCCACCACGCAGGAGCAGTTCTGCACTGTTTACGTCCGTGAGAAGGGTGGCAGCTGGAATCAGCTTACGCTCACCAACTTCCCGGCCAAAGGCACGGGCAACTGGACTTCGTTCGCAGCCAACACCTTCAGTCTGAGCGCCTATGCAGGCAAAACAATCGAAGTCGGCTTCAAATATATGAACGACGGCAAGCAGAGCGTCGCCTGGGAAATCAAGAACTTCAAGGTTACGAAGTAAACCGCCTTTCCCTCAGCAATTAAATTATCGCATTATACCCGAAGCGGGGTGTCGGACTTGCCGACACCCCGCTTTGCTGTTTTGTGTAAGAGACAACTTTCGCTACAAGGAGAAATTGCAGAACCTCCGCAATGTAGGGACGCACGGTCTGTGCGTCCGAATATAATCAATTAAATTTCAACTGATTATACGGACGCACGAGCCGTGCGTCCCTACAAGATGGTCGATAATTGCTGGTTCTGCAGCATTCACTTTCGCGACCCTGCTATGACGCGCCTTCTTTAGCTTTGCTGATGGTAACTAAATACACGCCTGCAAAGATGAGAATTACTGCCACGACTTTCGGGGCGTTGAATGTATCCAGCCCCAGATATACGCCGACGAGCGATGATACGATGGGCTGCACATAGTTGTACATTCCCACTATGGTGGGACGCAGGTTTTTCTGGCCGATCATTATGCAGATATACGCCAGATAGGTCGCGCAGACCACCACGTAGGCTACCCCGGCCCAGTGGATCGGTTGCAGCGACGTCCATTCCGTTGCCAGCACCGGCGGCACCGACACCGGAATCAGTCCGATGGCCGCGAACAGAAACATCCACTTCATCAGCGTGATCAGCGAGTAGCGGCGTATGAAGTTGCGGTAGAGCGTTAGGTAGAGCGCGTAGCTAAGCTGCGCGCAGAGCACTATCAGATCGCCCGCAAGAGGATTGTCGCCACGCACGGCGCGCTGCGCTCCCGACAGCACCAGAATCAGAGCGCCGGCCGCCCCGAGCAGTATGCCTCCGATTTTCTTTCCCGTGATGGGCTCGCGCAGTATGAGCCACGCCAACAGCATTACCCACATAGGCATCGTGGTGGTTACGATCGATGCCTCGCCGGGCGACGTGAGCCCCACGCCGAAGATAAAGCATCCCTGGTTGAAGAGCACGCCGAGACAAGCCGCCCCCGCCAGGCGCAGCAGGTCGGGGCCACTCACGTGCTCCTTCGGGAAGAAAAGGCCCGTCAGCCAGAAGAGGGCCGCCGCCCCGAAGATGCGGAAATCCACCATAAGCAGCGACGTAAGCGCCGAGGTGGTAAGCAGAAGTTTGGTGGCCGGAGCCATCAGGCCCCACATCACGTTGGCCCCGAGCATGGCCGCGTGTCCCTTTATCTTGAAATCACTCATAATTAAGAGATTTGTGGTGGGCGGTATGTCAAAAATCAATATTATGACACGCTCCCCCTATTATTCATCAGGATGGCGAGGGCGCTGTCAAAATGGTCCAGATGGTAGGAGCCTGCGGGTGAGGGTGAAGGGAGTTGACTAAGGTCAATGACCGAACCCGAACCTCACAGGCGACGACCCAGATGGGCTATTATGACACGCCCTCTTGTTTTTGCGGGTGCAAAGTTAGCGATTTTATTCCAAACTGATTTATGAATGATATGCGGCGCTATTGGGCGATTTGCGGAATTTTAGTAATTTTGCCTGTGGAATGAAGCGGTCGGTGCCACATGTGGCGCCGCTTCTCCACGTCGGTCCCCGGCGAATAGCAATATTATCTCAATCCCCGTATGCAGCCTTTAAGCCTCAGAGGCATGGGTGTGGCTCTGGCCACGCCGTTTAAATCCGATTTTTCGGTAGATTTCCCTGCTCTGGCCCGTCTGGTCGACTACCAGATTGCGGGCGGTGCGTCGTATCTCGTTGTACTTGCCACCACATCGGAGGCGGTTACGCTCACCTGCCCCGAGCGGGCCGAGGTGGCGCGGTTCGTGGCCGACCGGGTTGCCGGGCGCGTGCCGCTGATTCTTGGCATGAGCGACAACTGCACGCAGCGCCTCGCCGAGCATGTGGCCGAAGTCGACCTCAGCGGCTACAGCGCCATCCTCTCGGTGGTGCCCTACTACAACAAGCCCTCGCAGGAGGGCATCTACCGCCATTTCAAGGCCGTGGCCGAGGCATCGCCGCTGCCGGTGGTGCTCTACAACGTGCCGGGGCGCACGGGTCGCAATATGGAGGCAGCAACCACCCTGCGCCTGGCGCGCGAACTTCCCGGACGCATCGTAGGCATCAAGGAGGCCTCCGGCTCGCTGGAGCAGGTAGCTGAGATTCTGCGCGGCGCTCCCGAGGGGTTTCAGGTGGTGAGCGGCGACGACGCTCTTACGCGTCGCATGATCGGTCTGGGGGCCGTCGGGGTTATTTCCGTGGTTGGCAACGCCTTGCCGCGCTACTTCTCCGAGATGGTCGCCTTGGCCCTGGAGGATGCCGACAGCGCGCTTGCAGAGCGTATCGACGCCTCCCTGCAGCCGCTCGACAAGGCGCTTTTCGCTGAATGCAACCCCTCGGGGCTCAAATGCCTGCTCAACCTCATGGGTCTGGCCGAGGATGTGGTGCGACTGCCGCTCGTGCCAGTCGGACCGGCCGTGCGTCAGGCCATGGCCCAGGCCCTCGGCTCGCTCCCTGCGGAAGCTACGCAGCAGTAGGAAATGATAAAATTAAATCGTAACTTTGCACGCGAAAACATCAGCATCTCCCACGGCAATGCAGCCTTATCCGCTGCTTCCCATGCAATGTAGGGACATCGCTTTTTCGATGTATCCTATGCATATAATGGTCCGGTAGCTCAGCTGGATAGAGCAACTGCCTTCTAAGCAGTCGGTCACGCGTTCGAATCGCGTCCGGATCACCAACAGCCACTGTCACGGTGGCTGTTTTGATTTATATAGCTTATATTACATCCGTTACATCAATCACATAAGCTACATCATAAGTAACTGGTCGAAATTATTTTAATTAACGGGGCCGAAGAGGAAAGATTTTTTCCGGGAAGTTGAGTCCTACCGAAAAGTTGGCTAATTTTGCATTTGCCATTTGATTTTTGCAGGCTATGAAAAGGATTTTTTATTTGATTGCAGTGTGCGTGGTTATGATGTCGGTAAGCGGATGCTACCGGCATCGGTACCCTTACGATAAACTAGCCGAGGCCGACGGCCTGATGGAGGAGCACTACGACTCGGCGTGGACGATTCTCAACGCCATCGATACGGCGGCTATCTCATCCGAGGCCAACAGAGCATATTATGCGCTGCTCTACGCCCAGTGTCAGTACAAGCAGTATATATACGAGACCGACGACAGCCTGATTTCCACAGCCGTCGACTACTACACGCGCCACGACGACCGCCGTAAGCTGATGCGCAGCTACTACTACCGCGGGCTTATCCACATGACCAACAACGCTTATGCCAAGTCGGTTTCCGATGTTGTAATGGCTGAGCGGCTTGCCCGTCGGCTGGAGGATACGCTCTTTCTGGCCCGCACAAACGAGACCCTCGCCGACCTCTACAACAGGGCTTACAATGTAAAAGAGGCGATAAATAGACGCAAGTCAGCCATAGAATATTATAAAGTCATTCCCGGGAAAGAGAGAAATGCGCTTTTCTGCACAGTGGATTTAGCCAAAAATTATAGTCCGGATGGCAATCATGACAAAAGCCTGCATATTCTGGACAGCCTTCTGGCTGTGGTGCCTGCAAGCGATACGGTGTTGCTTAGCTATATATATGGTACCTACATATTTACATATTATTATGCAGAAAAGCCTTCGAAAGCTGTCGAATCATTTTATCGTTTGAAAGAGTTATCTCCCGATAGTTACAGTGGTTATGCGCCAGTCCCGAAAATAGCTCAGAATTTTATGAATTGTGGCCAGATAGACAGTGCCAACTATTATCTTGCGTTATATCCTGAGAATTGTCTGGATGGTTATAATGATTTGTATTATGCAGTGAAATACGAACTCGCAAAGATGGCTGGTCGATATGATTCAGCACTTGTGAATCTGGAGAAAGAATGTATAATTTCCAATTCCAAGGAAGGTAAAATGTTTTCTGACAATATTGCCGTTGTGGAAAAGAACTCCATTGAGAGGGAAAACGACGAGAATTTAGTCCGAATCAGTCGACTTTCATCAACACTGATGATTTTAAGCGTTATTCTTATCATTCTAATGCTGATTGCCGGTCTATTGCGTTTTAAGGTCCTATATCAGCGTAAGAAACTTGAAGAGAAACTGTTTGCTGTCGACCAACTAACCCGAGAAATTAACAATTTAGAGACGGATTTGAAAAAAGTATATGTTGAGAAGCAGACTGCCGCGGCTTTAGAAGAATCCAGGACTGAGAAAGTCAGGCTTCAGAGTCAGCGTTTGTCCAAGCATAATAAGATGTTGGAAGGAGCTTTCGGTAAACAACTTGAGATGTTGGATATTCTTAGCAAGGAATATTTTGAAAAGAAAAATGGAGGAGAGACTGTACGTTCATCGATGTTGAAAACCTTTGAAAAGGAATTTCATAAACTATCCAATAAAAGTAGTCTGAAACGTTTTGAAGATGTGGTAAACAGAAGCCGGAATAATATTATTGAAATAATACGTACAGAAATTCCTAATCTTTCGGAAACGGATATCAGTCTGATTACCCTGCAACTTGCAGGCTTCTCAGCTAAATCAATTTGTGTGATTCTCGACTGGCAGCTTGGAAATTTTTACAATAGGCGGCTTAGGATTAAGGAAAAAATCAATACATCTGGGGCTACTCATGCCCCCATGCTCCTCTCAGCTCTGGGAATAAAGCAAAAAAAAGAATAAATTGCCTGGTTATACGCTGTATATCAACTATTTAATATGCTGTAAGGTGATAGAAAAACAAATTTAGCGGTTAAGATTATTTATCACATAATCAGTGCTTTGCGGATTGAGATTCTCTTAGGCTGATATATTTTTAGTGGCTCAGTTTTTAGAGACTAATAACATTGGTTTCCTAAATTTGAGAAAACTAAAATTAATATGAATCTCAATTTAAAAGTATTTGTTTTTGCTGTTATAGCATGTCTTCTGATGTCTTTTGATGGTACAAAGGCCTGGAGCCAGAGTGTTCATAAGGGAGCTGTGCTCATCCCCATGTCCGAACCCGGTTTTAGGCCTCATTCTCCATCTGAGGATGGCATTGATATGATATGCTATCTGAGCGATGGAATGCTATATGTGGAAATCGAGGATTTTTCGGGGATGATATATGTGGAGCTTCAAACTCTGGATGGAAGATGCGTACATAGGGAATATTACTATTACACTAACCCTTACACAATTTCAACCTCTTCGCTTCATGGAGACTACGTCGTCAAAATCAAAATTGACGATGCTACCTATCAGGGCTATTTCAATATTTGAAATTAATTATAAACCAATATCACAATTTATTTTATGAAGAAAATTCTCTTTCTTTCCCTGATGGGAATGACACTTGCTGCATGCAGCAACGAAGATCTTCCTTTCGAAGATACTACGCAACCGACCTCGAAAGTTTTATCAAACATAATCTCGGCTGAGGAGGCAGCAGAGATTGCTACAGAGGCTTTTAATGCTTTTACTGAGAATGGTGCAAAAAGTCGTGCCGCTGTTTCGATGAAGTCGCAGGTGCTCGCTTTAGGACGTCCGAGTTCTCGTGCCGAAGGTGTCGACGCCGACACGCTGCTATATGTTGTTAATTTCGATAACAAGCAGGGTTATGCCATCGTTTCAGCTGCTGTGAACGACGAATATCCTGTAATCGGATTTGTGGAAGAGGGTGAATTTGATGCACTTGAATCTACTCAGAATCCGTCTTTCAATTATTACCTGAACGCTGCGCAGGACCATGTGGCGTCTACTTTGGGAGGTTCCACAATATCCGGGCCAACTCCGGCTTTTACAGAAAGATATTATCTGGTAGATGACCGCATTGCACCGAGAATAGACGTGGAATGGGGGCAACGTTATCCCGAAGGTCTATTCTGCCCGAATAAACTTTCTGGTTGCGTCATGACCGCCATGGGGCAGATACTGACTGTTATTAAGGAACCGGCTTCCATTCAGCTTACATACGATGAAAGAGATATGGATTCTCAGGTACTCAACTGGGACGAAATTTGCAAGCACAAGCATTCTGTGAATATGTATTATCAAGTAAGTATAGATAGCCATTTGGAAGAATGTGAGGCAGGGGAAGATACTCATTTGGCAATTGGACGTCTGTGCAGAGAAATGGGAAAAAGAAGCAATGCCAATTATAAAGATGGGTCAACCACGGCTGCTTCTATGAATGCAATAACATGTTTACGTGGAATGTTACCAAATTTTGAGATTTCATCTCTTACAAGACTGAATGAGCAATATGCGAATGTGTTTGAGGATCTTAGATCTGGATTGGTATATATGCAAGGTTCACGACCAGATCGTTCGAGTGCGCATGCTTGGGTAGCAGACGGTGGTAAAATTACGGGCACAAAGATTGTGAGGACCTATACACAAGAGCACAACATCGTAACTGGAGAGCCGCTTGTCGAAGTGGTATATAGGACAACGACGTATTTCCATTTTAATTGGGGATGGAATGGTTCGAGCAACGGATATTTCGTAGCGGGCGTATTTGATACGGACAAGGGCTCGAACGATGATGATTCTCCGGTCGTTATACCGAAGGTTAAATCAAGAACTGATTATGGTACAAATGTATGGTATTTTGTAGTTAAAATTTAGGATAATTAAAAATATAATCATACATTTGCATAAATAATTCATTCATCAACAGAGTAATACTACTGACTATGAAAAAAATACAGTTGAAAAGTATGCTGGCAGCAGTCGCTGCGGTAGTGGCGATTGGCGTGGCCGGATGCTCGTCGGAGAACGAAAACGTGCCCGAGGTTGAACCGGATGGCACCAAGGGAGGCAAGACGGATACGCCTACAGAACTGAATCTTACAGCTTCGGAGATGAAGGCCGCAGGGCAGACGGCCGGGTTCCAGGCCGGTTATCTGGCCGAGGCGCTGAAGGTGTCGCAGGCCGACCGCGTGGTGGTGGCCCCTATGAGCGCCCAGATGCAGCTCTCGATTATCGCCAACGTATGCGGGCCGGAACTCCGCTCGCAGATTGTGGCAGCGCTCGGTACCGACGATCTTGAGGCAGTCAACTCCCTGGCCTACAAGATGGCCAACGTGCTGCCGCAGGTGGATTCGCAGGTGGATTTCACCGAAGCCTGCTCCGTATGGGCCACCGACCGACACGCTCTCGATGGGGCTGTATCGGCGCGTCTCGGCGAGGTGTTCGGTATCGCGCCCGAGGTGTGCGATTTCACCAAGGCCGACGCCTGTGCACTGAAAATCAATGGTTGGGTAAACGACAAGACCCAGGGGATGATTCCCTCTATCGTTACGCCCGCTGATTTTAATTCCGAACTGCTTGCCATTCTTGCCAACGCCGAATATTTCAAAGGAGCGTGGACGCGTCCCTTCAAGCCCGAGAACACTAAGGAGGCCACTTTCCGCGGCACGGCCGGCACTCAGACCGCCTCAATGATGAACGCCAAACTCGGCATGGCCGAGGCATATGCCGGAATCGATTTTTCGGCCGTAATCCTCCCGATAGGCACAGGCACTAACTTCAATGTTACGCTCGCTATGCCCACCGAAGGCACGTCGCTCGAAGCTCTTGCCGCTAAGGATGTAAAGAGCATGAGGCAGAAGATGGACGTCTGCACCCTTACGCTCGGAATGCCGAAATTCAAGGCAGAGGGCGCGAAGATGGACGTCAACCGCCTGGTGGCTCCGCTCGGCGTGACCTCGCTCCGCACCGCTGAGACATCGGAACTCTTCGCGGACGCTCTGCCCGCGACTTACGACGTATTCCAGAGCGCCGTTGTATCTTTCGACGAGCAGGGCGCCGAAGCCGCATCCGTAACCTGGAGCGGCATGGCAACCTCGACGGGCGACGAAACAACCCCGAAGGAAGTAGAGATTACATTCAATCGTCCGTTCCTCTTCTACATCACGGAAGCCCGCACGGGCGCAATCCTCTTCGCCGGCGCCGTCCGCAACCTCTGAGCGGCGAAGAAGACGCGACTTCAAATCCAGACGACTGTTCCCCCCAAGGGTGGCGGATGCGCCCCCTGCGCATCGCCTCCCTTAGGGCAACAGCGAAATAAATTGTGAAATAGCTAATTATCTCAAAGCCAAATTTAAAGATTGATTGATATCCAACGAAATTAAAAGACTGACTTATATAAGGTTGATTTGATAATAATTGATTCGGAGGCTCTCCCTGCGACGGGGCGAGCCTCCGATTATACCTGAATGGCGCTGTTTTCGTAACTTTCAACACGCTCGCAAATTGTGCGAAAATTGTCGGGATAATATCATCGATTTTCGGCCGGGGCGGAGGCGTTGAGCCAGAAGCAGAGGAATATGATGCCGCCGGTATAGGTGAGCCACCCTTCGGATACGCCGTTGATGAGCAGGAGGATGGCGATGGCTATGGTGTAGCCGTGGCCGGCTCGGATCTGACGGCGAAACCACGCGGCGAGCCATACGGCGAACGAGGCGAAGCCCACAACCCCCGTCTGCGACAGCAGCGTAAGCCACGATGAGCCCGGCTCGAGCGGCCCCCAGTCGGGAGTCCAGTCGTGGTCGACGGTCGGCAGCGTGCAGCGGTCGAAAGCATGGAAGCCCAGCCCGAGCACCGGATTGTCGAGAAATTCGCCAAGGCGGTCGGTCCAAAGCGCGCTGCGCGAGCGGAAGAGGCTTCCCGCCTCGAAATCCCAGGAGAGTTTCAGCAGAATGCCCTCCGAGAAAAACGCCGCCCCCAGGATGAGTATAAACGTTGCGGCGGCGACGGCTATAAAGAGCGCCTTGCGGTGGGCGAGGATGTAGCGGCCGTGGGCAACCGCCACATAGAGCATCGCCGCCACGCACCCGATCAGAGCCATACGCGAGGCCGCCTGCATCAGCGTCAGAAATGCCGCCGCGGCGAGCGCGATGAGCCACAGGCGTCTGCGCCGGGCCGTCGCCCCGGCGAGCGTGGCCTTCCAGAGAGCGTCTACAACCACGAGCGCCGAGATGGCCGACAGCATGATGCGCTCGTTGGTTATGCCGTCGCGGTCGGCGTAGGGAATGAAATCGTAGAGCCGCGAATGCACGTCGACTATGGCCGCCGTCACATATACGATGAACGAAAGCACCACTATTACCCTCAGTCCCCAGAGCAGCAGCCTCCAGAGCCTCTGTCGCATCTCGCACAGCCCCTCGGAGACAATCAGCGGCCCGATGGCCGCCAGCATCAGCACGAACAGGGCCAGCTTCGGCACCGCCATAAATGCCGGATTCGGGCGGCACACCGCCACCGACAGCACACACACACACAGATATACGGCCAGCGGCACATCGACCCTATACGGCCCTACGCGCCACAGCCCCCATCCGCCCCCTTCAGAGCGCATCCCTGCGCCCGCTGTAGGCTGAAGGCCGCCCATGCCGGCAGCCACCAGAGGAAGCACCGCCATGAGCGCAGCCACGAAGCCACCGAGAATCATCAGCGAGTCCGAAATCACCGTGAGCCACGGCGAACCCAGCATCGCCGAACTGAGGCGCACCAGCACCCCCGCTCCGGCAATCCCCGTGGCAACATTCAGCATCCGTCGGTCTGTAATCATGGCATAAAGTTACGAAAAAATCCCGAACCGGAGGCCATCGCCCCCGGCTCGGGATAATAATGTATGCAACGAAACTGTAAACCCTTATTATTGCCGCATGCCCAACCCCGTAGGGGTGGCATACCTGTAGCCAGGGGTGCCAACCCCTGGGTCGTTATGCGGCGCCCTCTCAGAGGCGGAGGCGGCGCTTGCGCACCTCTACCGCCGGGTTCCCCCGGTAGATGGTCCAGGGCTCCAGGTCGTGGCTCGCCACCGACCCGACCACTAATACCGCCCCCTCGCCCATGGTGACACCCGGGCACACCGTGGCCTTGGCGCCCACCCACGCCCCGCGACCCAGCGCGATCGGTCCCACCATGAGGTCGAACGTCGGCCGCGTGAAATCGTGGTTGCCGCAAAGCAGCATCGCTCCCTGCGAGATGCATACGTCGGAGGCGATGTCCACCTTCGCCAGATTGTCGATCCATACCCCCTCGCCAATCCAGGTGTTGTCGCCCACGCGCAGCCGCCACGGGTACTTTATGTTGACCCCCGGCTTGATCACCACCCCGCGGCCCACCTCGGCGCCGAACGCCCGCAGCACCGCCGCCTTCAGCCCGCTGCTGATACAGAAGCGATTGCGCAACAGCAGCAGATTGGCCACGTACCACGCCAGCACCTTCCATCGCGGCGCCCCCGTCGAGAACCACGAATTGTCGAACCCCCCGAGATTCACACTAGGATTATTCATTTTTCTGGAACTAAAGATTTATACAGGTCGATTATTCTGTCGGCGACATTATCCCATGTGAAACGCGCTTGTACAAGTTGTCGGCCTCTCAATCCGATTTCGGCAAGCCTTTCAGTGGAAGATGTGAAGAGGCATGTGAGAGTTGTAGCAATGCTTTCGGGATGCGGGTCGCATCGCAGTGCTGCCTCGGCGTCGAATCCTTCAGGAATGTTGCATTGAGGGGTCATCACGACCGGTAAGGCATACGCCCACGCTTCGAGAACCGTCATAGGCAGCCCTTCGCTGAAACTTGGCAGAATAAAGGCCGTTGCCTCAGTAAGCAGATGCTCTTTATCTTCGCCGAAAGCAGCCCCGATAAGGCGGACACAATTGTCAAGGCCTCGCGTCTTGATAAGTTCTTTGAGTTCGGCAGCATGATTAAGTTGGTCCCATCCGGCGATTTTTACTTGCCAGTCTTTTAACAATTTCGGATTCTTGGTGGAGATAATATCCAGCGCTTCAATGAGTTCGTGGATTCCCTTTTTTGGATGAATTCGACCGATGAACAGCAACGTTTTTCTGCCGCCGGATGCCGACCGACGGGTCAGGATTTCATTCAGCGGCATATCTGGCAGGTTGATTCCGTTGGGAATAATGGCTATAGGATTATCCAGTCCGAACAACCTGACTGCTTCGGCTTCGCTTTGGCAAAGAGCATGAATGCAGTCGGCCTGGCGCAGATTCTCGTATTCATACAGCCGCCCGACAATCCGTTTCTTCCAGGCTGAATTTTTTACAGCCCATGGGTCGAGCATACCATGCGGCTGAATGATTACCTTTACCTCCGGATGATGTTTCGCATATCGGAGGACTGCTGCCGAGCAATATTGCCACAGGCCCTGCAAATGGATTATATCGGAATGAAAGCGTTCAATTTGGGGTAATATTTTCGATGAAAAGCCTATTTGCTTCAAGATTGGAAGCGATGATTTTTCATATGAATATTGCGGAACGTCGCCGTATGCCGTCGCGTCTTCAGCGGAATGTTCATCGTTGGCGGCCAGGAGCGCCACTTCTATTCCTTTGCTGCGAAGCAATTTAGTGGTAGCGCTCATAGTGGCGAAAAGGCCTCCGAAACTTCTTGAGTTGGAGGCGGCCACATACAGAACTTTCATCTCTATTGTTATCTGTTTAGAATTGCGATAGAAGCTCCTCCCATTTCTTGATAGTTGAATCGATGGAGACGCTATCAGCCTTTTTAACAGCATTACTTCGCATCACCTCCATTTCCTGCGGATTTTTGATAAGGCCGAGAATCGCTTCTTTCCACATCTCAATGGATGCATTTTTGGGAAGGATTATTCCGCTCTGGTCAGGCTCAATGATGTCTGTCAGAGATGAAAACGAGTGCTCCGCAATGGGAATGCATCCGCAGGCGCTGGCTTCGACAAGCGTCATTGGTAAGCCCTCGAATTTTGACGCCATCAGAAATAGTGATGCTGACTGATAGTAAGGCCATGGATTCGAGAATCCTACGAACGATACGCGTGGAATCTTATTGCTATGGCAATATTCTTCAAGACGCTGTTTCTCTGGCCCGTCGCCCACAAACACCATTTCCCAGTCCGGGAGTAACGTGCATACGTTTTCCCATATTTTCAGAATCTTGAATACCCCCTTTGTCTTAATTATACGCCCGACAAACAGTATCCGGTTACGTCTTTCTATCTGATTATCCGTAAAAATCGGGAGCGACGGATTATTGATGGCAGAGATTTTGTCTGAACCTTTGATTCCGGCAACTTTGCAGAATTCCGGAATGAATTTCTGTGACAACAAGATATATCTGTTGCTGTGGTTCAGCAGATTGCGTTTTCGCTGTCTGTCTTTGAACAAAAGATAAGGGTGAAGCATTCTGCGCATAAGGCCGATAGGCTTCCATATTGGGTCGAGACGCCTTTTGTTAGCAATATATTTCGGCGAATTATGGTCGAAAACAATCAGTGGAGTCCCGGACTCTTTGCAAGCTCGTATAACGACCATATCATTGGGTGCGTAGCTATCCTGATATATTACGCATCCATAGTCGCCCTGTTCCAGTATCTTTTTGAGGAATAAAGTATTTTCATCGGCATCATATCGTTCCGAGGGCAACCTGATTATTTTTGCAAGAGTATCTTTTTGCGCATCATTGGGCTGAGATGTGTTTGCAACTATATCAATGTCAAATCCTTGATTGCTCAAAGCATTGACTATAATATGCGTAACTAATTCAATCCCGCCTACACCGGGATAGCGTGTCAGGAAAAAGAGAAAATTTTTCATAGAATTGGACTGGCAATACTGCAAGGGCCGTCAGAGAAAGAAGTATCTCTGTTATTCTTTAAATCGTTGATAAGTTGGAGTAAACGATTGGCCGCATTGGCAGGCGACCATAAATCGCACATCTCCAGATATGCGTTTTTTGCCATATCGGCTCTTTCTTTCGGGTGATCGAGAAGGAATACGACCTTATCATACAGAGAATCGAGATTTTCTGATTCGAACACCATTCCGTTAAATCCATCTTTAATCAGGAAAGGTATGGAGCCGATTCTGTTACTTCCTACAAGCACACAGCCATTGCTCATAGCTTCGTTTGAAACTGCGCCCCATCCTTCTTTTTGGTTGCTGGTAAAAAGGAAAATCGTATGTTTCCTCATTGCGTCAATTATCAAAGCATTTGGAACGTTGCCGTTGAATCGGACGCAATCAGATACATTGAGCTTGTCTGCAAGTCGTTTTGTCTTCTCTAAAAGACTCCCTGACCCATACATGTCGATGGAGAACTTGTAACCGTTTTCTTTAAGTCGATGTGCGAGAAGCACAGGCAGTTCGGGATGTTTGAGCTTAAGGAACCGTGCGCACCATAAAATGGAATTTGGATATCGGCTTTCATCATTTAAAGAGGCATCGATATCGAATTTATCGACATTTGTGAAATACCCCCATTTATAACATTTACCGCGATATGCATGAAGTTTGTATTCGTCATTTGCCCAGAATGCACTGGAGCAAAGTTTATAGAACGGAGCCTTCCGAAAATATCGGTAATAATTCAGCATCATGTGCAGGAAAGTGGGCGAAAGAGCGTTAATCCACCCCCGCTTCATCCTACGTTCTGTAATCTCGATTGAAAACAATTTTGCTTTTGCTCGCCGTTTGATAAAAGGTAGCGTTTCCACGCCTCCAAACAGTACTACATCCGATTCCAAAGCCAGTGCCATGGCTTTGTCAAATTGCAACTTATCTTCCCATGCCTTAATTACGTATGGCCTTGAAGTATAGTCCTGATATCCACTTTTTCGGAGCCAGTCGGGCATACAGAGCGTCTCGACAAAATAATAATTTCCCCCGGTCAGACGGTAGAGCTCGTCGGACAGATGAACCTGATGATGGTTTATGAAATTGGAGAAATACGCAATTGTCATTTCGTAAGAAGTTTGTTAAGAAATTTTATTATCCCGAATGGCAGAATTACAAAGAATATGAAAGTGGTAAACACCTGGGCTACATAGCCTCGTGAAATCATTACATATGTAAATCCATTAAACAAAGCCAATAGAACTATGGCCCCGACTGAATGTGGATTCTTTCTGTAATTATTCCAGAATATAGAACACAGATACCCCATAAACAGTCCGTAGGCAAGCACTCCAAGCCAACGATATGATAACCAGTTGTCTACCGGCATGATATAGGCGCAGCCGAATTCGTCGCCGAAAACAACTTGTTGAACAGATTGCTCGCTTGGGCCAGGCTTCCAAGGGAATAATGCTCTGGGGAATGGCATAGTTATTGCACGCCAAATCGGATCGAACCCCTTAAGAGGATAATTCTCGCATCGGTCCATTACCAGGCATGAGAATGCATAGACTCCCTCATTTTCGGCCGCCCCCGAATATCGCTGATCCTCGGGCACATCATCGAGTCGTGATAAGTCAAGCCCGTTGGAATACGACCTTGTTTTATCCATAATGCCCATTAAGATATAAAATCCTACAAGAATGGGAATCCAGACTGCCAGGTTGATTCTTTTTGGAGAACGATAGAGATGAAGCACCGTAGCTAACGAAACAGCAAGAATCACCAGTCGGAAACGGAATCCGGAGAAGATGAATGTTACGGCTGTAATCCATAAAAGTGTAATAAACAGCCAGAGATACTTCTTGTTATCAATTACACCAATCAAAGCAAATACGCATCCCGCAATCGTAAGACTCAATGCGTTTACAAAATACATTGCGAACGCATTGGTGTCTTCGAATACCTGAATGTTTCCGCTATTTTGCACCGATAGAGTAAATCCTCGGAACGGCACATAGCAAATCAGTCCGATGGCAAACAGAAATACGCCATATTTCACTATAAGCGACGTATTTACGGATTTGTTTAGCCCTTTCAGCCAATTGCGCGCATAAACATGATGGAATCCGACAATTGTGGATATTAGGGAAAGAGTTACGCAGGCAAGGAATTTTTCCTCTCCCAAATGATAATTCATACGTCCCAGCCACCAAAACCCCGTAATATTGCCTTTGAAGAATGGCATGACTACATAATACAGATATACGATTATTATGAAGTTGATGGGAGTCCAAAATAGAGACTTATCTTTTGAAAAAAACGGCAGTATGCCGTATTTAACAAAGCAGAAAAGAATGATGAGAATGTAAAAGTAATTGGTCAGATTGTCCATGACGGAATATTCATGTTCAAAGATTGTGGAGAGTTGCAACTACATTATGTGCATAATTCTCCCAGGTATAGGTTGACGCGGTTGCTCTGCCGTTGCGACCCATTTCAGGAATCATATCGCGGTTATCGACGAACCATTGCATTTTCTGGCATAAGGCATCTGCATCGCCGGGAGGGATGATGAAACCGTTCTCTCCGTCGACTACAAGATTGGCTACACCGGAATTGTATGTGCAGATTATCGGCAGACCGCATGCCATCGCCTCGATGCCGACCTGCGCCATCCCCTCGGCAAAAGAGGGGAGGACAAACACATGCGATTTTTCATAGATTTTTTGCAACTTATCCTGTGTGACTTGGCCGGTAAACGACAGATGCTCGTCGTTGATATTGTCTCGGATGAAAGAATCAGAGATGTTATATGTACCGGTGAACGTTAGGTGGGCTTTCGAGGGAGCGATTTGCTTGATTGCCTCGATTGCGTAAGGTATCCCCTTGCGGTATATAACCTGTCCTACAAACAGAAATTCGATTCTTTCGTTGTTGGCGACCGGGCCTCGTTCGATGTCGCTCGCAACATTGGCGCCGTAGGGCACAATTTTAATCTGTTCCGCTTTCGCTCCGCAAAATATAAGGCTGTCTTTTACGAAATTAGATGCTGCGAGAAAATAGTCGGTATCAAGTATCTCTTCGAGCATTGGGCGCATGCTTTTCTCATGCCACATATACTGATTGTTGGCAATCAGCTCGCTGGCGCCTCGTTTGCTTATTTCCTCATTATAGATTTCGCGCATATAATGTCGCGCTGCGATAGATACGTCCATTACTCTTTTTATCTGAGGCGCTTTGCGCCTCAGATATGAGAAGCAAGACCATGCATTTGAGTCATAGCATACAACCATATCCGCTTTATTCCGGATAGCCAGCTTCGCAACTCTTATGCCGAATCTCTTGGAATTATATTCGCTTACAAAGTCGTAAAGCGGACGAAATCTGGGGAATCGCACTAACAGCTTTTCCACAAACCCGCCGAATGTGCAGAATGTTTTTACTTCGGAATCATCGAGATCCGGATTGTGCTGGCGCATAGCTCTTTTGCGGTTGTCTGCACGCAACAGCCTTTTTGCAAGAGAAAGAAGCCATGCCCCTTTTTTGTCGTAAACGGTAGTAACGTAAAACAGCAGGTCGCCGCTCTTTTTCAGTGCAGATGCCAGCCTGTAGGAATGCTGTCGCCCCGGATGTGCTACAATGATTCTCATTATTTTGTGCCACGCATAAAGTTATGGATATCGGTAAGATAGCGGTCGCGAATGTATATCCACCGTTTTTCGCCAAGCAGTTTTCGCATCGACTGTCCGAACCATGCTGAAAATCCGAACACTTTGCGCCAAACAGGATTCTGAACGCGACGGTTGAAATCCTGGTCGCGCCAGGATGCGTTGTAATGATGTGCCGATACCGTAAGTGGATGGTAGTTTCCCGAGGCACGCTCCTCGTCGCCCGGACAGAAATAGACTTTGGGGTATATCCTGATTCCTGCGATTTCCTGAATATCCGACGTGCTCCTTAACCCCTCGCTGCAGAGTATCCGTGTAATTTTGGAGACTACAGTGTCGCTGTCGATTTCTCCGTTTGCCTTAATAAACTTTATAGACTCATAGTATTTCAGGAATTTCTCATAAATCTCCATTCCGGGAAGTGCTCCGAGCCCTAACCCCGAGGCAACACCTAATAGCTCTGGATTTTTCAACGGGGCGGCCTCGTTTTCACATCCCATAAACGGTCCGTCGGCAATAATCTGCGTCATATCTCCGACAATCTCAACATCGGTGTCGAAATAGACGCCTCCATATTTATAAAGGATCCAGAAGCGAGCATAATCAGAGACGAAGGCATATTTCCCTCGGGCATAGGCCTGACGCGTGTATTTTATGGCGTTGACGTCGAAATTTGATTCGTCCCATCGGCGGATTTCGTAGTCAGGCAGCCATTTCGTCCATGAGGCGATGCATCGCTCGGCCAGAGGCGGAAGCGGTTTCCCACCAAACCAGCAATAGTGTATTATCTTAGGAATCATATTTCTAAAAAGTTGGCACTTTTACGGCGCTCGGATTCAAGTATGGATGCTACAGACTCCCAGTCAATTGGAGCTTCAATCTGTTCTGCAAGAGGTCGATGGGGATTGTATAATCTGTCTTCAAGATTTAAAAGGCTTAGCAGAGAGGAAATTCTGCCATTCATTTTTGCCGCAGAGCCATTTAGCGGTATGACAAGAAACGGCTTCTCCATGATAATTGCGAAAGCCAGCCCATGAAAGGAGTTGGTAATCATGTATTGACATTGGTCAATAGCTTTCAGCCAGTCTTGCGGCTCATATCCCTTGTAGACAGCATTCCTGAGCAATCCCATTGCTGGGTAAGCTCCGGATGCAATAGTTACATTGCAGCTATACGATTTTGAATGGCAGTAAGATAGAATGCATTTCCAGTATACTTCTTTTGATGACCTGAAATTCAGGAAATAACAGAATATGTCTGAAGAAGCTATGCTGGAATCCTGACATAGTTTCAGATAATCGGTTTTGGTAAGCAAAAAGCTCGGATCAATTACCTGCGTGGCGTCAAATCCAAGCCGTTTGCATATTCCTATTCCTTCCAGTTCTCTTACACTTATTTTGTCAAGCCGCGAAAGTTGCTCCTGGTAAAAAGGACTGTCATCTAGTGGAAGTTGTGATCGTCCGAAACTCGGAGCATATGCAATCCTTTTTATTTCAGGCCCCCCAAAATCGAGGTAAAATGCGCGTGAGTTTGCAGAAGTACCGGTATTCCATATCTGGTCGCTTCCGCAGACGTAACACTCTGCTTCGGGCGGATATTTCTGCAAATCGGCCAGGCAATCATAAACCCGAGGATAAAATCGGATATATTTGTGCTCAAAATCAGCAAATGAAACAGGATATTGTTTTCTGAATTTTCTATTGAGCAATTGCCTGTATGGAACTATTATGTTCTGTACAATAAAACTTCGGAGTTCCCCTTTTAAAGCAAAGGTCGCCTTCTTCCTTTTCGGCGATACCTTTTCGGGAGAGGATTTTAATCTGGTGAAACGGATGTGTCCGGCCTCGATATTTTTTTTACGGAAAAATTCCTGTAGCGCATACGCCTGAAGAATCTGACCGTAATTATCCTTAAATTCACTGAATGTTATTATTGCAATTTTCATAATTGAATCAGAGAATCTTTTTAATGCGTTTGAAGGCCGATTCTCCCAGGCAGAATACGATAGCGTCTTCAGTGATGTGCTTGACTTTGGTTTTGAGAGACTGGGGAACAATTATATTGACTTTCCGGTAAACTGTCCCAGTCTGCCCGGTAAAAAATTTACGGCGGTTTTCTGTGAGTTTGGCAGGCAATGAAACCGCTATATTGCGGGCACGAATGTCGGAATATGAGACAGGAAATTTATCGGCCAGTATTTTATTAAAGTAATCGGTCCCTTTAGCAGTATTGACCATTATGGCCGAAATTCCCTTGTCGTCGTTCAGTTCGGGATGGAGTGAGGAGATTCCCCAGAAATCCCCCATTGTAATGTCTGCGCCGCTTCGGAGGTTTTTGAAACGACACTCATGGCACGATGGCCTTAGATAAAGATCTTTGTCAAATCCGATAAGATATTTGTCGCGGTCTACGCTGGCAATATGACTTTTTTCTCTCCCATTACGTAAATATGAGATTGACAAACTGAATTTTGCCCATCCTTTGGTTTTGTCTCTGAACTGTATGTCTGTAATACGGGTGTCTTTGTTACCAGTTGTTTCCTCAAGATATCGGCTGAATACACCTGGCGAGGGAACACCATGGCAGATAAAATCGACGGTCAGAAGATTGGAGTATTCTTTACCGAGATATCTCCTTAAACCGGCAATTTGGCAGGGAGTTCCGGAAAACAATACTTTTCGTCCTTCTTTTAAAACCTTTCCGGCAAGGATGAATGATTCTGCAATATGGCTCTGCACATACTTGGATCCGCGGAATGCGTTTATTCCTTCTAAAGTGTCGGAATATCCATGGATTACTTCCCAATTTTCATTGAAACGCGCTCCGAACACCACACCACCTTCAAGTATTGTCTTTTGAGCCAACAGCGTGAAGACCCCTCCGCTTGAGCTCAGGTGGCGTACATTAGAATCCGGATTTTTAGCCGCATAACATTCAACAGGCGTAATATCGGCTTTCGGAGCATTGACGATTGGACAGGACTTTTCGCATAGATGGCAGTCGATACATAGCGACAGGTCGACATGCGGATAGAGGAAGCCTTCATCGTCAGGGCGCAATGATATACAGTGGCGCGGACATCTCTGAACGCAGGCCTCACATCCGCAACACTCTGCTTTGTTCGTTATTTCAATCACTTTCTAATTAGATTAAGTACCGGGGCTGCCATCATCTTCCGTTCGGAGGCATTCATGGAAAAGAGAAATAACAGCGCAATGTATGCGGCTCCGAATATTGCCGCAGCAATGAGGAATTTATCCCACTGAAGAATGTCCATTTGCCCGACGAAAACTACGGCGGCTATCGTCAGAAGAATAGGACATAGATTCATTTTTATAATCTCACGCCAAAACTTTATAATATTCAGTTGCTGAACGCGATGATAATAGATGTTCAGGATTAGTCCTTGCCCGAGAAGAAGTGCGCCGGCTATTACTGCCGCACATCCGATAGCACCCCATGCCTTAGCCGCATAAAATTGTAGTACGAGTGCCACAAGAGCTATCGCGATATAAAGCAATGACCGGAATTTCATTTGATTGCGAGCCTGCAATATCGTTATGCCGATGGTCTGAATTAAGGGAATGTAAAGGGCGATAAAGAATATCAACGCTATGAGATACGACTCTGCATAATCCGCACCAGCCCATAGTATTATGAACGGCCGTCCGAAAACGATGAAAGCAGATAGGATGAAAAACATAATGATATTCTGAATCCTGCCTGTACGTATGAACAGGTCGGAAATTTCGTCAGAGTTGTTTTTCAAGGCTACCATTCCGGTTACTTTGGGTAAAAACACCCCGGAAATGGCGGTGGAAAACTGCATGTACATGCCTTGCAATTGAATTGCAAGTGCAAACACTGCAATCGCAATCGTGCCTGAAACGGCTCCGAGGATGAACTGACCTGTGCTCCAGTATACGCGGTCCATGATTACATTAAGAAAGATCCAGAAGGAATATATGGAGATTTCCTTGAGTTGAGACCAATGGAAGCGTCCGAAAATCAGTTTGATGCGCAGTTCCCTCTTGCAGTAGATATAATTGATGATAAGGGTGAGTACATTGAAGATTGTCTGAATAACAACCATTGCTATAGCTTTATATCCCATGGAAAGCAGGAGAACCATAACCAGAGTGTTGAGCAGAATTCGGGCAATATTTATTATTTTAGGGAAAATGAAACGTTCATAAGCTGTAATTATGCAACTGAAAATGCCCATAGGGAAAGAGATTGCCAGATTGAACACAAGAATTACCATCATGATTCGAGCCTGTCCAATCTCAGCCGGAGACATGGTTTTGCCAAACAGGTTATCGATGTTAAAATACAGGAAACTTCCGGCAATCAGAACAATTACACCAATTGCAAAATACAGGATGAAAAACATTCCGAATAATTCATGCTGTTCTCGAATTTTCCCTTCGGCTCGGTATTTTGCCGTGTAGCGTATGATGGCATTGCCGAATCCAAGATCTAAGACGGTAAGATATGCAATGACCGACGCCACCAGCGAATAAAGTCCATATTCGCTCTGCCCTAACATGCGGAGCAGATATGGCGTATATAATAGCCCGACAAGAGTATTCAGGGCTATTATGGCATAATTGAGCAGAGCGCCTGCCTTAAGTTGGTTTACGGCCATCGTGATTAGTCGTGATTGTTCAGTCCAGGAATTCGATTTTCATGAAATGGCCTCCGCGCTGTTCTGGCGGCGGTAGAAGATGATAATCGAATTTGTACATTCGTTGCAGAATATCCTCATATCCTGCAGGAACGGAATATTCTCCATGCTCGAATTTTAGTTTCGTGGACTCACAGACTTCTTCCAGACGGCGTTTATCGGGATATTCGCTGCCTAAGCATACTGTAAGATAGTCGGGCTTGCATATCTGTGAGATGGCATTGAGCACCGGAAACAAAGCCTTATAACAGAAATGATATCGCAGATGCTGTAGAAGGCTAAATACGGGATTCTTTTTAACAGTGAGATAACGTCGGCCGAAGCTGTATGCATACCAGGAGAATTTCTGAACAGGCACTGGAATTCTGTCGAGCACGAAAATGTCAATCCATACACCTTTCATGTTCCAAAGTTTATCGTCGGTATCTATTGTCGAGGTACAGATGGATTTAGTGTCGCGCACTTTCGGATAAGCGTAATAATAGTTGCTGTCGGTGGAGTGGTCCTGAAGCTGGAAGCGCGAATCCTTGTTTTGAAGAAGAATTCGTCTGAGCTTCAGATAGTCTTCCTTAGGCATTTCTATGTCAAGGTCATCGTCCCAGGGGATAAATCCGCCATGCCGAAAGGCTCCAAGAAGAGTGCCGCCGCTGAGCCAGTAAGTCAGACCGTTGGTTTCGCAGATTCCGGCGACATAATCGAGAATTTCAAGCATGCGGAGCTGTGCTTTCCGTAGGGTAGACCCATTTGGATTGTATTTTGAGCGCAGCTCCTCTTGTGTTTCGCCGGTATTAAAGCGTTTGTCTTCCATTTTTATACCAACGGTTAAAGTCTTTAAAAAAGCTCCATACAATCATAATCAGCATCAGCCCTACGGGGAAGGCCGCAATTATCGTTACACCCTGCAGCCCATACAGGCTGTTTTGGGCGAACAGAAGAGCAATCGGCAGGAATATCAGCATTATGCTCCAGAAAGCGCGTATCGGACGGGATGGTTCTTCGTCCGGAGCAATACGTTTATAACTGTATGCAGATGTAACATAGGTGATTCCGTCAAGAGTAGTACTGTAAAATGCTATCATCGTTATGACGAGCAGAAGAAGCGCAAGCGACGGAAGCGGAAGTGTGTCGAATATCATAAGGATCGCATCGTACATTTCTCCGCCATTGCCGATAAATCCGATTATATCTTCTCCGTATTTCAGCTGTCGGGAAACGCCGTATCCACCAAGAATGATAAACGACATATAGGTTCCGGCAAGCCCCCAGCCGAACGTGCCGTAGACAACGTTGCGCAAAGTGCGTCCCTTGGAAATCAAGGCTATGAAGAATGGAGTGGCCACACACCATACAAGCCAGTAGGCCCAGTAATAAACCGTCCAGTTCTGCGCGAAACTGTTTTCGCGGAGAGGATCCATATAGGTCGACAGCATTATGAAGTTCTCAAGCATATTTCCAAACGACTGAATTCCGCTCTCGAGAATATAGCCTGTTTCTCCGCCTAAGAAAAGGAAATAAAGCAGAATCGCGAAAAACAGATATGAGCAGATTCCTGCAAGTTTGCTGATCCCTTTTATTCCGAATAGTACGGTAATGGTATATACCGAACAAATAAGCAACAGGGTGACAATAGTGACGAGGGTCGAGACCTCGAAACCAAGAACACTGCCTAACGCTTTGGTAAGTAGTGGCGTTGCCAATGAAAATGTCGTTGCCGTGGCGCAGACAATGGCAAAAATGGCGAGGACGTCGATAATTTTCCCGCATATGCCATCGACTTTATTCCCGAGAAGAGGACGACAGGCTTCGGAAAATCTTTGTCGGGTGCGTTTGCGGATATGAATCATGAATGCGAAGCAAACCGCAAGGATAACATAAAAGCCCCAGGCGAGCGGCCCCCAATGGAAAAGAGTGAACGTTTCAGCCCACATCTGTGTGCCGCCCAAGTCCTGAACATGCTGCTCTCCACCATATAATGCCCATTCTATCAGAGAATAGAAGAGAATGTCAGCAGCCATAGTGGATGTGAAGATCATAGTGCCCCATTTGAAGTCGCTGTATGCCGGAACATCGGTGTTCCCCAGTCGGGTAAGCCCGTATTTATCCTTCATTGCCACATAGAGGGCACAGATTACGCTTCCGGCTGCGAGAAGCGTGTAGTATATTCCGATTGTGTCACCAAAAAAGAATCTGAGAGAGTCGATAGTCGATTTTGATTGATCTGGAGCAATCATGAAAATACCCATAAGTGCGATTACAATCGCGAAAGGGATTAGCATTGTGGTCCAGTCAATGTTGTTTTTGCTTTTATCCATTGATGTGAGTTATGTTGATTCTGTTGAGGTTCTGAATAGCGCGGTTGAATCTGTCCTGGCCATACGACCCGAAATCATCGCCTTTGGCTTCCTTGATGACGGTCCATTGGGCCCACAGGTAATCCAATAGAATCTGGTAACAGAGAATCTTTTCGCGGGCGTTTTCGGGTATGTCCCCGTCAAAATATTTCTCTAAAATATAATCTTCGTTTTCTTTTTCGAATCCGGCTTCGATAAACAGCGCCGCAAAATCGGCCATTGGATCGTTCATACCGGAATATTCCCAGTCAATCAGATAGATGGTGCCGTCTGTGGCTTTGATGAAATTCTCATAAAGTGCATCGTTGTGGCAGGGCTTAAGGTCTATACCGAGTGTGTTCAGGTAGTGCTCCAAGGCCATGACCTTAGGTTGGACGAGCTGCCAGCCATCGTACATCGCGGCCCCTGCTTTTGAAATCAGCGATTCATATTTTTCAATTTCTTTGAAAATGTTGAATTCGTTTTTCAGACGGATATGTGAATTATGCACAGCCTTGTAAATGGAGGCAATCTTTTTCATGTTGTCGTGGCGCTGGATGGTAGCTGCATTCAGTGTCTCGGCGTTTTCAATATAGTCAGCCAGTTTTATGCCTGTCGACGAATTGAAATAGCGGATTGCCGGATTTACGCCGAGGCGTGATGCCTCCTGAGCATTAAATTCTTCATTGGAGCGGTCAACCATTCCGTCTGATCCATTCCCCGGGACGCGGAGCACATAGTTTCTCCCTTCAAAACTTATGCGGAAATTTTTGTTGCTCATCCCTCCGATTTGGACTATCTCGGCCTTAGAAACGTCTTTATCCTCAAATATGGTGGCTAAATAGCCTCTTAGATTATCTTCGTCAAAGGGATTCTCTTTTCTGCGCAAAGTCCTGAAAATGGAGTTCCTTAATCGCTTGAAATCGTCCATGCAATCCACATCGCCCCAGATCAGGTTCTTAAAGTGGATGAACGGTCGGTCTAAGGGATCGGTTACATCCATCAGCAGGTATTCGTAATTCAGATAGGGATTAGACGAGTTTTCCCATGCACGAATCAATTGTCGGAATGTTTCCAGACTTATGCGCGTTACGCCTATCATTTCTCCCTCGAAATTCCTGACGTTATGCCGGTCTTTTGTGATCTTCGTTATAAATCCGTTTTTTGTCTCTACGAAACACTCATCGCCCGAGCCGCTTTCTTCCGTAACCGAGATGCAATTTCCGCTCTCCACGCGTGTCATACGCTGAACAAGGCTTTGCTCAAAGAAAGTGTCACCCTCAACCAGCAGGAAATCGGAGTGAATAAGATTGCTGCACAGAGCCAGCGAACCCATGGAAGCGGTAAATTCGAAATCCTCGTTACGTATCAACGAAACGTCCGAAGATTCATATTTTTTGAAAAGATCGAATTTATAGCCGGCTACAATGATTATGTTGGTAAAACCATTGTCTCTGAGAATCTTAATATTACGATCTATCAAAGATGTGCCTTCGTCAAATGGCAGAACCGGATATGGAATTTCCGAATCCCGCTCTTTTCTTGCAGCGAGAATTACAGCTGTATTCATAAAGTTTCTATTACTTTTTCCCGGCCGGAATACTGATAGCGTGCACCGTTTAGATAAAATGAAAACCGAAGGGTCTCGTCTTTGTTGGGGATGTTCTTGAAGCCAGTTAAGTCTGATTCCTGACAATTTAGTCGGGTTGCTATATCTTTTAGAATCTGTGAACGTGTGTCAGTTATATAGGAAGCGTCAAAATGTCGCAACTCGTCGAGCGAGTCAAATTCGTAAATGGAATCTTCGGCATATCGGTTGACCTTCAATGGTGGTAAATTGCGTATGAAACGAATATACACGTCTTCCCAATACTCGTGTCGGGTCATCTCATTAGTATATTCATTCCGGAGAATTTCCTTGAAGAAATTACTGAACTCCTCTGAAAAAAAAACATGGCCAATCATAAACCAACAGCCTCTGCCTCCATTCGTTACATCGATGATATTGTCGTTTTTGTCGATTGTAAGACAGTATTCATTGGTCTCTTTCTCGGAATAAAGGGCACTGTAAAAGCTTGTAGTGAATTTGTCGAGGAATACGTTCCCAGGAAAGTAGTTGTCTGAAGAACAGATGTATGTATTTTTTAATCTGTCTACGACTCTGATAAGAGATGATGTGTTGTTATATTGCCAATAATCCTCGTTCAAAATTATATCGACCCCAAATTTCTCTTTTAGATAGTTGAATTTTTCAGCTTTATACCCAACTACTATAGTAATGTCTGAGACGCCGGCCTTTTGAAGTTGTCGTATTTGCCGTTCAATTAGGATTTCTCCTTTGACTTCCAATAGTCCTTTTGGCAGTTCAACCGACAGCGGAACAAATCTCGACGACATGCCTGCCGCTAAGATGATGGCATTTCGCTTTGGATTGGACATTTGTTAAAATGCAAAATTGGCGGTGAAATTAACAAACGACTTGTCAAACACCGGGTTGTAGATATAGGCAACGCTAAGTGGTAAAGACCAGCCGCTTTTGAATTCGATATTTCGTGTATAACGGAATTCAAGATTTACTACTGAAAAATTATGTTCATATCCGTTGTAACAGGATTTGTTTAAAGCTGCCCCTGCTGTTATGGAGACTTTATTGGCCTCAGCAAACGTATAATATCCACCTATTTCGAGATAAGTAGAATATGCCTGTTTCTCTTCATTTTCGCTGTTTAAATATTTGTCAGCACCGTAAAAGAAATTGCTCAAAGAAACCCAGACTGGGATCTGCTCCGGTGAATACGTGATGCATCCTTCAAGCCAATGCCCGGTGTGAGGATCACCCTTTATGTAATGGTCTTCCTTATTGTCGACCGTCGGGTAATAGTAATCGTATATGCCGATTGTGAGTCCTTTCCAGGTATAGCTTACTCCTGCATCGACTTCGGCATATTTGCCATTGATTGCATATCCGCCCATAAAATAGGCATACAATCCTTTCCAGCCAAAGTTAACGGATGGGAACAATACTGGGGCGGCGTCCTCAGTCATCATTTCCATTCCTCGCCATATGTATTTTGTTTGAATGTCCAACCCGAGCCCGAATGGAGATTTGATTAATTTTTTTGTCCGATGTTCTTGGTCTGATGCGACATCGATTTGAGAACGTTTCGATTCGATGCTGTCTGTCTGAATAGTAGTGGCATTTGCCTGCGTGATGGCTCCAAAAGTGCATAACAGCATAACTACCAGAGATTCTAATTGCTTCATTGTACGTGATAATGAGAATGATTTAACTTATCCCTTTATATTATGGTCTAATAATTTGTCGTATCTTGCTTGATAAATGCGGAACAAATTGTATAATGGTAAATGATGGGGATGTGGAATCAGGGGCGCGGGTCGGAGGCGGGCGTCATGAGGAGGAGTGAAGGTGGCGGTGGTGTGTCCTGATGAGGATTAGTGGATGAGGTTATTGGGGAGAGAGGGATGGCATCCATCGGAAGGGCAACGCGCAAGAATTGGTGTGCGTGAGCGGTTTACACCGTTGTCGTGGGTCAGGAGGGTGAGGCCGAGTGCCCGGGCGTCGTCGAGGGCGCGCAGGTTCCAGTCCTCAAGGCGCCCGAAGGGGAGGGCGTAGAAAGGTACGAAATTGGGCAGCGGGGAGAGCAGGTCGTAACACTTCTGCAGATTGGCGCGGTTCCATTCGTCGGTCATCATGCTCTGGCGCTGATGCTCATGGCCGTGGAGGCCGAGGGTAAGCAGCGGCGACTGCGCCGTGGCTCGCAGCTGCTCCCAGCTTAGATATTTCTTCGGGCGGTCGGGCAGTCCGGCGTAATACTTTTCGACGACGGCGCGGTGGGCGCGGTAGTGTTCTGAATCCGTCTCGTGTCGAAGAGTTTTCGTAAGTGCCACGATTTCGGCCGGGTGGCCTTCTGGGTGCTGGAAGAGAGTCAGAGCATCGACCCACGACCCGGCGGCATCGTCGAGGTAAGCGGTGTTGATGAAGAGAGTGGCCGGAATCTGCAACTCCTCGAGCACTGGCAGCGCGTGGTCGAGGACGTCGGCAATGCCGTCGTCGAAGGTTAGCACGCAGTAGTTGCGGTCGAGCGGCCGATTTAGCTTTTCGGCGGCTTCGGTAAGAGAAATGAAGGTGAACTGCTTGCGAAGGCGCAGGAGCATGCTGCGGAATTCCGATGTGGACGTAAAAGTGTAGGAGAGGTGGCGCTCTGGGTCGAATTCCGGCGCAATCTGATGAAAGTTGACGATTGTAACATTATGCCTTATTCTTTTGGCATAGGCATAAATCAACTCTCTAATGCGTCGATGTATAGTGGCTTTGATTTGCATTCGGTCGGTTCGCAGGCAAGGTCTGCGTTCTATTAACCTAAAATAGGTCGAATGGGTTAGAATGCGAAATAGGAGGGGTCAGAGACGGGGGGCGGTTAAGGCTGGATGCCGAAATGATTGGCGACTGCGGCTATCGATTTGTCGTTAAGACATTTCCATTGGGTGTTGATTTTCTGAAGGCCTTCTTCGCGGTAGGCGTAGTTTTCAAGGAAATCGACTCCCTGCGGGTCGCGCGAGGCTACTTTCCTGATTTTTGTGCCTTTGCGACGGGCCATGAAGGTGAACCATACATCGTCGGCTGTGTGCGATAGTTTCATAAACAAGTCGGCATCTGTGGTCTCCTCGGCCAAAGAATGGGGAGGATATAATACTCCGCCGACTCCGGTCAGGAAATTGTCGTCATGGCATCCGCATTCCTTAATCGTCATTTGCCATTTATTATATGGGCGAATGGTGCCGTTCCTTTCGCGGGTTACGCGATGCACTCTCATCGCGCATATATCATGAGGATGATCAAGATGGCAGCCCAGTAGCCGTTCAATCAGATCATACTCGTAAAATACGTCATCATCGATGGTTATGATGGTGTCGTCAGGAAACCGCTCCATGGCGTGTACCAGCTTTTTATAGCTGCGGATATTCGCTTCGGTCGGGATGATTTCCAGTCCGCGCTGTTGCAGGCGCTTAAGCGACGAGGGAATTCGGTCGCAGTCCTGCCGGTCAATCCAAAGGATTATGCGGTTTGGCTTCTGGGTCTGTCGCATAATGGACTGAATCGTATAGGCTACATCGTATAGGCGCCTGCCATAGGAGGTTAACGACACAATCAAATCTCCGGATCCCAGCAATTTTCCGTCCGTAACTCCGGGCCGTGTGTCGGTCAGCATTTCCGATTCCAGGAGCCATCTTCTCTGCTCGGCAAGATTCCGTGTTATTTGCGAATCAATTACCGGGAGCAGCGTCTTGGTGTGTATTAGCTTTTTTAATAGCGATTTCAGCGATGGCATATGAGGGAATATTTGCGGGTCGGGATTTTTTCCAAAGGTAGCAAATTTTTCCGACATATATTATGGCGCCATCAGGCGGGGGCGACGAAAAACGGCAGCGCGCGCACCGGGATGACCGTGCAGCGGGCTATGGCGCCGGTAAGGGCTTCGGGCACCTCCATTCCGGCTGCGCGCGCCAGCGCGAACGCACCGGTGAGCAGGGGGGCAGAGGCCGACTGAGCGGCCGCAACGGCTTCGACAATATGGTCGGCCAGCTTGGCGAGATGCCGGCGCGTGGTGGCGTCGGTCGAACGGTCGAGCAGACTCACGCGGATGCGCGCCATAGTCTCCGGCGCGTCGGCCGCTGCGACGATGCGTCGCCCCTCGGCAGCTGTGGCGTGGATGGCGCGTAGCGCCGGTGCCCACTTGGCAAGCAGCCCGCGGTAGAGAGCGGCATACCCGGCATGGCCCGGCAGTTGCATCGACGAGGCGAGCAGCAGGCCACACGCTGCGTCGGCCTGGCGCTCTCCACGCTCAGTGGCCTCGATGAGCAGCGGCATCAGGTGGCGCTCAATAAATGCCTGCGACGGCGCGCGACGCATGGCGATGCGGTGGGCCAGATCATAGCATTCGAGCATGAACGCCCTGCGGCGTGGCTCTACGGCTTCAATCCGGCTCTCCACCTCGCGGCATCCTGCCATGAGTTGCCCGACAATCGCCTTGGCGCGCGGCGACTGCGGAGCGGCGTCGGTAATCGGCTGCTCCAGCATGTATGCGCGCAGGCGCTCGGCCAGGAAATATTCCAGTCCGGGAGCGGCCTGAGAGGCCTTCGGAGCGTTGTGCCGAAACCGGCGGGGCGATTCAGTCGTTGAGATTGGCATTGAGGAGGGTAAGATCGGCCAGCGCGCGGGCCTGTATGGGAGTGAGCCGCCCGGCGTCGATACCGCGGAGCGACCCCGCGGCAGCGTTGGCTTTTTCAAGGTGTGCCTTATTCCTTTCGGCCAGGGCGAGCCATGAGTGGATGAGCGTGAGTGTGGTTGGGTTGGTCACGGCCTCCAGCTCTTCCTTCGCAAGGGCGGACTGCTCCATGGCGCGCGGCTCGTCGCCGAGCATTGCAAAACATGCCGCCAGCAGCGCGGCGAGCTTAGGGCGCATTTTAGCTGATTCGATACGGGCATCGCCATAGCGTTGCACGAATCCCGCGAGCTGCACGCCCTCGGGTGCGAGCGCTTCGAGCGGCCGCAGGCCGGATGCGGTGTAGGCCTCCATGGCGGGTCGCAGGCGCCGTTTTACGAAGTTGTCAATCAGCTCGTAGGCGTTTTTGCGGCCGGGTGCGAAGCGCAGGATGCGGATGTAGCGCGGGTCGACATGGGCCACGGAAGCCATATATCGGTTGCCGATTTCAAACACTACGGTGCCACCCGAGGCTCCCTGCTGCCGCAGCAGGCGCCCCGACAGGCCGTTGAAATCTCCGCCCACGATTTCTATCTCGTCGGCGCGCGTCAGGTCGATTTCGCCGGGACGGAACACCGGAATTTCGTGGCGGTAGGCTGCGGCCACACGTTGGAATATGGCCATCGTGGCATCGGGGAGCGTAAGATAGCGTGTTGCGCCTGACGCTTCGATGGCCGTCAGATTGGCCACGGGATTGATAAGCTGGCACTCGCGGCGGAATTCCGACAGCTGGACGGCCGACGCGCGCATAAACACGTACTGGCATGCAAGCGGCAGCTCTCGGCGCACGGGAGTGCGGTCGGAGGCCGTGACGCGCACCAGCGTGGGGGCAAAGAACTCCATCGGAGGCTGCTGCGCTTCCCCGCGGTTAAAAGCGTCTACTGCGGCCTGAATTTCGGTGGCGACTGCGCGCGAGCGCCCCGACCTGCGGTTGCAGGTCAGTACGAACCATTGCTGCCTGTGAGGGTTGATGGCTGACTCGGTTGCCATTTGTGTGAAAGCCGCTGCATTTGGCTAAGGCGCATAACTCTCGCATTCGGATTTTTGCAATCCGCACGCCTTTAGATAGTTGCAATTCCCGGAATTGCAAACTTCAGAAAACTTTAGCCGCATTTGCGGCCTTAACGGTCGGTATTCTACCGTCTGCACACTCTTTTGGAGGTGCCCTCAGACGCCCTGTAGAGGGGTTTGAGGCGAAAATTTGTGCAAATTTACGGAAAAGGGGCCAAATTACCCCCCGATTCGTTAAATTATATTAACCAAAGTTTAATTTCTGTAAACGCGCTCCATTTCACACTATTATGCAACTCCTGAATTTCGTTGCAACATAAAAGGTAGCGATATACATGATGGCTCCCCGTTTGTAGGAATGCACCCTGGTGCATCCGTCTATCTTTATGGCCAATTGCTGATGTAAAACGGCGCATGGTAAAACTAATAGTCAACAAGAGTGTCATAACTATATAAAAAAAGAAGCGGAGCGTCATCGCCGACGATCCGTTCCTAAGGGATAATGAAGTATGTTATTTACTTTGCTCTAAATTACTTTGCTGAGTCTTTTCAATTAGATTTATGGTGTATTACCAAACTAATCGCATCAGGCGAGCAACAGCTATGAAAACTCCCCTGAATGCGTTGCAAATTTATAGTGCCGAAATTACACTTATGTTACAATTTTTACACAATTTGGAAACATGTAAAAATTTAACATATTTTTTACGCTTGGCCGCTCACCCTTGACGCGTATAATCGCTCTGCGGTTACTCCACGTCATGCCTGCGATGTGAGTGTCAGCGAGCGCGTCGGATTGATGGCCCGCAGATCCTCGAACATCGGCAGATAGTTCCGGTGGGACGGTGCGAGCACCACGAAGTTGATGTCCGTTGTATTGGCTGTATAGTCGTATTGCAGAAAATAAGTCGAGAGATGAATATTGTGGCTCTCGAATACTTTCCGGTAAGGTGATATGTCGGTAACGATGCAGTCGACCGACAGGCGTAGGGCGCGGTTCTCCTGCCCCATGTTGTATCGCTGCTCGTAGGCCTCGAAAAGCACCAGAGTGACAAGAATCATCAGCGTCGCGATAATCGAGCACCAGTACATTCCTACGCCTACAGCCATGCCGATGGCGGCCGTCATCCAGATCCCTGCGGCTGTGGTAAGCCCGCGCACCGACCCTTTCATATGGATCATCGCGCCGCCGCCGAGGAAGCCGACGCCGGTGATTACCTGAGCCGCGATTCGGCCCGGGTCGCCGTTTTTAAGTCCGAGATATACCTGCGGCACATAGATTGAAAGCAGCATGGCCAGGCAGGCACCCATCGAGATGAGAGCGAAAGTGCGTACTCCCGCAATCTGACCTTTGCGCTTGCGTTCGGCGCCCACGAGGGTGCCGAGCACCATGGCCACCACAAGGCGGTACGTTGCGTTGCCGAGATTGACCTCGGTCGAGTTGATGCAGTCTACGATGGATTGAAACAGTGCTTCCATAGCGCGGTTGGTGAAAGGGGTATATTGTTCGGAATTCAGACGTCGTACAAATATACCCCTTTAAATCCAAACATCCAATCCACCCGTGGGAAAATCTGTGCGGCAGTCGGAAATTTCAGTCGAGCGGAAGTGTGATGATGAAGACCAGACCGGAAGGCTTCCGTAGGGAGGCTTGGATACTGCCGCGGTGGAGGGCAATCGCATTCTTTACGATTGCGAGACCGAGCCCCGTGCCACCGGCGGCACGCGAGCGGCCTTTGTCCACGCGGTAGAAGCGCTCGAACAGGTGCGGCAGGTGCTCTTCGGCTACGCCGACGCCATCGTCGGCCACCTCGATGCGTATCTCCTTGCCGTATTTCCTGGCGCTGATGGCGATTCGCGAACCGTTGCTGTAGGCCAGAGCATTGTCGATAAGGTTCTGGAAAACGGAGGCAAGGAGCGGGCGGTTGCCATGCAGCGTGATGCCTGCGGCGACGTCAACCGAAACCGCGAACCCTTTCGCCTCGGCTACGGGAAGGTTTAGCTCTGCGACTTCCGTGATTGCAGACCGGAGGTCGACCGCGGTGAATGCAACGTCGGCTGCACCCTCGTCGAGCGACGTGATGGTGGCCACATCCGCCAGCAGCCTGCGCAATCTGTCCGACTGGCTGAGACATCGCGCTATAAACTCCCTGCGCTTGTCGGCAGGAAGGTCGTCGTGGGCCTCAAGCGTCTCAAGACATATTTGCATGGCCGCAACGGGAGTCTTCAGCTCGTGGTTTATGTTGGCCGTGAGCTGTTTCTTGATGCGTTGCTTTTCCTGCTGCTCACGTATGGCGGCGGAGTGCTCGCGGTCGCGTTCGGTCAGCGCCCGCTGCAGCCGGGCGTATAGGCGCACTATATTGTTGGAAATCTGGCCCAGCTCATCGGAAGGGAAAGGCTCGGTGTCGGCTATGCGCTCGCCGCGTTCAGCCTGGCGCGCGAAGCGGTTCAGACGCGAGATATGCTGCCCCAGGCGGCGTGTGGCGAAGAATCCGAACACACACATGGCGATGGCTATCGCTCCCATAACGCGGATAAATCCGAGGTCGGCGCTGAGCAGCTGGGTGAGCGAAAGCGAATACGGCACGGCTGTGCGCACCACCGAGCCGTCGGGCCCGCGCGTAGCCGAATAGAAATATGTGTCGCCGGTGCTGAGGCTGTGGCGTCTGACGGTGAAGCCCGACCCATTGCGCTCGGCCTCGGCAATTTCCGTGCGGTCGGCGTGGCCTATGGCGGCTGCTGTCGAATCGGCTGTGTTGTCGTAGACAAGACGTCCGTCGGGAGCGATGATGCTTACGCGCAGTCCCTCGAACGGATGAAATTCGTCGAGGCGCATGTCGGGCACGCTGTTTCCCTCGGCCAGCTCGCTGAGAATGTAGGAGTTCACCAGCTGCAGCCGGGCGTTGAGCGTCTCGGCCTTGAACTCCTTCTCGCGTTGATACTGGAACACGACGAAGCAGCCTACCAGCAGTGCGGAGTAGGCCAGCAGCCAGCCGAACAGGCGGCGCGGATACGAGAGGTGTAGTCCGGGAAAGTTCATCTGTCAGCCGAAAAATCCGTAGCCGTAGCCCGAACGGGTGGTTATATAGCGGCCGTAAGGGCCGAGTTTGCGGCGCAGGCGGGTAATGTTCACGTCGACAACCCTGTCGAGCACCACGACCTCCTCGGGCCAGATTTCCCGCAGCAGCTCTTCGCGGCTGAACACCACCCCGATGTTGGAAATCAGTTTGAGCAGTATCTCGAATTCCTTGCGTGGAAGCCGGAGCTCGCGGCCGTCGACGGTACACATCTTCCGCGCCGGGTCTACCGTCAGGCCGCCGAAGGAAATCTGTGGCTGGCTACCGCTCAGGCGCGTGCTTCCGGCCGACCGCCGGAGCACCGAGCGCACGCGCGCCATCACGTTGCGAAGCGAATAGGGCTTGCTGATATAGTCGTCGGCGCCGAGGTCGAGTCCCTCGACCATATCGTCCTCGCTGTCGCGTGCCGTGCAGAAGATTATCGGAATGGCGGCTGTGGCCGGATTCGCCTTGATGATCCGCGCGAGCTGTACACCCGAAATCTCTCCCATCATTATGTCGAGGAGAAAAAGGTCGAAGCTCTCCAGAGGCATTGCCAGCGCCTGCTCGGCGCTGAAAGCTGTCTCGACTTCGAAGCCTTCGGCCTCGAGGTTAAACCGTAGCGCCTCGCAGAGCGTCTCCTCATCGTCGACTACAAGAATACGTTGTCTGCTCATTTGCAATAAGTGACTTTGCCGGCAAATATAGTGCGAAATAAGCTGAAAGCCGCCGACGCAGGGCTAAATTTAATAAAAACTTAATCTTCCGGAGCTGTGTGGCCCGAAGCAGGCACCTCGACGGTGAGTATCTGTACGGGCGTGGGGGCGGAGTCGGCACCGAGGCTCTCGCCGTCGCCCTGGTGGGTGGTCTGCACGAAGATGTCAAGACGCCCGCGCTGCGCCCACAGGGGATTGTCTATGGTCGGTTCCCAGGCGTCCACCGAAAAATCGGTCAGATCTATGGTCTGCCACGGTTCTTTACCGAGCCGGGATGTATAGGCCATGCTTACGCGGCTGCCGCGCTCGGCGTCGCGGAATATGTAGAAGGCGCGCCGTCCGTCGCTCACAAGGCGCGGCCGGGCTATGGGTATCATCTTGGTGCCTCCTCCCGAGAGAGAGAAAGGCGTGGTGCGGTTCCCGACCTGCTCTGAGCGCCACTGGTTGCCGTCGTGCCATACCAGCCGGTACTGCGGCACGGTGCTGTCGGCATCGCGCCAGTAGGTGGCGATATACGGATGGCCGTCGGCGTCGGCCGTCATCGAAGTCTGGTTTATGAGCTCGGAATTCTGGGGTATTTCCATGGCTGTTTCGGCCGTGGCGGCGGTAATCGGCAACTCATATCGGGTGCCGTCCGAACGCGTCCATGTTAGGCCCCCGTCGGCCGAGCGGGCATAGCATAGGTCGTGGTTTGTCTCTACCATCCAGGTCTCGCGCCATACCCATGAGAGGTGTATGGTGCCTGCGGCGTCGACGTGCATCTGCCAGTAGGCATTGCGCTCCCCTTCGCCGTCGATAAGCACGCTGTGGAGGCGCTCCCAGCGGCCGGCGGCTGTGTCGTAGCGGTTGAGCACAAGATTGCCGCGTCCAGAGGCGCCCGAGCGGTAGGCGAAAAGCATGTCGCCCGAACGTAGGGTGTGAAATTCAGGATAGGTCACGTCGCCCTCGTCCGTTCCGGTCATCGGCTCGAGGTCGCCCAGCTCGAGCGAGCCCGGGGCTTTGGCGCGGGCGTAGCGGAGGGGTTGGCCGTGGTGGTCGAACGAAGCGTGGAGCCTCCCTTGGCCGTCCACGCCTATTGAGGCTACATTGTGGGCGTCGGCCACGTTACCGCGATATTGTGTGCGCTTCGTGGTCCACCCCCCGTCGGCATTCCCGTCGGAGCCGAGCGTGCGTTTGGCCAGCACAAGCCACCCCTCGGGATCGTAATAGGCTGCATACTGCGTGTCGCCGTGGCTTACCACCGAGGCCGCCCGGAATACGGCGGAGTTGACCGAGGTGGCGCTCCATCCCGCGCCGATTTCGCTCGGATGTACACTGGGAGTGGCGGCATTCAGAGCCGTCATGGTCATGAGGGCTATGATGAATATAGGGAAATGCTTCTTCATGGCGGTTTTCGTAAAATATTTGCTATCTTTGCCGAAAAGGGGGCGGTTTGCCCTCTGCAAAGATAGCAATTTAACCTGTTTTCCCTTTGTTAAATCTGCATTCAGTTAAATCTTATAACACGAAAAACGTCTATGCGACTGATTATTGAAGAGACTTACGACCGCATGTCGGAATGGGCCGCCCGCTATGTTGCCGCCCGCATCAACGCCGCCAAACCCACTAAAAAGGAGCCGTTTGTGCTCGGATGTCCTACGGGGAGTTCACCGCTCGGGCTCTACCGCAAGCTCATCGAGCTTTACGAGAAAGGGGAGGTGTCGTTTCGCGACGTCGTGACCTTCAATATGGATGAATATGTAGGACTTCCAGAAGACCATCCTGAGAGCTACCACAGCTTCATGTGGAACAATTTCTTCAGCCACATTGACATTCCCCGCGAAAACGTCAACATCCTCGACGGCAACGCCCCCGACCTTCAGGCCGAATGCCGCCGTTTCGAGGAGAAAATCGACAGCTACGGAGGTATCGACCTCTTCATGGGCGGTGTGGGCCCCGACGGACATATCGCCTTCAACGAGCCCGGCTCCTCGCTCTCGTCGCGTACCCGCGTCAAGACCCTCACCACCGACACCATCATCGCCAACGCCCGCTTCTTCGAGGGCAACGTCGACCTCGTGCCCAAGACCGCCCTTACCGTAGGCGTCGGCACTGTGATGGATGCCCGCTCGGTGCTCCTGCTGGTCAACGGCCACAACAAGGCGCGCGCCCTGCGCCACGGCGTAGAAGGCGGCGTATCGCAGATGTGGACCATCTCCGCCCTGCAGCTCCATCATTCGGCCATCATCGTGGCCGACGACGCCGCCTGCGCCGAGCTCCAGGTGCAGACCTACCGCTACTTCCGCGACATCGAGAAATCCAACCTCGACCCCTCCACCCAGCTCTGACCTTACATGCAGTTAAAGGAACTGCCTTATTTTCATCGGGTTCCCCAGAAAACACGACGCCCCTGCTGTAATCATATTCGATCCATATATGATTACGGCAGGGGCGAGGGCGTTTGGTCCAAACGGGCGCGGAGAGGCCTACCTCTGTGGCGGCATTATAAAGCCGCTGCCATCCGGACGGGAGCGGCGAGCTGAAACTCGCTCACAGAACCACCTTCGGGAGCCTCGCTAAAGCTCGGAGCAGGGACAAAAGTTTTACCTGCATAGAGGCAGCGGTGGAGGCCCGGAGGAGCCGATGGATTTCGGATGGGGGCGCCATTGACCGATAGGGACCTGGCAACAGCCCGCGGTCGGTCAATAGAGGGGGATGGAAGAATGTCAATGTACGCTTGCCATGCGGTTTAGCTTTGGGCTGCGGGGCATGACTTGCCGCTATCGTAATCGAAAGACCTCCGCACCGCTGTGCGTGATGGTCAGAAGGATGAACAGGTTCATCTCAGGATCGATTACGGGAAGGGGGAGGGAAAACGGGCAGTGCGGTGCCGGGGAACTCTTTCCGACTACGGCGTGGCGCTGCTCGCGTAGGGTAAGTCTGGTATCTTCCTCAGAAGGGGCGGCACGCTCGCGGCGCGAGGTGTTGGTCTCGTTGCAGACCCAGGGAGGGCGGGTGCAGAGGAAGTGGAGGATGAACAGGCGACCGGGAGAGAGTTGGGGAATGAAGACGCGCGTGCAGCGGTCGTAGCGGTCGCGGTGGAGGGTGAAGCGGCAGCGTGTGAAGACGATGTGGTCGAAGTTGCAGCCGCGGTAGGAGTCGGGATGTTCGGGGGGAGGCTCGAAGAGGATTTCGGGGTAGTCGACGCCGGTGTAGTCGATGACCCACCGGAGGTATTTTTGGAGCAACGGGAGCGAGCCGGGACGGTCGGGATGATCGTGGACAATCCAGGGGGAGCAGCGGCCCAGACGGCGGTGGCGCTCGATGGGCCCCAGCAGCTCGATGTCGGCGAGCGAGAGGCGACGGCCGAGGGAGCGCTGAAAAGGGCGTAAATATAGGCGGAGGGAATGGATTCTCGTAATCATAATGGATGGTTTAAATTCGGGCTGAAGCCCGAAGCGCAAACAAATTAGAGGGATGGATGAGAGAGGTGGAACAGGGGAAGAAGGGGCGGCTGGAGCCGAGCGCGTGAGGTGCGAAATAATTCGCACCTCCTAAGCCGGCGCAAGGAGGGGGGCGAGGGGATTTCCGGCGATGCTCGCCGGAATCGGTTAACCGCTCCGTGGATTCATAATTTTTTTCTGAGGTTGGTGGAAATGATTGCGATGCAAAGTTACAACCGATTTGGGCAGTTACGTGTCCAAAAAATCCGCTTAATAGTTTTTGAGGTGGTAATGGATTGGGAATGAATGGAAAGCATGATGAAATTTTTTTAATTATTTTCTCGAAATGAATGTTTTCTACCACAACATCGGCTCTCCGAGCCTCCCGTGTAGTAATACTCTCATTTGAGCTTATCCCAGGCTCGGCCATCCGGGCCTCTGCTGTTTCCGTCCGGATGGCAGGCGCCCTGAGAAAAGCAGGCGAGGTGGCTGCAAAGTTGCGGCGTCTCAGCGCGGCAGTCCTCGCCGTAAGGCTTTTCTCTGCGCCTCTGGGCCTTTTGGTTCTTTTCGGCCCGCGAAAAGAACGGACGCCCCGTTATGGAAGCATGTTCAGGATTCATGCTCCATAGCGGGGCGTCGTGTGTTAACTCGCTCGCTATAAATTTGTAATACAAAATTTGGAAAAATGAATAGCTATCGTTACTTTTGCGAATCATACTATGAAACCGAAACCAATCATCATGAAGCATTTCATTTATTTGGGTCTGTTGGCTGTATGTCTAACAGCCTGTAGCAACGATGAGAGTCTGATTGTAGAAATGCCGGAGAACCCGGTTCCCGAATCCCAAAATCCCAATATGAGGACACCCGACGAGGCGGTTGAGGCCGCTGAAAGGGGACTTAACCTGTTGGACTGGAAATCGGAAGATTCGCGAAGTGCGACGGGTTTTCGACGGAAAGTCAACAAGCGCGAGGGGGCCATCGTGTTGCGCGATTCAAAATCCCGGTCAGCTGATGATTCCGAATATCCTCTTTATGTTGTGAATTATGAAGATGAGAGCGGCTTCGCGTTGATTTCCTCCAATAAATCGACCGAGGAACTGCTTGCAGTTTCCCTCACCGGCAGTCTGCACGAGATGAGCGAGGTAGACAATCCCGGCTTTCTCATGTTTGTAGAAGCGGCGAAACAATATATCAATCAACCGGAAGAACCCAAGTCCCGAGGGGATGTGAATTGGTTCCCATACAAACGTGATATGATTACATATTACGAGACCGATACAATCTGGCATAGTAGGATTGCACCCAGAACACCAAATTATTGGGGGCAGGGGGAGTTTTACGAAGGTAAATTCTGCCCTAATAAGCTTTGTGGGTGTACGAATACGGCTCTTGCGCTTGCGTTGTCATATTATGAATATCCGCAAGATTTACTTTTAACTTATTCTGATGAAGTCAATGGTCAGGTGCTTCATCTGGATTGGAAAGAGATAAAGAAACATTTTCATTTCAGTATCCAATATCAGTATAAGGTAGTTAAAGATTGGTGTACTGAGGAAAATGTTACCTTAGTGCACACACAGCTGGTACACCTTTGCAGACAGTTAGGCGAACTGAATGAAAGTAGTTATAATGAAGATGGAACGTCAACTAATCGCAATAAGTGGAAGAAAACAATGGAGAAATGGGGGTATGAGGTAGTTTTCAGAGATTACGAATTCGGGGCGATATAAAGTGTACTTCATTATTCCCCTATTGTCGTTATGATGGGGAAAAATAATGATGGTGTTGGCCATGCTTGGATATGTGATGGCGCTCAGGATTATCATCTCAGGCGAAGATTATGTGAGCTTGACCCGATGTTGGGGAAGGTAAAGATACTTAGCGATTGGGAAGAGGTGGATGGACGATGCTATAACTTCTACAATTGGGGTGGCTATGGGACATATAATGGTTGGTATCTTGACAATGTATTCAACTTGACAGATTTCGACGTTGATTCTTCTTCGTATCCGATAGAGACGGGAAAGAGTTATACTGATATAAAATTTGCAACAATATTAAGATGAACGTAATGAAGCATTATTTTCGAATTTGGATAAACGCGGTAATTCTTTGCATGCTCGCGGTTTTTGCTTCGGCATGCAAGGATGATGATGACATTATATTAAATTCACCTCCATGGCCCGGTTATCCGGATGATACTCAGGAAATACTCAGGGTTATTGTGGAGAACGAAAATGGAGAGAATCTTCTGAACCCTGATACCGAAGGCCATTGGCTTCCTGGTGTGTCTTGGATGGAGGGTAGTTTTTATATGTCTGACCTAAAGCATGAAATGTGTGATTTAAATTGGAAAGAGTATAAGTCGGGTGAGCGGCTGAATCGTTACGACTATACATCAATTTTTATTGTCAGGAGTCTAAAATTGCAGACGGAGCCATGGCAGACATGGGATGTTTCCACATATAGCGATAAAGACTATTCTCTGGCTATCTGCGCTTTTTGTAAACGGGAAGTCCTGCAGAGCTTATACAGTTTCAAGACAAAGTTTTCGCTGTATGTACCTATGCGGCAGGAGCCTTTCGTATTCGAAATAACAGGGAAATACAATGATGAAACGCATCTTTATTCCGACCTCAGGATTCTCATGGATTCGCAGGAACAGGAGAGCCAGCTGATACATCTGGTGATCCCCAGTCGCCCTCCGCAGCCGTAGGATGCATTTATCCTATAGGTACGGGAGTTCTGTTAGTGCGTGAGGTGCGAAATGATTCGCACCTCCTATTTAGACCATCTTCTATCGGGTGGCCCGGTGGTTATTTCACGGCGGAGGCGGCGGAGGCGATGTAGGAGCGGAGGGCGGGGCGGTTGCCGGAGGCTACGGCGTCGCGGAGCGACTGGAGGCTGGCGATGAGGGCGTCGAGGCGTGTGGCGCTGTGTGGGTTCATCAGGATTTCAACCAGCAGGTTCTCGTCTTCGGAGGTTACGCAGCGCGCTATGGCTATGTGGCGCCCGAAGGTGGTTCCGGGGGCTTCCTGGCGCCCGGCGATGTTGGCGAATGCCATTGTGGCGGCCATGGGGACGGTGAGCGAATAGCTCATCATAAGGTCGTGGGTGGCGAAGTCGGCTTCGGCGATGTTGAGGTGCAACGAGCTGTAGAGGTCGCGGAAAAAGGCTTTGCCAAGGTCCGACCCCTCGCTGATTAGTATGGCGTTCTGGTGGCTCAGATTGTCGAGCGAGGCGAAAGTCGGGCCGAACATGGGGTGGGTGCTCACAAACGGATGCCCGGCTGAGGCGTAGAATTCCGGCAAGCCTGATTTTACGGAGGCTATGTCGCTGAGTATGCAGGTGGCCGGCAGATGCGGGAGCGCCTCGCGGAATGCCTCAATGGTATGGCTGACGGTAGCGGCGTTGATAAGCAATTCCTGGGCGAACTCGTCGGCCTCGTCGAGACTGAGCATACGCCGGGCATTGAAAATGAACCGCATACGCTTCGGGTCGGGGTCGTAGAGTGCGACATCGTGGCTGAACGACAGGAGGTCGCAGAAGAAAGTGCCCATTTTTCCGGCACCGAGTATCAGGATTTTCATAGGAACTGGCGGTTGACTGAATGAACTGGCGGTAAAAACACCGACAAGGGAGCCGGCGCAATGTCGACTCCCTTGCAAAGGTAATGATTTATCGCGAAAAACTCAGATAAAGTCGCGCACCATGTGCTCGAGTTCACCCAGAGGCTTCGATCCGTAGTCGCGCCATGCCAGTTTGCCGTCCTTAAAGAGGAGCCAGCAGGGATAGGCGGCTATTTTGTATTCGTGCATAATATCCTGGTCGACGGTGCCGTCGATTTGAATCACGTTGGCCTTGTCGGCCAGTCGGGTGCGGAGCTCGGCTACTACCGGCTCCATATCCACGCAATGCGAGCATCGGGGCGAGAACACTTCGACGAGTGTCGGCTTGGCTTCGGCCAATGCGTTTTTCAATGTATCCATAGTTTGTAAATTTTTAAAACCGTTTTAGCTGACGGGTCGTGATGACACTTCTTCAGTTGAACTTTTCGTCGGATTTTTCGGGGATATACTCCCTGATTTTGCTTTCGAGCAGGCCCTGCTGCTGCACCCCGACGGTGCGCCATACGGGTTCGCCGTTCTTGAACAGAATGAGGGTGGGCACCGACTGTACGCGGTAGCGCATGGCGAGTTCCTGATTCTTGTCGATGTCGATTTTCACGATGTTGGCTGTGTCGCCTACGGTTTTCTTGACAGCTTCGAGGATGGGAGCCTGCATTTTGCATGGGCCGCACCAGGTTGCGAAAAAGTCGACCAGAGTGGGTTTCGATTCGCCGATTATGTTGCTGAATTCGCTCATAATGATATATGTTTTTAGTTTGTTGTTTTCTTGTCGTATTGTCTATAGACTATAACGTTTTATCCCCTGCCGATGTTCTGGTTTCGGCGGCGCGTCGGGCAGCCATCTGCTCGAGCAGTTGGGGGGTGAGCAGGGTGCGCTTGTCGGCCAGGTGGAGCGCATTGAGCTGCAGGGGAGTGAGTTCGGTGAACTTCACCGAGGGGTCGGGCGGAGGTATCTGTCGTGGTTTCATTGCTGTCGGTTTTCAAAACGTGGCATTACGCTGTTAAGGGCCAGGAGAACGCCTGCGTAGGTGAATCCAAGCACGAAAAACTGGATGCGGAGCGGAAACACATGGCTGAGCCATCCGCCGGCAAGATAGAAGCCGAACAGCCCCCACAGTGAAGCCTGCACCGTAAGGCAGAGCGTGCACCACGCTTTGGCGCGGAACTTCTGATACCATACGCTCCAGAATGAATACGGAAGGCAGCATACATTTATTGCGGCCAGATAGGGTGTATATTCCGGAAAAATCAGCAGGCAGAGCAGGCTCACCGAGAAATATGTGAAGCCGACCTCGCTCCAGGAGAATAGGCCGAAGAATTCGGAGGCTGCGCTGTGGACCACGTCGTCGCACCCTCCGGCCTCGATTACGCCGCAAACCCTGTCGGCGGCGCGGCTATGGATTTTCAGCGTTTTCTGCAGGAGCAGCCAGCTTATATATATGCCCGCAAGGTCGATGGCGGCAATGCCCCACATCGACCAGTGGCGCCACTGGCCTCCGCTCACGAAGAGGTAGATTCCCAGCCCTACGGCGATAGCAATCAGAATCCATCGCTTGGCGGCCCGGGCTATCTCCAGCCGCTTGTGGAGGCCGTAGCCCGGTTCGCGCGCGTCGCGACGCGGATAGGCGAGCAGCGCGGTGCCGCACCAGGCCGGTGTGAAATCCTCCACGGCGATGGTTTCAGGTTGTCCGCTCGATATGTAGTCGAGTTTATGGCCGTCGCAGGCGGTCACGATGATGAATCCGCCTACCGTCCTGGCCAGAAACGGGGTGGGGAGGCTCACGATGTCGGCCGGATTCTCCAGCCGGATACCGCGGCTTTCCACACCATATTCCTCCAGCAGTTTCTTCAGGCCGAACAGCGTGGGAAAGGGCATCGACACGTAGCGCTCCGACGTGTAGCCGCGCGTGTGGGCTACGCCGAGCTGGCCGAGAAAATCGCTCAGGAGGGTCGATGAACTGTCCATGACGTAGGTAGCTCAGTGGATTTTTCAGGCGTATTTCTGCACGTGGCTCAGGAGTACCTCGCCTTCGATTTCGCCGCTGTGGCGCCAGACTTCCTTACCGTCCTTGTAGACGATAAATGTCGGAATCGATTCGGCGCCGGCGGCTTCGGCGGCTTCCTGGTTGGCGTCGATGTCGAGCTGATATACTTCGGCGGTTCCGGCGAGGAGTTCCTTTACCTGTGCCACTACGGGCATCATACGCTGGCAATGGGGGCACCAGCTTGCATAAAACTCGATGAGTACAAGTGGACTTTTGTCGGTAAGGTCTGTGTAGGTCATAATGGTAGATTTTTTTAAGATCGGTGAGTTTTCCGGAGCTGTGTCTCCGGTATGGCAAGAGTATAACGCCGTTCGGCCCCGATTGGTTTGCCCCCGGAGGAGCGGGGGGACGCCCGTTTAATGAATGCTTAAGAATTGTGCAATAAAAATGAAACATCTTTTCGGTTGCTTTGCATCGGAGAAAATTGTTATTGACATATAGAAGTCATCATAAATTAACGTTACCCATTTACTGTTTCCAATGGATTTCTTATTTATCGGAGTAGTTATCTTTCTTTTTATGCTCGCCGTGTTCGACCTCTGGGTGGGCGTGAGCAATGATGCCGTCAACTTCCTTACGTCGGCGCTCGGATCGAAAGCCGCGCCGTTGAAGCGTGTGCTGCTTGTTGCGTCGGTGGGTGTCTTCGTGGGAGCCGCCATGAGCAACGGCATGATGGATATAGCCCGCCACGGCATTTTCCGTCCGGAGAATTTCTCGTTCTACGAAATCATCTGCATTTTCATGGCCGTGATGGTTACGGACATTATTCTTCTGGATGTGTTCAATACGCTCGGAATGCCTACGTCGACTACTGTGTCGATGGTTTTCGAACTTCTGGGAGCCACATTTGTCGTGGCGCTGATCAAGATGGCCGCAGGTGCCGGTGTGGGGTTCAGCGAACTCCTCAACACTGAAAAAGCCCTTTCGGTGATTCTGGGCATTTTCCTTTCGGTAGCCATAGCATTCTTTTTCGGAACACTGGTGCAGTTTCTTGCAAGAACAGTGTTTACCTTCAACTACCGGAGCCGCCTGAAGTGGAAAATCGGCATTTTTGGTGGTGTCTGCACTACGGCGATAGTTTATTTTCTGCTGCTGAAGGGTGTATCCAATATGGCGTTTATGACTCCGGCCGTGAAGGCGTGGATAAACTCCCATACGGCGGTAATCATTCTGGGTTCGCTCGGGGTTTTCACCGTCGTGATGCAGGCGCTCCACGCGCTGAAGGTTAATGTACTGAAGGTGATTGTGCTGATGGGCACGTTTGCTCTGGCCATGGCCTTCGCGGGCAACGACCTTGTGAATTTCATAGGTGTGCCTCTCAGCGGACTGTCGGCGTGGCAGGATTTCGCAGCCAACGGCTCGGGCGATGCACACGGGTTTCTTATGGACTCGCTCAACGGCCCTGCCGATACGCCGGTCTACTTCCTTATCGGTGCGGGTATGATCATGGTGGTGTCGCTTGCCACCTCGAAAAAAGCTCATAACGTAACCCGCACGGAAATAGGGCTGGGCTCGCAGCAGGGTGGCGACGAGATGTTCGGATCCTCGCGCATAGCTCGCCGGCTGGTGCGCTGGACGCTCTCGCTGCTCGCATGGGTGCGTCGGGTAACGCCCGCGCGCGTGCGCGGATGGTTCAACCGGCGTTTCAATGTGGATGAGACCATAATGGAGAGCGGGGCGGCGTTCGATCTGGTGCGCGGGTCGATAAACCTCGTGCTTGCCGGTGGCCTTATCGCTCTGGGTACTTCCATGAAACTGCCTCTCAGCACTACGTTCGTAACCTTCATGGTGGCCATGGGCACTTCGCTGGCCGACCGCGCATGGGGCCGCGAGAGCGCGGTGTTCCGCATTACGGGCGTGATATCCGTAATCGGCGGATGGTTTCTTACGGCCGGTGTCGCCTTTATCGGGGCCGGTATCATCGTGGCCATCATGCACTTCGGCAGCTACTGGGCAATGATTGCTCTCGGATTGGCCACGATAGCGCTGCTGATACGCAGCAACCGGCGTTTCAAGAAGCGCTGCAAGGAGGAGCGCGGCGACGTTCTTTTCCAGACCATACTCGCCGAGAAGGATCCGGCCGAGGCGTGGCATCTGCTGCGTATGTATATCACCGGGCGCCAGGAGAGCTTCATCGGCCTGGCCGCTCAGTGCTACGATGAGCTGACACGCGCATTCCTGGCAGACAATCCCGGGCCGCTCGGAAAGACCGAGCGAGCACTCCGGCAGACGAAGACCGTATTGAAAAACGACCGCCGTAAGCAGACCCTCTGTCTCCGGCAGGTAGACCGCCCTACGGCCATGGAAATGAATACGTGGTTCTATCTCGGCAACAACTGCTGCATGAGCATCCTCTACAATCTGCGGCGTATGGCCGAGGCATGCCGCGAGCATGTCGACAATAATTTCCGCCCGCTTCCGCAGGCATATGTGGATGAGTTCGAATTGCTGCGCACTCGTATCGGGGTGCTTTTCAACGATGTGCTCACCATGATGAATCAGGAGGCCATTCCTGCAGTGCCACTGTTGCGTCGCCATTGCGACGAGCTTAAGGGGGCGCTCTCGGCCAATTATCACCGTCTGCGTCAGCACCTCCACGAGGAAGACCCCGAATCCATGAGTGTACTGTATGTATACCTCAATCTGCTTCAGGAGAGCCGCGAGATGGTATCGTCGCTCCGCAAATACCTCCGCGCCTACGCCAAACTCTACACGCCCGACTTCTGACCGCCTCGGCGGCAACTGTATGAGCCTGATTCATTAACAATCGAGAGGTGTTGCAGAATTACCGAAATGTAGGGACGCACGGTCTGTGCGTCCTGATGTGATATGTGATTTTCAGCCAGTTGCGCGGACGCACGAGCCGTGCGTCCCTACAGTAATAGGCGCCAATTGGTGTTCTGCAACATCCTCCCTGCTTTTGGTAGCCATCAAGTATATGGATAAAAAAATGCCGGCTTGCGGGCCGGCATTTTTTATGATTGGAAGTTGGTCGTAGGCTTGGATTAGCCGTTGACTTTCTTCATGTGGGCGATGAGGTCGAGCACCTTGTTGGAGTAGCCGATTTCGTTGTCGTACCACGAAACGACCTTAACGAAGGTGGGAGTCAGCTGGATGCCAGCCTTTGCGTCGAAGATCGAGGTGAGGGGGCAGCCGAGGAAGTCGCTCGAAACAACTGCGTCTTCGGTGTAGCCGAGGATGCCTTTGAGTTCGCCTTCGGAAGCTTCCTTCATGGCGTTGCAGATTTCCTCGTAGGTAGCGGGCTTGGCGAGGTTGACGGTGAGGTCAACAACGGAAACGTCGAGGGTGGGAACACGCATCGACATGCCGGTGAGCTTGCCGTTGAGTTCGGGGATAACTTTACCTACAGCCTTGGCAGCGCCGGTGCTCGAGGGGATGATGTTGCCCGAAGCGGCACGGCCACCGCGCCAGTCCTTCATCGAGGGACCGTCGACGGTCTTCTGGGTAGCTGTGGTGGAGTGAACGGTGGTCATGAGGCCTTCAACCACGCCGAACTTGTCGTTGAGCACCTTGGTGATGGGTGCGAGGCAGTTGGTGGTGCAGGAAGCGTTGGAAACGAACTGAGTGCCCTTAACGTAGGTCTTTTCGTTTACGCCGCATACGAACATGGGGGTGTCGTCCTTCGAAGGAGCGGACATAACCACGTATTTTGCGCCGGCTTCGATGTGAGCCTGAGCTTTTTCTTTGGTGAGGAACAGACCGGTGGATTCAACCACGTATTCAGCGCCTACTTCGCCCCAGCCGATTTCAGCGGGATTCTTGCATGCGGTAACGCGGATGGGCTTGCCATTGACGATAAGGAGGCTCTTTTCCATGTCGGCTTCAACAGTGCCTTCGAAACGACCGTGCATTGTGTCGTACTTGAGCATGTAAGCCATGTAGTCAACGGGAAGAAGGTCGTTGATGGCAACAACCTCGATGTCGTCGCGCTTGGTTGATGCGCGGAAAACGAAACGGCCGATGCGGCCGAAGCCGTTAATACCAATCTTTGTCATAGTTGGAAATAATTATAAAAGAAGAGTTTTTTGGTTTTGTAGTTGTCTGTATGATGTGTGCCGGATGGCCTATGTATCAGTGGCGTATGTTTCTGGTTCTCAGGCCTCCGGTTTGCCTCGGGGCGCCCTCTGGAGCCGTCGGGGTGTTTTGAGCATTGCAAAGTTACTAAATTTTCCAATAAAACATCCTGCGCCGCTCCGGTTTTTTTGCAATTTAACTTAATTACGCAGATTTTCAGGCGTAAAGGTGAGGGGAGGAAAAAACAATCCGGCGGTACGGATTTTTGGGAACCCGCACCGCCGCCTGGGGATATTATGTCTAATCAATCGTGTTTGGGAGTATTGGGAATATCGTGAGAAGAGGAGAAGATGTGAGGTGAGTTGGAATCAGAGGCGTTTGGCGTCGAAGCGCTCTTGGGCTGATTTGCCCTGGAGGGTAAGATCCTGGAGGGTGAAAGTGCCGGTGAATATCACGATATTGAGTTCGCCGCCGTCCTCAGGGTCGTAGTCGTAGACCACACATTCGCTGCGGCCGTTGCCGAGCTTGCGGAAGAGGATTTCGGAAACCTCGCCTTCGTCGCGGTTGCGCAGAAGGAGGTCGTAGCCACCTTTGTCGAGAATGGGACGTGCTTTGTCGCGCAGGGCGGTTGCGGCTTTTTTCTCTCCTTCGAGCACCTGGATTCCGTCGAGCTTACCGACAATATGGTTAAGGTTCATCCCTTGGGGATACATATACACTTGGTTCTGCGCCGCTCCGAGTAAAACTTTTGAAACGTAGGTTGTCGAGATGCCGGGAATATTCTCGCATGCGTCGTAGAGCGATTCGGCTTTTGCGCCGAGGGCGGCTATGCAGAGCATAATGCCGATTAACAGGTGTTTCATGTCGGGTCGTTATTTAGTGATCATTATAGCTTAATTTATTGTATATGGGGTTGTTACTGCAGTTTGTTGAGCTTACGCATGGTCTGCTCGATGGCGTGGGTGGTGGTGGAGTCGCTTTTGGCGATGGCGGTTTCACCTTTGGCCATTACCTGGCAGAGGAGGTTGAGGGCACGCTGGGTGGTGGCATGTGCCTCATCGGCGGTCAGTTCGGTAGGCATCGGGGCGTCGGGCGTATGTGGAACCGAAAGATATGTTGTGGTTCCGACGGCAAATGTTATTGCGACAGCCGCGGCAACCCTTTGCCAGAACGGGCTTATGCGCTTTATGAAACGCTCAGATGTTTCCTTGCGGTCGATTTCCTTGTAAATTCCTTGTTTCAGCTGCTCGGGAGCTGCCACAGGGGCGTTGATGGCGCCGAACATCCTCTTGTCGACCGTAAAAGCCGGGTCGGCGTCGGGCGAAGCGAGATATTCGCGGAGTGTCTGCTCGTCGGCGAGTGTCGACTGGCCCGTATAGTACAGGTCGAGCAGTCGGGCGATTTCTTCGTAAGTATGTGTATGGTTGTTCATTTCGTGAAGTGTTTGCGGATAGTGGCCCGGGCCCTGCAGAGCAGTACGCGGATATTCTGTGCAGTCAGGCCGGTGAGCTTCTCGATTTCGTTCATTTCAAGTCCCTCAACGTCGCGCATGGCGAGCACGGTGCGCTGCCGCGCGGGGAGGGTGTCCATGAGTGCTACCACGAGGTTGGCGGCGTCGGCGTTTTCGAGGCGGCTCTCAGGGGTGGTGTAGTCGGGCGGAGGGGGAGCGGTGTCGATGCTGTCGGCGGGATGGCGGCGTGCAATGAGCGTCAGGGCAGCGTTGCGGGCTGCTCCCACGCAGTAGGCCTGCATGTTGGCCACACCGTCGAGCCGCCGGCGTTTTTCCCACAGGTTGATGGCTGCATTCTGGACGGCGTCGGCCGCGTCGGCGCCGTCGCCGCACAGGGCGAGCGCCACGCGATACATCGCGTCGAGATGTACGCATACTGTGGTTTTGAACGTATCGGCCGTCATTGCTTGTCCGCGAGTTTCCGGAGGTCGTCGGTTGAGAAAGTGCCGCCAAGCCTTATAAACGAGGTCTCGCCGGGCTCGGAGGTGAGGATATACAGATCGTGAAGCTTCTTTCCGTCGGTCCGCGAGAACATGCGTACGAGGCTGCCGTCGTCGTCGCGCGTGCGGAGCACTTCCTCCCATCCTTCCGTCTCCTCAGCGAGTCGGCGGTCGAACCGATTCTTCGTGTCAGGTGTAATGCTGTCGAAATTCAGCACCTTGATTCCGGTGATATTGCCCACTGCCGGAACATCCTTGAGCATACCGGTGGCGCGGAACGCCCAGAGGAAGGCGCGCCTTACGCGCACATATTCCGTATTTTCGACCTTTTTGAACTCGTCGAAAAGTTTTTCGGGATTTCCGGCCGAGGCTCCGAAGGCAGCTGCGGCCATAAGCATTGCGAGCATTATTTTGTTTATCATAGCGTAGCTTCTGAAATTGTTACACTATGTAGACACCCTCACACCCCCGAACGTTACACCGCTACCTAAAAAATATATCATGTTCATTCAAAAACCGAATGAGGCGATTATTCTAATTCCAGCATGTCGAAAAAGAGAAGACGCGTGTGGTCGTTCTGAATCTTTTCCGAAAGCGGTTTGAAATTATTCTTTAGATAGAAGTTTATGGCTGAAATATAAGCATCTACCGTAAGGAATCTGAACGCGGAATAATTCGGATTGCCGTTAAGCATGTCTTTAAGGAGATTCATCAGGTCAGTGCCGATGTTCCGACCTCTGTATTTTGATGAAACAGCAAATCTTCCGATCTTGACAGCCGGGTAACTGCCGAACTGTTTGCGTTCCGGGAATCCGCCCCTGATTTTCTTCCATTGACTGTTGGTAACATCCTGTCGGCTGATTTTGTCGTTTAAAAGACAAAAATAGGCGACTATATTGTCGCTATCTACAAGTAAATAGGACGTGGCGATGCGCTTGTCAAGGAAGCTTTTTGCATCCTCGACAAGAAAACTGTTCAGGTCTTCGTCGCCGCAATCAAACCCTACGAGTTCAGTGTCGGGCGTAAGTCTTACAAGTCTCATGCCTTACAGACAGATGGTAATGTATTCCTTAGCTCTTTTAACAGCCTCTTTGAGCCTTCTTGAGTTTTCGGCGCGCTGCTCCCGGGTGAGACTTTCGACTTCCATTCTGAGTTTCTCAAAACGGATAGCGTCTTCGCCTGTCAGAACCGGGGTTTCTGCTATTGGTCGTGCCATAGTCTTGTGTGTTGTAATTAAATCGTTTACAAAGTTACAACAAATTTCTGATACTATTAGATTCTGGACAGATTTTGATTGAGCGCGACATAAATAATCGTCTTTATCACGGGGTAGGATCAGAAGGGGTAGCCGATGGCGAGGTGGAAGGCGAGGGATTTGCCGAAGGATTCCATGTTGTAGTAGCCGGAGCGGCCGGTGTCGTAGGGGGCGTGGATACCGATGCCGAGGTCGCCGCGCACCACGAGCATGCCGATGTCGAAGCGCAGGCCGGCGCCGGTGCCGAGGGCGATGTCGCGCAGGAAGGTGGAGGCCTTGAGCTGGCCGCCGGGACGCAGGGGGTCGTTTTTCAGCAGCCAGACGTTGCCGGCGTCGATGAATAGGGCGCCGTGGAGCGGGCCGATGATGGGGAAGCGGTATTCGACGTTTGCCTCGAACTTGAATGTACCGGTCTGGTCGAAATAGCTGTCGCGCACGTTCTCGGGCGGCCGGTAGCTGCCCGGGCCGAGCGAACGCACGGTGAAGGCGCGGATGGAGTTGGCGCCTCCGGCGTAGAACTGCTCGGCATAGGGAACTTCCTTGGCATTGCCGTAGGCGTGGGCCGCTCCCACCAACACACGGCTCACGAGCCAGTTGTCGCCCCATAGGCGGCGGTTGTAGATTAGCTGGGTCTGACCCTTGACGAACTGCGAGAACGGTGTGCCGAAGAGCTCTTTCTCGCCGTGTTTGCCGAAGGCTTCGTAGATACTCCAGAAGAGGTTGCCGGCCTCCTGCACGGTGAAGGTCCAGTTAAGCGAGTTGTAGGAGTCGAACGCGCGGTCGTAGGTGTAGGTGTAGGCCAGCTGCGGGATATACTGCGAGCGGAAGCTGAGGGCGATGGCGGGATTGGCTCCGGTTATGGAGTCGAAGGCCTCGGTGGTATGGAGCAGGTTGGTGTAGGTAAGCTTGAAGGGGGTGAGGGTATGCGAGGAGTAGCGCGACGACTGCCAGTCGTAGTTGAACGAGAAGTTGAACTGCGCCATCTTGAAGTAGTGCGGCCGGTTGAGGAAGTCGAAATCGAGTGTGAAGCGCGTCCAGTTTAGGTTCCGGTTGCGCCGCTTTATGAATCCGGGCGCCAGCAGGCGTGGCACGGCCAGCGACGTGGAGATGCCGAGTTCATAAGAGTTGAATACCGACGAGCGGCTTTTGCCGGTCTGCCATTCGTAGCTTCCGGTGAGTTGCACGCTGAATTGCTCGCCGCCCCCGAAGATGTTGCGGTTCATTATTCCGAGGAGCACGCCCGGGCCGATGTAGCTGTTGCTCTTCGACGAGGCATTGAGCTCGATTGTTGCCTCAAGCGGGGTGTCGAATGTGCATGAAATCAATACGTTGAGGGTATGGTCGGCTATGGAGGCCGAGTCGGGCATGGCCTCGATGTTGATGGCGTTGAATATGCCGAGACGCGACAGGCGTGTCTGGGTGTTGTTCATGTCGCGTACGGAGAAGTACCGGCCTTTGCGGAAGGTGACGCATTCCGGCATGAGCTGGTGGCGCAGGCGCGAGGGCTGCATCTGAATCAGTGTGCCGCGTGGTGTGGCGATGGTGTCGGGGGTGCCTCCGCCTTTGTTGCGGTAAGCTATCATCGTTACGTCGCCTACCTTGTAGCGCGCCAGCAGCGGAGCGGCGATGTTACCGGCAAGCATCATGCGCAGGTCGATTTTCAGCGGACTGGCCACGGAGTCGGCAAGATACTCGATGAAGTCGGGGCGGAAGAAATAATAGCCGCGGTTGCGCAGTTTGTTGGTTATGCGGATGCGCACAGCCGAGAGAGAGTCGGTGCTGTAGCGCTCGCCGGTCTGCAGGTAAGGCTCGCGTCGGGCAAGCGAGTCGATCATGTGGTTGAGCACCGATGTGTCGGGAAGAAGCTCGATGCGGTTGAGCGTGAATGCGGGCCCGGTCGACACGTTGTAGCGGATTTTCGCTTTTTTCGGATTTTTCTGTGTGAGCACCTCGTAGGTGGCGTTGCCGCGGAAGTAGCCGTTGTTGTCGAGGGTTTCGTCGATCATCTTCGAGCGAAGCTCGGGGCGCACGTCGCTTACGAGCACAGGCTCGGCCACGAGCTTTTCGTAGAGCTTGTGCTTGAGGCCTTTCGGCGGGTTGTTCCAGTTGTTGTACACCCATAGTCCGAGCGGGAAGGGCCAGCGGTATTTAGGCGATTTGAATATGGCGTTGTTGGGAGGCACGGCCACGGCTTCCTCAATCTGCGAGCTCACGCCGCGTGGCACTTTCTGCCCCTCGGGCGCGTGGATGTCGACGTCTTTGAGTCCTACATACAGCTGCTCCCCCTCGGGTATGCGGCGGGTGGTCGAGCATGCCGCCATGAGCAAAGCCATGGCTCCGAAGGCCAACAGGCGGAATATTTGTTTGCTTGGCATCTTCATTGTTGTGGCTTTGATTCGTTTTCGCTTTCTGTGGTATCGTGGCGGAGAGCCTCCTTTTCGGTTGAAGAGGGGGCCGGAGCCGGAGCTGCGGGTGGTACGGACCCTTGCGGCAGCTGGGCCTGCGGCTCTCTGGAGCGCCGGAATATATCGGACAGACGGCTGATTTTCTTCTTGTAGACGAAGCCCACGCCCGTCTGGGTTATCTCGCCTTCGAGTATGCTCTCGTAGCCCGTGTGGCGGAACAGACGCACATACATCGTACCGGCTTTATTTAGCATATATTCAAACGAGATATCGGCTATGAGGTTCTGTGCGAAATTCTCGTCGGCGTTAGCGTCGGTGGTGTAGTTGCCTCCGACCACGATTTTAAACCGGTCGTCGAACAGCGATTTGCTCACGCGGTAGCTGTAGTTCATCGCCGAGGTGTTGGCGCCGTCGACGGTCTTGTCGTACTGATTGATGCCGAACGATATGTCCACACCTTTGATTGCCGAGGCAGCCCAGGTGTTGAGCTGCGACTGAAGGAAGCTGTAGAGGGCGTTGGTGCCTACGTTGCCGCCGGTTATGGTCTGGGTGCCTCCGCTGCGGTATGTGCCGTAGAGCAGGAGGTTCATGGCCTGGTTGGCGCGCTGCTCGGGACTCATGGATTTTATCTCGTTGGCTATGGTGAGGTCGTCGGGACATTCGAGGTCGAACACCACGTTCATTTCATCGAGGGTGCCGTCCACGCGCAGGAGCACATTGAAGTTCACCACGCGCGAATTGCCGGATTCATCCGATACGTTGGCCCGGATGTCGTCGTAGGCGCTGACGTGGAGCACCGGGTTCATCATGTTGCCGTTGAACTCGACGTAGCTGCCCTGGTTGAACGAGAACGACTTCTCGCCGATGAGCGGCACGGCGTAGCGTACGAAGCCGCCCGTAAGGTTGATGCGTCCCGACATGCGCTGGTCGCCCATATAGTCCTGGGTGAAGTTCACAGTGCCGTTGCTCTGCAGCTGCACTTTGGAGTTGCCCGATGGGTCGAGCTCCACGGTGACGGTGGTGCCGGTCGATACGGTGAGCTTTGCGTCGATGTTCATCATCATCGACGGCGCGGCGATTGTATCGGCGGGTGCTGTCGAGGCGGTGTCGGCGAAGTTCACAAAGCGCACCATATCCTGGTTTGAACGGCTCTTGAGCTCGGTGGCGGCGTCGGCCATCACGTATGTCACATTGGTGGAGTGGAGGAGATTGAGGTCGGCCGATACATTGAGCATGCTCATGTTGCCGCGCACCAGGGCGTCGAGGTCGATGAACGCCTTTCCGTAGGCCTGAGAGTTGCGCTTTTTCTGCGAGCCTACAATTTGCATGTCGCGGGCTTTGAGGGCCAGGTCGAGTTGTGGCGAACTCAAATGGGTAAGGTCGACCGTTCCGTTGATGGTGAGCGGTTTGGAGTTCACTCCGTTGATGGCGAAATCGTTGAAGCGCACCACGCTGTTCTCCACCGGTATCGGGGTGGAGGCGAAGCGGAGGGGAGTGCCGAGCATCTCGACGTCGACTGTGGTGCTGTCGAAGCTTAGGTTGCCGTTGAGCACCGGAGCTGTCATCTCGCCGGTTATGTCGAGCTCGCCGTTGAGGGTGCCGCTCAGACGGGCCGTTCCGGCGGGGAGGAACGGATTGACTACACTCAGCGGGAAATGAATCATACGGAAGTCGAGCAGGAACGGGTTGGCGGCTGTGGAGTCGTTGAGGTTGCCGGAGGCGGTGATGGCCTTGTGGCCGTCGACCATCAGCGATGTCGTGGCGCGCAGCGTGCCGGCAGCGTTGGTGGTCAGGTCGAGGGCCAGGTCGAAATCGCCCACTTTCTGCTTGCCGTAGTTGAAGTTGTGGAGGCTTACGGTACCGCTGCCGTTGAGGTCGGGCTTCAGCCATGAAATCTTCATGTCGGCCGAGAGGTCGCCGGTGACCGGCGGTGCGAAGGGGTTGATGGCCAGCCAGTCGGCCAACTTGATGTCTTTCACACGGAGCACGACGTCGTTGGCCGTCGAATCGGCGTGGTTGTGCTCAGTGAAGAGTCGCAGCGAGCTTACATTGTTGTGCAGGTCGAGGTTCGCGTCGATATGCTGGGTTGCAAGGTCGTAGTCGATGAAGTTGTCGCGGTTTATGTCCCAGTCCTTATAGCCGATCACGGGGTGGAATGGCACGAACTGGATGCGCAAGTGGGTCATGTCGTGAATGGCGGCGAGCATACCGAGGCTGTAGCCCGTTTCGCCGGCTATGTTCTGCTGCGAGAGACTTATGGAAACACGGTCGGCGTTGATGTAGCCGCGGGCCTCCACGTGGGCGAACTGGTCCATCGTGCCCGGACGATTGTTCATACGCGCGCTGTAGAGCAGGTAGGAGCCGCGTTGCAGCATGTCGACGTTGAGACTGTCGATTTCGGTTTTTCCCGAGGTGAGGCCGAGAATGGCGGTTGAGAGCGAAAACGCCGAATCGTTGCGGGCGTGCAGTCTCAGGTCGGCGAAACTCATGTCGCGTCCGACCAGATAGTTGGTCAGGATGTTGTCGGCGCCCGCGCGTATATCGAGCGAGAAGCGCGGCATGGCACGCTGGATTGTGTCGATGGCCAGCCGCCGGCGCTTCAGGTCGCGGTCGAGAGCCAGAGAGGTCCATCCGAGCCGCTTGGTTATGCTGTCGAGCGGTTCGGGCGACGAGAAGTCGATGGTCAGATCGTGGTTGATGAGGCGTGCGGTTGTCGCTGAGTCGGCCGTGGCGAAGTTCAGGCGCAGCGAGTCGGCGTTTATGGCGTCGCCGGGCATGTGCCAGTACAGACGGCTGACGTCTACGTCGGCCTGCAGGCGCATGGGGTGCCCGGGCTTGCGGCGCGTGGATGCCACCGCCGGAGTGAATGAGGCTCGTCCGGCGAGAGTTACCGCGCCGTCGGCAACGCTGTCGGTGAGCCCGAGGGCGCGCAGGTCGATGTTGCGCACGTCGGTCGCGAAAGTCCAGTCCATGGTCTGGCCGGCGATGTTGCCGTCGGCCAGCAGGGAGAAGTCGGCGCGGCGGTTGGCGGAGGTAGCATCAACATGGGCTTTGCCGTCGGCCAGACTGGCCTTAAGGCTTATGTCGCTCAGTTGCTGTCCTTTCACTACGGCATTGTGGAGCGTTATTTCGGCCTCGGCTGCTGTGGAGGTGGCGAAGGGGTCGAGTCCGTGGCCCGAGAGTGTGGCCGAAGCGTCGATGTCGCGCAGACCGCTCAGCGGGAGGATAGTCTGGATGGGGAAGCGGTTGAGGTCGAGAGCGATGTCGTAGGCTGTGGCACGGTTGTTCCACATGGCGTCGAGCACCACGTCGCCGCCGCCCGTGGTGGCGCGCAGCGTTCCGTCGGCGGTGCCGCCGCGGAGATTCACATGTCCGGCCAGGGCAATCGGGGGGATATTGACCTGTCGCTGCATTTTGGCGTCGAGCAGGCGCGGCTTGATATAGTTTCCGTCGGTAAGTTTTCCCTTTATTATGAGTTCGCCCGAGGCGCGGTTGAAATCGGCGTAGTCGGCTATGGCGCCGCTTGCCGAAAGCGAGATGTAGCGCGGGATTTCGGCGGTGAGGGTATTGACGCGCAGCGAGTTCATCCGGCCGTCGATGTCGGCTGTGAGCAGCAGAGGAGCGTATGGTGGCAGCATCCCTACGATTTCGGCGGCGGGAGCCGGTGCGAGCGCGCGTAGGTCGGTGTTGGCAATGGAGGCGTTGAGAGTGGCGCTGACGGGCGGATTCCCGCCTATCAGGCCCATCATCGCGCTCAGGCCGATGGTAGAGGAAGGTGTGGTGATGGAAAATCCGTCGGCGTGCATTGCCGTAGAATCCATGGCGAATGTGCCGGTGGCTTTCAGGGGGAGGTTCCCGCACAACGGGAGCGTGGCGGCGAGTTCACGCAGGGGTACTCTGATCTCGCTGCCCCGGTTCCGAAGCGAGTCGATGGCAATGCCGATTTCCGAAGCCTCGATATATGCAGGGTCGAAACCTTTGGCTGGTCGGGCGCCCTCGGTGGCGTAGACGGCATGGCCTTGGCGCAGGCGCAGTCCGCGCGCCGTCACGAGCCATGGCGTGGAAGCCGCGGTGTCGGTTTCGGCCGGTTTAGCCTCGGGAACTTTGTCGGTGGACGTTGCGGCGATGTAGCGGATGTCGGGACGGTCGATTGTCAGTGAATCGAGCGAAACGGTGCTCTTGCCGAGGTCGACGCGGCCGTTGAGGAGGGTGGCAGCCGGCAGGGCGCATTGAAGCGATGCGATTGTACCCTCCATGCTCATACGGTAGTATACGCCGAGAAGTTCCACCTTCCGCAGGGAGATGGCCCAGGGGGTCGGCTCCGATTTTTTTTCAGGCTTTGCAATGGTGTCCGGACGCATGTCGAGCAAAATGCGGCCGTTGCGGCCCGAAAGCAGCCCGACGTCAACCTGTTTGCTCAGCAGATGAATCGAGGCGTCGCGCAGCGATGCCTGCCCGAGGGTGGCACGCATGTACATCGCCGAATCGGGTGTGCCGATGTCCACACGGGCCTTCCGGAGCGTCAGGCGCTCCACATCCACGCTTCCGGCCAGCAGGGGCATGAATGCTATCTCGCCGCGCGCCGATGCGGCGTCGACGGTCATTCCCGGGGTGCGCATCGCCATGGAGTCGACGCTCAGCCGCAGGGGAAAGCTCAGCCGTGCGCGCTTCACTTCGATGTGGGTTGTGCCTCCGGCATTGATCTTGTCGAGGACCGTATGGATGGCGAAATCCTGCACCGGCGGGAGGTAGATGAGAAATGCCGTAAGCGCTATCAGGGCCACCACGGATATGACGGTCCATTTGAGTATCAGCAACGGGTATTTCAGTATCTTCTTCACGGAGCGTGGAATAAATAGCGGAAACGTCGGGCAGGTTGTCGGCCCTTGTATTGAAACGTGGAGGAGAGAGGTGGCGCGCGAGGCGCCGCGGCGATGAATGAGTATCGATAATATAACGCCGGGGCGGCACCGATTGTTCCGCCCCGCGTAAGGTAAGTTCAGAAAGAATAATGGAAGTCGTTTAAACTTTTTCTTACAATGGCTTCAAAAGACGTATTCTTCAAGAATTTGGCCTCTTTTTGGCTGATTTTACCCTCATTCTCGGTCACGATGCCCGCATCGCTCCCTCAATTTCGGGTTAAATCCGCTCAAAAACAGTCTCAAATTCTTTTCGAAGAAAAAGTTTAAATGACTTTATGCGCCGTAAAGGTGCCTGCCAAAATTATTTCTTTGCGGCGTAGAGCACCGGATTGGTGTCGGCGTCGTTATACATTTTCATCTGGCGGTATACCTTCATGTATTTGCGGCCGGCGGCGATGTCGTCGAGGAGTGTATCGATGGCGTCGGTGAGATCGGTGCGCTGCTCGAGCAGCACGGCCAGTTTGGCGGCGCATTTCTCGCGGTGGCCGTCGGTGGCGTCCTCGCGTTCTGCCTCGGCGCGCATGTGGTAGATTTTCACAGCTAAGATCGAGAGGCGGTCGATGGCCCATGCGGGGCTTTCGGTGTTGATGGTAGCACCTTCCAGAGGCTTCACATCCTTATATTTCTCGCGGAACCATGTGTCGATGTCCTCGACCATGTCGGTGCGTTCCTGGTTTGAGGCATCGATGCGGCGCTTGATTTTCACGGCGTCTTCCGGCTTGATTTCCGGGTCGCGGATAATATCTTCCATATGCCACTGGTTTACGTCGATCCAGTTCTTGTCGAAGAGGATGGCCTCGATCGAGCCTTTGGGGTAGGGATTTTCGTAGGGGGCGTCAACGCGGTCGGCGATATGGTATGTGGCGGTTGCGCGGTCGAATATTTCGTTGCAGGTTTCGGCGAATTTCATGTGGGGTGTCTGGTTTAGGGTGAATCTGAGTTTAGAATTTTCACAAAGATAAATGAAATCCCGCGTCATTTCCAAATCTCAGGTGCCAACTTATCGAAAAATGGGCATCTGTAGGCGTCGGCGAGCTAAAAAGAGAGCCGCATACCGGCGGTGCGATATGCGGCTCTCTGCTGTAAGAGTATGGATTGGATGAAAAGGATTATTTCAGGACTACTTTTTCGACTTTGGTACCCTGACGGCGGATTACGAGCTGACCCTCGGTGGGATTGGCCACGCGTACACCCTGCAGGTTGAAGAACTCGACAGGAGCGTTTACGTCGGCGTCGGCATCAGACAGTACATTGTTGATTGCGGAATAGCCCGACATATCGAAAGTAATTACATCGCTGCCACGAAGGAAGTTGCCGCCGCTGTAATCTTCTTCACCGAGATACATGTCATTCTCAGGGAATGTGATTTTCTTGGTGACCGTATCGTATTTGCCTCCGTAGCCATTGGCTTTACCTTCTTCTATCTGGCCGTTTTGAGCAAGACGCCAGCCGAAGCTGAGGATGGCGCCATGACCCCACGAAGTTCCTACTCCGAGAGTAGAAGGTTCGATGTATACAAAATCCGGGTCGGTTGCATCGAAATAAATATAATGACTGTGAGTTGTATGCGTCAGAGCGGAGAGCTCTGTATGCTGCGAATAGGCATCCTTGATACGGAAATATCCGGGTTTACTGATGCTTTCCTGCAGGGGGGCCGTGAGTGTGAGGGCAGGCATGCCGTCGCCATAATTGGAGGTATAAATACCTTCGTTAAAGCTTACTGTTCCGCAGTCTACCCAATCGCTGTCGTCTGTTTCGTTCCAGAAAGCATATGCCTGACCGCTGCCAACTATAGTGCCTTCGGCGTCGAGTGCTACAAGCAGGAAGGAATAGAGTCCTTTTTCAGACGGTGTAAATGTAAGAGTAGTTATTGTAGAAGATACTTCCTGACCATATGTGTTTACCACAGCCTCGTTACCATTGATGGGATAGAAGCCAGGTATGATGTAAACTTTGATTGACGCTACATCCGCTCCGCTTGTTAAGCGGCATTCGGCATATCCTTTGTCAGAACAGTAAACGGAAGAAGCTTTGAACGCATAATCTTTTACTTCAGCACCTGGGAGAAAAAGTTTACAGCCGGTATTTTTTGTTGTCACCGACCATCCGTTGTTTGCATAAAGATAGAATGAGCCTACGGGGAAGGAAATGACATTGTCGGAAAGAGTGCCATAATTGTCGTCTGGAGCATCGGTCCATTCGTTTTCTACGACCACCTGAGAAGCTAACCAGCTGTTGAATATAACAAGATCTTCTGCAATTACTTTCTGGGGGTCGGTGGCGTTGATATACATATAAGTGTTGTCGGCAGACCCCAGAAGTTCGGCTATAGGGCCGGAAGCATATGGCTGAAAGCGATACCAACCGGGATTGGAGGCGGAGGTCTCAACAGTTACTTTCCACATCTGATTCGCGTCTACGTCGCTGTAGATGGTCAGAAAATCTTCGAGGTAGGTGCCTTCGCCGATGGAAGTCCAGTCGGTAGCTTCGGGGGCTTTTGCAGGAGCTGCCTTCCGCTGAGTGGTTGCGCCTTTGGCTGCAAAACTTTCAGTAAGGGTGGTATTACGCAGAGCTGTGCGGCTGATTGAGGTCTCAGTCTCGGCGATGGTTTTCAGGCCATCGGCGTTTGAGAGCTGGAGACTTACGGTTTCTGTGGCGGCCGAGGCGCCGAGGGCAACGGCGGCTGAAAGAAGAATGGTGTAGAGTTTCTTCATGCTTGTTCGGGTTTATGATGAATATTATTGATGTATAAATTCTTTAGTCGGAGTGATTTGGCAGGCAAAGCGAACCGGAGATGGGGGGAGTGCGTCGGTCGAAGGGCTTAAAAAAGAAAATCCACCGGCTGGAGGCGCGGCCGTGGCTCTCGCCCGACCTTACGCCTTTTGCGGTGATTACATGAACAACTTTCTAAACTTTCTTTCTTACCTTTCTAACAATCTGATTGATATTGAACGTAACTCTTGAACAAATGCGATGAATTGTCTTACCTTTCTCTTTTTCTCTTTTTGCGTTTGCTAAATCTGTTGAATGAATTGCTGACGATTTTCTTGAATGCTGATAGACTGAATGAATCGATCAATTAACCGGCATTGCAAAACGACCGTAAGCGTTTTACCTATTGTAGAGAGTTTTTGTTTCCAACCCGCTTGCGCGTCGGAGGCTCGCTTGCCTTGTCCGGTAATGTCCGCCAGCTGTTTTAAAAATGTGCTTTAGAACATTGTTGTTGGATATGCTGCAAAGTTATATATCATTTTTCATTTTGCAAATATTTTGGCAAATTTTTTTTCATTTTTCCAAAAAAATCTTTTTAATGGTCGCAGAACGCCACGGAAAGATGCTTTTTAGGCCTCATTCGGGCCTTATTTTATGCATTGTGAAAATTGGAGAGGCCGGTAGCTCCGATTGCGGGTGCCGGAGCAATTCGTTACCTTTGCTGCCAAAACAGGCTCAAATTCTTTTCGAAGAAAAAGTTTAAATGACTTCTATGTGTAGAATAATAGATATTAAAAGTCTTGACTATCCGGGCCTTGAACTGTTCGCGTCGCTCACCGAGGCGCAACTGCGCCGCAGCGTCGAGGCTCGCCACGGGGTGTTTATCGCCGAGAGTCCGAAGGTGATCGCCGTGGCTCTCGACCGCGGGTATCGGCCTGTGGCGATGCTTTGCGAGCGACGCCATATAGAGGGCGATGCAGCTACGCTGCTGGCTCGTCTGGACGAGGATACGCCCGTATATGTGGGCGACAGAGACGTGCTCGCCTCGCTGACGGGCTATACACTCACACGCGGGGTGCTCTGCGCTATGGAGCGTCCGGCCGAGCCCGACGTGGCAGCTTTGGTGGAGGGTGCCCGACGCGTGGTGGTAATCGACGGTGTGACGGATACCACAAACATCGGCGCCATATTCCGTTCGGCGGCTGCTCTGGGCATCGACGCTGTGCTTCTTACGGCCACAAGCTGCGACCCGCTCAACCGGCGCAGTATCCTGGTGAGCATGGGCTCGGTGTTTCTCGTTCCCTGGGGATGGCTCCGGCAGCCGGTAGCTTCGCTCTCCGGACTTGGGCTGAAAACCGTGGCCATGGCGCTGACTGACGATTCCGTGTCGATCGACGATCCACGCCTGCTCGCCGAGCCACGTCTGGCCATAGTGATGGGTACCGAGGGCGACGGCCTCGCCCACGACGTAATCGCCTCGACCGACTATGTGGCCCGCATCCCGATGAGCCACTGTGTGGATTCGCTCAATGTGGCGGCCGCGGCCGCCGTGGCGTTCTGGCAGCTTCGCGCACAATAATGTAACTATTCCTGTTGGCTATCAAAAAGCAGAGGGCGATGCAATATTCCTGGCAAGTAGGGACGCACGGTTCGTGCGTCCGTATAACCGACTGAAATCCAATTGTTAAGCCCGGACGCACGAACCGTGCGTCCCTACAATATGGGCGAAATGTGTTAGTTCTGCAACACCATCCGATTATCAGAGAGCCAGGCGCATAGGGATGGCGGATGCACCAGGGTGCATCCCTACAATATGATGGACATTAATTTAGGTAAAATCAGTGGACAACAAGTATATCATAGACATAAATTATAGACGTGCAGCTTAATTATTGCTAATTGCGACGTCTAACAATGTCAATTTTCCGTGGATTTGCTAAATTTGCATGATTAAATGACTTCTATGAAGATTGCAGACAACAACGACGTACGGATTTCGCGCCGCCAATGGCTCAAAAGAGTTGGCGCCGGCGCCGCCGCGCTTGCCGTGGCCCGTCTGGCGGGCGAC
>ENA-UONV01000059-UONV01000059.1-human-gut-metagenome-genome-assembly--contig:-CS4-NODE-59-length-153102-cov-47.795520_pt1 | contig 153102 bp, 122 predicted proteins | sample MGYA00242461_ERZ724008 | MGnify/ENA metagenome assembly ERZ724008 | reverse complement strand
CCTCTCTCCTCTTCTGCCATAATGGGGTGTTGGCTATAAGACACACAAACGATTGTGTTTAAAAAGTCGGTATAAGCGGGTCGCTGACGCTCACTTAGTCCCATTTTAGTACAGATATCTCAGGATAGTAGCGTTCTTTTTGGATAGTCGGTGATAGTGCAGTTGCACTGATTTACTCACGAAATTATTAACAACTTATCGGCACGGAAATTGTTTTCAGCATTGTTGGCAAAATATTCTATTATACTGCCGCGTTCTTAAATATACTCTAACAATTTAATAAAAAACTACACGCTACGCCAAGCACTAATTTTTAGCTCCCTTGCTAAAGGGAGCTGGCTTGCGGCAAGGCTTACTTATTTTCAATACAATCATATTCAGCGATGCTTACACCATTCATATTACACATACCTTATCTGCCGTCAAGACTGAGGGATCGCTTGCTATTAACTTTTTCACTTCTGCCATCACTTCCGCTAACAATCCCTCAGTCACAGTGCCGAAAAACCCAGTTCTGTTCTATACATATTTAACCTAATATTTGAAGCAATACCGAAAATGTTGCGCCGCACTGTGACAGCTCCCTTTACACAAGGGAGCCAAGTACTGTGTTGGCTATAAGACACACAAACGACTGGGTTTTAAAAGTTTGCATAAGCGGGTCGCTGGCGCTCACTTAGTCCCATTTTAGTACAGATATCTCAGGATAGTAGCGTTCTTTTTGATAGTCGGTGACAGTGCAGTTGTACTGTTAAACTCACGAAATTATTAACACCTTGTCGGCACGGATACTGTTTTCAGCGTTGTTGGCGATATATTTATTGTCTTGACTTTTTTACAATATGTTGCACTGCAATTTCAATGAAACTTGATAAACCGAGAAGCTGTGATGAAAATTTTTGTACTTCATCACAGCTTCTTGTTTACTCTGATTTTCAGTCAGCACCCGGGAGTGACTGCCGGTTTGCTATATTCTCAAACTCTTCTCTGATGCTCGGAGCATTCTTTGTGAGCTTTTTGACCGACAGCTGTTCTTCAGCCTTGTTGTTGGCAAGGCGCAGGTTGTTTTCCGATGACAGCAGAGCGTCCTTTGTCTTCTGAAGATGATCTATAGTTTTATCAATCTCCTCAATTGCAACATTGAACTTTTTGCTTGCAAGCTGATAGTTTTTTGAAAAAGCATTCTTGAACTCGTTGATATTATTTTCAAAGTTTGTAAGGTCAACCTCCTGCGCCTTTGCAAGCGCAAGCTCACGCTTATATTCAAGGCTGTTTCTCGCGGCGTTTCTCAGCAAAGAGATAAGCGGAATAAAGAACTGCGGACGGATAACGTACATCTTCGGGTATTTATACGAAACATCGACTATACCTGCATTATAGAACTCGTTATCGGCTTCCAGCATTGAAACCAGCACCGCATACTCGCATCCCTTTTCATTTCTGTCCTTGTCAAGCTCCTTGAAAAAATCTTCGTTCTTATGCTTTGTGGCGGTGGTATCCATTTCATTCTTCATCTCGAACATGATTGAAATAAATTCGATACCGTCCTCGGATTCTCTGAAAATGAAATCTCCCTTGCTGCCGCTCTTCGCGTTATTGTCCTTTTCAAAATACGCATTCGGGAATGCCGACATTCTGAGAGAATTGAACTGCGTCAGGCAATGCTGTTCAAGCGTTTCTCCCACCATTTTCGTTGACAGCCTTGCCTTGAAGTCCTTGTACTGCTCTATCAGCTCGTCCTTGTTTTTAAGCTCAATAGCGTACTTTTCTTCTATCGCCCTGCATCTGAGCTCCGCCTCGTTATCCTTGTTCTGAAGCTTGCTGTTAAGCTCGTTTATTTCGTTATCCTTTTTTGCAAGGGCGAGTGCATTTTCACTGTTTGCCTTGTCAACTGCGAAAGCTCTTTCGTTATCCGCCTGCTTCAGCTTTGCTGTAAGCTCGGCAATTTCTATATCCTTATCACTGATAGCCTTCTGCGCCTTGCGGCTTTCCTCTCTGAAGCTGTTTTCGCGCTCTCTGACGGCATTTGCAACGGCAAGCTGTTTTTCGCTTTCTATGCTTTTGAGCCTTGCTTCAAGCTCGGTTATTCTTTTTTCCTTATCCGAAATATCGTCAGACTTTTCCGAAAGAGCCGATTCCAGCTTCTTTTCATACTCCATCTCGATTATTTTAAGCTCGCTGTTCTTTGCCTTTTCGAGCTCCTCTGCTCTGCGTGCCGCTTCTTTTTCAAATTCCTTATCTCTCACCTGCTGAACTATCTGCGAATAACCGCTGTCATCCACCTGAAAAACCTCATTGCATTTCGGGCATCTTATTTCCTGCATATTTTCTTAGTCCTTTCGTGAAAAATTATGATTCAAGCCTGCATACAAGGCATGCAACCCTTTCGTCCTCTATCGTTACCTCTTTCATTCCGAGTGAGGTGAAATAATTGTAATTGGTTTCAAACTTTACGTTTCTCCTGTCAAGCAGAACTATATCCGCAGGCGGTGCGGATTCGCTTGTAGGTTCGTCGCGATCGTTTATCGTATACAGCTCTTTTTGCTTATACAGCGGCGGGATAAAGAACGTGTTCGCCGTAATACTCTCGTTTGCGTTGTCCGGGATCTGTTCAAGATAAGATATGACGGCACCGTGTGCCTCATAGTCGTTGTCATAGAAATTGTTCAGGTAGCCTGTCATTGTTGACATAAACATGACCGCACAGGCAATAAGCGAAAACACGGTAAAGCATCTCGCCCTGTTATATGACAGCTCCGACATATTCATTATGAAAAGCCAGATAACAAGAACGCACGAGCCAAAAACGTACTGGAAATAAATCGAGTGCTGATACGGATAGGTCGGCATCAGATTTACCAGTACAAACGGTATCAGTAATATATAACGTGCTATCTTTCGGCTTACAAGCGGTATACCGCCGAGTACACCGAGCGTCTGCACCGTAAAGGTCAGCTTTTCGCCCGTAAACAGATTTGACAGAATGTAGCCGGGATTTGTAAACGCCGTAACGACTATTGAGGTGATAAGCGCACCGCCTCTGTACATATAGTCCTTGTACCGCCATTCCATGATCCCCAGCCCGCTGTTATTGAGATAAGCGCATACTGCAAAGAAATAAACGCAGGCCGCTCCGAAAATCACAGCACCGAGCGCTCTTGTCTTTTCACTGCGGTCTGACAGTATAAGATAAAGCCCGATCACCGCAACATATACGGCGGCATCTTCTTTTACAAGAAGCGTCAGCAATGCAAAGACGAGCATCGGTACAGTCTTTTCGCGTTCAACAGCCCATATCAGCCACAGCAGGAACGCCGGAAGCATACAGTTTTCGTGAATATCGTAGCTGCAGCCGCCTGTGAATGCCGGATATAAGGCATATATCGCTGAAAAAAGCGAGGAATGTATAAGCGAAAAGCCGTATTTTCTTGCGATAAGGAACACGGGGATAATTCCGCTTGTAACGAATATTCCCTGCAGTATCTGTAATGTTACCGGGTGCGGAAAAAGCATATAGAACGGCAACATCAGGTAATACGCAGGAGAAAAATGCACCGCAAAGTGCGACAGCCTGTAATTGCGCTCAACGGTGGTTATCGGTCCGAACCCGTCCTTCATATTCTCGAACATCTGCGCGAATATCCCAAAATCAAACGCAGGGGTAGACAGCTTGTAATACCGCATTGCCATTGCAAGTGCGGTGAACACAAGCATAAAAACGGCGGATATTGCAATAACCGCTATCCAGCATTTCTTTGTGAATTTTGGAAGCCTTATCCTGTGCTTTCCTAGAGTATACCATACAGCGAGGGCTATAAACAGGACAACCCCGAGAAAAAAATCAATGCTTCTACCTTTTTCATGGAACATGACTACAGCATAAGCGACTGTAAACTGTGCGGTCGATATAAGCAATGCGGCGCAGTCGGTTTTCATCTCTCTGAGCTTTGGGATAAAACGCAATACGGTAAGTAAGCCGTAGAATACTGCGAAAAATATGATAAGCAACAGATGCGGAGCTTCGCCTGCGTATTCTTTGTCAAATACCTTGCTTATCGGTCTTAAAGGCAATATCAATATGAGCGAACACAGCCACGCAGAAATAAACCGCATAAGGTATTCGCCGCCGTGTTCGCTTGCCTTGAAGCGTGTAAGTAATTTGTTCATAAAAAACCTCGTTCTAGTCGCCTGCAAGAAATTTATTATTGTGAAGCTGAGAGCAGAGCTTTGCCCCTCGGGTTTTAAGGATATCGACCTTAAGTGCAACTATGTTTCTGTCAGTGCCGAGCGCAGATGCCGACATATCGATATTATACTCGCAGTTTATGCACTCATACAGATCTTTATCGGATATAAGAAACTCAGCCGCGAACAGATTAGCTTCATACTCCATAGCGCGGTTGCGCATATCAAATATATCGTATTCGCAAAATCCCCCGCAATCATTCGCTCTGTCCCTGTGGAGCTGATCGTGCCCTATCTCATGGAGAAGCACCAGCTTTTTCATACTGTCGCAAAGATCGCGCTTTATAAAGATGAAGCGATTTTTCAATATCAGCTTATATGCACCCTTCTGATTTTTGAAGTCACGTTCAAGAACCTCTATATCAAGCTCTCTCGCAAGCCGTTTCGGACTGCACCTGCCGTACAGCCCGATAAGCTCGTCAGCCTTTGCGACCGCTTCGTTAAAACAACTAAGCATGACCGCTCCTTATCGCTTTGCGGCGTATTTTCTGTTCTTTTCCTTAGCTATCCAGTAAGCGTCCTGTATAGCCTTCATCATCTCGTCCATATCATCGGGGTCAAGCTCGCCGCCTGCAAACAGACCCGTTACCTCCTGCATAAGTGCCTTTGCCTGTGCGGCACCGTCTGTGCCGTACTTTTCACCCGCATTTATGTAAAATTCTTCGTTTTCGGTGAGCAGATAATTGATATCCACACCGAGTATCTCAGCCATTTTGCCGTACATTTCACGCTGCTTTGGATAGCTGTCGCCTTTTTCATAGTTCGTTATAGTCCTCAGCGAAACACCGAGCATATCGGCAAACTGCTGTTGTGTAAGCCCCTTTGCGCGTCTTTCCTTTTTAACTTTATCACAGAATTTCATAATTACTCCTTTTACTTGCAGTAGGCTACTGCGTCTGCCTGAAATTTAAGTCCGTTTTCTCCGCCGATATGTGCAAATTCGGTCTGTATTGATTTACGGACAGGGTATTTGCCGCCGAAACGTTCCTTTATTACCTTTTCCATAACCGGAATATCCCATATATCCCTGAAAAGACAATCCATCTGCACTACGTTTTCAAGCGTAAGTCCGACAAGGGCAAGCCGTTTTTCCATTTCGTCAAATGCGCCGTTTACCTGCTGTTCGATACTGCCGCCGACATTTCCGGCGCAGTAATTAAGAAAACAGAAATCGCCTGCTTTGATAATTCCGCAATGCGCCCATTCTTCGTTGACATCATAACGTTCAATCATAATCGTATCCTCCGTAAAATTCAAAAACATGCAAATACGTTGCATTTTTCTCTTGACAAACGCAGAATATTTGCGTATAATCTTAATTAGAAATTTAACTGCGTGTTTATGATACCATAAATTGCGTATCTTGTCAAGACGATAATGAGGAGTGATGATATGTTCCGTGATATTCTCCACTGCGATATGAACAACTTTTTCGCATCGGTAGAGTGCAAGCTGCACCCCGAGCTTAAAGGCTATCCTGTTGCGGTGTGCGGCTCGGTGGAAGAGCGGCACGGCATAGTCCTTGCCAAAAACGAGCTTGCAAAGGCAAAGGGTGTAAAGACCGCCGAAACAGTAGCATCGGCAAAGTCAAAATGTGCCGGGCTTATCACAGTGTCGCCGCACTTTGAGGAATATTCAAAATACAGCAAGCTTGCACATAGGATATACGAGCGCTACACCGACCTTATCGAGCCGTTCGGTATGGACGAGTGCTGGCTGGATATAAGCGGCACAAGGAGATTATTCGGTCCTCCCGAAAAGGTAGCCGATGAGATCCGCCGTACCGTAAAAGAAGAACTCGGTCTTACGATATCGGTCGGGGTATCGTTCAACAAGGTGTTTGCAAAGCTCGGAAGCGATATGAAAAAGCCCGATGCGGTGACAGTAATACCTCGCGAGTCGTTTTGCGAAAAGATATGGGACTTACCGCTCAGCGATATGATAGGCGCGGGCAGAGCAACAACATCAAAGCTAAACGGCTACGGCGTTTTCACACTCGGTGATCTTGCGCGGTGCAACCCGGACTGGATAATAAAACTGCTCGGCAAAAACGGCTATATGCTGTGGTGCTATGCAAACGGGAATGACAATTCTCCTGTTCACCCTGTTGATTTTTCAATGCCCGCGAAAAGTGTGGGGCACGGCGTTACCACCACAGCTGATATTGCCCGTTGCGAGGACGCAAAGCCGATACTTCTTGAGCTTGCGCAGGATATAGGCAAAAGACTTACCGCACAGAAAAAATACGCATTGAAGATATCGGTCAATGCAAGGTCAAGCAAACTGCAAAATACCTGTTGGCAGACCGATCTTCCGATCGCGACGCGCTCTCCTATGATAATTGCAGATACCGCATATAGGCTGTTCTGCGAAAGCTACGACCGTATAAACCCTGTTCGATCGCTTACCGTGACCGCCTTTTCGCTTGTCGACAGCGGGACGGTATGCCAGAGCGATCTGTTTACCGATACAGCAAGACTTGACAAGATGGAAAAGGTAGACAGATGTATACTTGATATAAGAAACCGCTTCGGTGACGGAATGATAAAGAACGCCGTGCTGATGTCGGGTTTAGCCGTGCCTAAGTCAAAAGCTGTTGTGTCATTGCCGGGGAGTATGCTGACGTGAAGGCAATACCGATTATAACAGTTTCCGTATTGATAAGATGTTTATAATTTCGTGAGTGTATCGGTGCAACTGCACTGTCACCGACTATCAAAAAAGAACGCTACTATCCTGAGATATCTGTACTAAAATGGGACTAAGTGAGCGTCAGCGACCCGCTTATACAAATTTTTAAAACCCAGTCGTTTGTGTATCTTATAGCCAACACCCTTGCGGGGTATGGGTGTGGGTAAGGAAAGAGGGAGCTCGAGGGAGAAAACCTAAGGGACAGGGTTAGGGGCTGCAAGTCCCTTATCCTGTTCCCTTTGGTTCTCTCCCTCGATAATAGTAGCAACGTTATCACATAGAATAGCGAACCCGAGAAGTGCTGCCCAACGAATAGCACTATCGGTAGCCTGCTATCATAGCAAAAACATCGAACAATATAATAGAAGCATACAAATAACATACTTTTTCTACAAACAAAACCAACCTCACCGTTTCATACAGTGAGGTCGCTTTTATATTCCGTTATTCCTATCTATTCTCCCTTTGCCCTTTCAAGCACATCTATCACCTTATCAAGTGACGGTGCAACCGCATACACAGCATTAAGCTGTTCCTCCTCAGGCTGAGTAAGGTCGGGCACCATTACGGTGACACAGCCTGCACTGCTTGCGGACTTCACGCCGTTGGGGCTGTCCTCAAGCGCCATACACTGTGACGGCTCAAGTCCGAGTCTTTCACAGGCGTAAAGATAGATGTCAGGGCATGGCTTGCCGTTTTCAAGCATATTGCCGCAGATTATCGTTTCAAACTTGTCGTACACGCCTATCTTCTTAAGATACTCCTCCGCACGTTCTATATTGGTAGCGGTAGCGACCGCAGTCCTGTAGCCGTGTGTTGTCAGATAGTCAAGCAGAATGTCAAGTCCCTGCTTTTTCTCTATGCCGTGTACGTCCGTGTATTCCTTCATCAGCTTTACACGCAGGTCGTGTATTGCCATATAGTCGCAGTCCTCGCCGAACCACTCCTTAAGCTTCGGTATTGCGAACTTTCTTGAAAATGACCTCAGTGCAAGCGCGTGCTTACGCTCCATAGGAAAGCCGAGCTTGTTTGCCGCTTCGCACCAGTATTTTACAAGAAGCTTCTCGGTATCGAGCATAAGCCCGTCCATATCGAATATTACTGCTTTTATCTCCATAGGTACTCCTTTATTCAGGTATAGAAAAGTCGTTTTTGATATAGAAACTTCTCCAACCCTAACCCCAAACCCCTTCCCCACGGTGAAGGGCTGTGTATGCTTGGTTGGCTCTGCATCTGTGCAATCGTGGTCGTTTGTTGTCGGTGCGTCACTGCCTCGTCAGTCTTTTGTGTCGTTGCATCGTGCAACGATTAAGAGTGACTGACTTTATGCATCCTTGCATACCGACTTTGTTCGACCACTTGTATGCATCCTTGCATAGAGCCTTTGGGCATACACGCCCGGCATCCGTGACGGGGCTGTATTATTGGGGCTACCGCCCCTAATCCAAGCAAGGATGCTTGCAGTCAGCCACACAAAGCCACTGCACGATGCAGTGGCACAAATGGCTGACGACCTGTACGGGGGCTTTGCCCCTGCGACCCCTTTTATAGCGAAATGCTACTCCTTATATCTTCGTCATCTTGGCAAACTTTGCGGCTACCTTTTTAGTGCCCTTATCGTCAAAAGCTATCTCCAACAGCCAGTCGCCGCCCATAGCCTTTGCCGAAAGTATCGTACCGTCACCGAATACTCCGTGATGAACACGCTCACCCGGTGCATAGCTTACATTCTCGGTGCGCTTTTCTATCTCACGCTGCTTTGTGCGGTAGGATTGCTGTTGCTGCTGAAGATAACCGATGTGCGGCTTCATCTGCTCGGCGCTCCTTGCCGCAGCCGATGCGGTTATAGCCGAATGATCGTCATAAGCCATATACTGTGACGGGATCTCCACCACAAAGCGCGAAACCTTGTTTCTCATTGTCTGACCGTACAGCATACGCTGTTTTGCGCAGGTAAAGTAAAGATGACGCTTTGCCCTGGTTATTGCAACATAGGCAAGTCTTCTCTCCTCTTCTATCTCCATAGGGTCAAACTGTGCGCGGTATCCGGGGAAAATATTTTCCTCCGCACCTACAACAAACACGGTGTCAAACTCCAGTCCCTTTGCTGAGTGCATTGTCATAAGTACCGTCTTATCGTCATCGGCTTCATAGCTGTCCATATCGGAAACAAGCGCTACCTGCTCCAGAAATTCCGACAATCCCGCGCCCTCGTTTTCCCTCGCGAAGGTTATCATATTCGACTTTAATTCGTTGATATTTTCAAGTCGTACCTCGCCCTCAAGACCTTGTCTTTGCATAGCCTCTCTGTAGCCGAAACGATCAAGTATATCGTCAATAAGACTTCCGTCCGAAATATCATCGGTGTGCTGTGACAGCTCATAGAACGCCTCGCCAAGCGGCACAAGCACCTTTGCCTTTCTTGACAGTGAAGGCAGGCTGTCGCTTTCGCACATTGCCTGTACATAGGATATTCCCATACCCGATACTATGCGGTTGAGCTCGTCAAGTGTCGCCGCGCCTATTCCTCTTACAGGCTCATTTACAATTCTTCCGAAACGAACCTCATCATAGTTATTGTTGAGAACGCACAGATACGCGATCATATCCTTGATCTCCTTACGCTCATAGAAGCGCACGCCGCCGATTATCTTGTACGGTATGCCGCTCTTTGCAAGCGTGGTTTCGACCGTTCTCGACTGGGCGTTGTTACGGTAAAGAATAACGTGGTCGGCGTACTTCTTGCCCTGCTTCACTCCGTCAAGGATACGCTCCGTTATGAACATAGCCTCTTCCTGCTCGGTTGAGAAACGATCCATTCTTATCTTATCGCCGTCACCGAGATCTGACCACAGGTTCTTGTCCTTGTGCTGAGTGTTGTTTGCAATGACCGCGTTTGCCGCTTTGAGTATGGTCGCAGTCGAACGGTAGTTCTGTTCAAGCTTTATGACCTCAGCGCCGAACTCCTCTTCAAACGAGAGGATATTCTCAATGGTAGCGCCTCTGAAGCGGTAGATACTCTGATCCTCATCACCAACGACGCACAGGTTTCCGCTACCCTCGGCAAGCAGTGATACAAGCTTGTACTGTGCCGCATTGGTATCCTGATACTCGTCCACCATTATGTATTTAAACCTGTTCTGCCAGTGCGAAAGTACATCGGGGCACTGTGCAAACAGTCTTACAGTCAACATTATAATATCGTCAAAGTCAAGCGCATTCGCCGCCGCAAGCCTTGCCTGATAATCGGTATAGATAGTCTTTGCGGTAGAAAGCTGATAATCGTCATTTCCGTTCTTGCCCTTTGTGCTGAACTTATCGGGAGTTATGAGCTTGTCCTTTGAGCGTGAAATTATATTCTGTATTGATTTAGGGGTTACAGCCTTGTCGGATATATTGCGCTCCTTCATCACCGTCTTGATGACCTTAAGCTGGTCGTCAGTGTCATATATCGTGAAATTCGATTTATAACCCATTCCGAGCTCTTCTATATCCTGACGCAGTATTCTCACACAAGCGCTGTGGAATGTTGCCGCCCATATGCCGTCAACGTCCGCGCCCATATTTTCAAGACGTTCCTTAAGCTCTGCCGCCGCCTTGTTCGTAAAGGTCACCGCAAGTATGTTCCACGGCTTTATCCTATCCTCGCCGAAAATCTCCGACAGCCGTTCAGCCGCGTCAAAGTTGTTTATTTCGCCCGCCAGAAAGCTCTGTGCATACGCTGTATCTTCGTCCGACAGTTCTCTTACCGTGTCACTGTTATACGCGTTACCGAAAAGGAGCATATTCGCTATACGGTTACAAAGCACGGTAGTTTTTCCGCTTCCTGCACCCGCAACTATAAGCACTGCCCCGTTTATGCGGAACACCGCCTTTTTCTGCATATCGTTTGTACGGCTGAAATACTTGTTCAGCACCTGCTTTTTGAGTGTTAAATAGTCCATAATTACCCCTTTATCTTAATGCCGCTTAAACGGCAAGAACGGGGAGGGTATTCCCCTCCCCTGAAATTAAATGAATAATGAATAATGAACAGTGAATAATTGAGGTGTGCCCTGCGGGCACGTTTAATTCATTATTCGTTTACCGGCTTATCCGATAGGCTGTCAGTTGCTCTTTGATGTACTGTCGCTCTTGTCACTCTTGCTTTCTGTGCTGTTTGCACTGCTGTCAAGATTTACGAAAGGATTTACACCGTCACCGATTATCTGAGGTAATTGACCGTTCCAACTGTTTATCTTCATATAATCAATGTAGTTGGGGCTTGTTTCAAGCTGTTTCTGTACAGCCTGGATAGCGTAAGCCTGTGCGTCCGCTTCAAGCTTTGTGCTGTCTGCCTTTGCCTGGGCGGCGATAACGACCTGCTTTGCCTCTTCCTCTTTTTCCTTTGTCTTGTTCTCCATCTTGAGAGCGTCCTGTGCGGCTATGACCTTAGCCTGGATAGATGTTTCAAACGCTTCGTCAAACGCAAGGTTTTCTATCGCAAAAGAAACAACTATAATACCGCTCGGAGCAAGCGTATTTGTAAGCTCCTGCTGTATAGTCTGCTGAACATCGGCTCTTGACTGTACAAGCTCCTCTGCCTTGACTTTACCTATCTCATTCTTCGATATCTTGGCAACGTTCTGAACAAGAAGCTTTGACTCAACATTATCAATACCGACATTTCTTATTATATCGGACAGCTTTGCACTGTCATATCTGTAGTTGAGCTTGAGCTGTAAAGACTGTACCGTCTGTGTGTCGCTTGTATAAGCATCGTCCGTTACCGAATAGATCTGTTCTCTCGTATCCACCTGTCTTATTTCTTCAATAAACGGTATACAGAAGTTAAGACCGGGTGCAAGATTGTCCTGCGTTATCTTTCCAAATGTGTACTTGACACCGATAAAGCCTTCGTTTACTATCGAGAAGCAGTTGAATATAACAATGACAAGAACTACGGCTATGACAGCGATAACCGCTATCTTGCCTGCCTTCTTACCGTTAAATCCGTTGCTGTCCGATGTACCTGAGCTTGTGCTGAATTTCATTTCTGCCATAATTTTGCCTTTCTTTTTGTCGTGTTTATGTTACATTCACAGAATAACACAAGGTTATTAACTGCACTTAAACATCGAGTGCGGAATATTTATCGTTGATTTTAACCTTAGCCTCGGGTGCGACAATGCTTTCCTCTGTCGGGAGCTTCTTCTCATGCAGCTGTCTGAATGCCTGGGTAAGCATAAGCTTGATACGGTTGACCTGGTTTACCTCCGATGCGCCGGGGTCATAGTCAACGGCTATGATATTCGACTCGGGATTTTGTCTGCGCAGCTCTCCGATAATGCCCTTGCCGGTAACGTGGTTCGGCAGGCAGGCAAACGGCTGCATACAGATTATATTGTTTACGCCGCTGTGGATAAGCTCGATCATCTCTGCTGATAAAAACCAGCCCTCACCTGCTATGTTACCTGTCGATACAACGCCCTTGACAAGCTTTCTCATATCGCTTATCTTCATAAACGAGCCGAACTTCGTGCCCTCAATAGCACCCTTGTACGACTTCTGCATAAACTCGATCAGCTTTATCGCCATATTGCTCAGCTTATATCTTGCGCCGGAAACGGTAAGCAGCTCGTGACGTGAATTTGCGTGGTCGCAGATAAAGTATATGAAGCCCATAAGGTCGGGTACTACCGCCTCTGCGCCCTCAGCCTCGACAAGCTCAACAACATTGTTGTTTGCGGCAGGGTGATATTTTACGAGTATCTCGCCGACAATACCGACACGAGGCTTTTCAATGTCGAGCGTGGGTATAGAATCAAAGTCGGCAACGATAGCCTTTACATTTTTGTTGAAACGTGCAAGCGACAGGCTCTTTATCTCACCTTTCAGCTTTTCGTTCCACTTCTCATACATCTTGTTCGTTGCGCCCTTCTCAGCCTCATAAGGACGTACACGGTAAACACAGCGGCTGAGCAGATCGCCGTAAATAACCGATATGAACGCGCGGTAAACGAGCGGAAGTGTCAGTGTAAAGCCGGGATTTTTCTCCATTCCTACAACGTTAAGCGAGATCAGCGGGACATTGTCAAGACCTGCGTCCTTGAGCGCCTTTTTCAGCATACCGACATAGTTTGTAGCACGACACGCGCCGCCCGTCTGAGTTATCAGTACAGCTACCTTATCCTTGTCGTACTTGCCGTGATTGAGCGCATAAAGGAGCTGACCTATAGTGATGATAGCGGGATAGCAAGCGTCATTGTTGACGTACTTCAGTCCCTCGTCTACTACTTCCTTTGAATAGTTCTTCTGTATCTCAACATTGTATCCCGAATAGCGGAATGCCTGTTCAAGCAGTTCAAAGTGATACGGCGACATCTGCGGAGCTATGATCGTATAGTCCTTCTTCATTTCCTTTGTGAACAGAGGCTGACGGATATAGCCCTTGTACTTCGGTACGGGCTTTATGCCGTTTCTTTCACGCTCCTCCATTACGGATATCAGCGAACGCAGTCTTATTCTTGCTGCGCCGAGGTTGTTTACCTCGTCTATTTTGAGTACGGTGTACATTCTGCCGTAGCCCTGGAGAATTTCCTGTACCTCGTCTGTTGTGATAGCGTCAAGTCCGCAGCCGAATGAATTGAGCTGTACAAGCTCAAGCTCGGGGGTCTGACCTACAAGTGTAGCCGCCGCATAAAGTCTTGTGTGGTACATCCACTGGTCTACTACACGGATAGGACGTACTACAGTGCCAAGATGCGCTACACTATCCTCTGTAAGCACTGCAAAGCCGTAACCGTTTATCATCTCAGGTATACCATGGTTTATTTCAGGGTCTACATGATAGGGTCTGCCCGCAAGAACAATACCCTTCTTGCCCTTTTCCTTGAGCATTCTGAGCACTTCTTCGCCCTTTGAACGTATATCGTCCTTGAAGCGTCTGTCCTCTTCATAGGCGGCTTTGAGCGCAACGCCTATTTCCGCACCGCCTATGCCGAGCGGCATAAACTCCTCGATAAGACGTTCAAGCATTCTGTCCTCGTCATATATAGGTAAAAACGGGTTCATAAATGTTACATCGTCTGCACGAAGCTCGGGTACGGAGTTCTTTATGACCTCGCTGTATGTCGCAACAACAGGACAGTTATAGTGGTTATCTCCACCGCCGCCGTTATCCATTTCATAGGGCAGTGCGGGATAGAATATGAACTTCACGCCATCGTCCAGAAGCGACATTATATGACCGTGAGAGAGCTTTGCGGGATAACATACCGACTCAGATGGCATCGTTTCGATACCTCTGTCATATATCTCACGGCTTGATTTAGGCGACAGCTTCACACTGTAGCCGAGCTTTGTGAACAGTGTGAACCAGAACGGATAGTTCTCGTAAAGTCCGAGTACACGCGGGATACCGACAACACCTCTGGGTGCTGTTTCGGGGTCGAGCGGCTCATAGTCGAACAATCTCTTGTACTTGTAGTCAAAGAGGTTAGGTAAAAGCTCCTTGCTTTTGCTTCCGAGCCCTGCACCGCGCTCACAGCGGTTGTTCGTTATGTATCTTGTTCCGTCCGTAAACTTACTGATAGTAAGCAGGCAGTTGTTTGAACATCTGCCGCAACGTGCAGTGGTTTTCTGAATAGTAAAGTTTTCGAGCTTTTCAAGCGGGGCTAACGTACTGCCCTTGCCGTCGTCACGGGACAGAGCGACAAGCGCACTTCCGTATGCGCCCATAAGACCTGCCTTATCCGGACGTACTACCTCACGTCCGCAGGTAAGCTCAAATGCGCGCAGTACCGAGTTATTAAGGAACGTACCGCCCTGTACTATTATCTTTTCACCCATCTGCTTTGGGTCGCGTATCTTGATAACCTTGAAAAGAGCGTTCTTAACTACAGAATAGGAAAGTCCTGCGGATATATCCGCAACGCTTGCGCCCTCCTTCTGAGCCTGCTTTACACGGCTGTTCATAAATACTGTACAGCGAGAACCGAGGTCAACCGGGCTTTTTGCGGAAAGACCTATCTGTGCAAATTCTTCAGGCTGCATACCGAGCGCATTTGCAAAGTTCTGTATGAATGAGCCGCAACCCGAGGAGCACGCCTCGTTAAGAAGTATGCTCTCTATTTCCCCGTCCTTTACACGCATACATTTCATATCCTGACCGCCTATGTCAAGGATAAACTCAACGCCGGGGAGTATCTTCTCAGCGGCTTTGTAGTGCGCCATTGTTTCGATCTCGCCGAAATCCACGCCGAGAGCCGCCTTGATAAGGTGCTCGCCATAGCCTGTGGCGGTCGACTTTGCTATATATGCCTTTTCAGGCATTTTTGAATATATGTCCTTTACTATCTCAATTACGGATTTGAGCGGATCGCCCATATTGTTTCCGTAGTGTGAATAAAGTATATCGCCGTCTTTATTGATAAGAGTAGCTTTTGTTGTGGTAGAGCCTGCGTCTATGCCGAGATAGCACGGTCCTTCGGCTTCGGACAGCTCTTTTACGGGAATAACAGCCTTTGCGTGTCTGTCATAGAACTCCTTAAGCTCCTGCTCGTCCTTGAACAGGGGTGCAAGTCTTTCTACCTCGTGTACCTCTACTGTAGCAAGCGCCTTAAGATCGTCCCTCAGCTTGTCCACAGAAAGCTCCTCGCGGTTTTCCGCAAGTGAAGCGCCCATGGCAACGAAAAGGTTTGCATCGGGCGGGAATATGATATGCTCATCATCAAGCTGTAATGTTTCGATGAAACGCTTTCTGAGCTCGGAAAGATAGTGAAGCGGTCCGCCGAGAAAAGCAACGTGTCCTCTTATCGGCTTACCGCAGGCAAGCCCGCTTATCGTCTGGTTTACGACCGACTGGAATATTGATGCGGCAACATCGCTCTTTTTAGCGCCGTCATTTAAAAGAGGCTGTATATCCGACTTTGCGAAAACGCCGCAGCGCGACGCTATTGGGTATATAGTCGTGTAGTCCTTTGCAAGCTCGTTTATTCCCGTAATATCCGTATTCAGAAGCGAAGCCATCTGGTCGATGAACGCGCCTGTACCGCCTGCGCAAGAGCCGTTCATACGCTGCTCGATACCGCCTGTGAGATATGTAATCTTTGCGTCCTCGCCGCCAAGCTCGATAGCTACATCCGTCTGAGGTATAAATGTCTGTATTGCCGTTGTTCCTGCGGAAACCTCCTGTACAAAGGGTATTCCGAGCCAGTGCGACACCGAGATGCCGCCCGAGCCTGTTACCGCAACGGTCACATTCTTCTCGTCTATGGTTTCAAGACATCCGCCGAGAACCTCTGCTATTGTCTTTTTTATATCCGAATAATGCCTTTGATAATTCTTGTATACGGCATTATTCTCATCGTCCAGCACCGCAATTTTAACGGTAGTTGAACCTACGTCAAGTCCTATATGCAACATCTGTTCTTTTCCTTCCGGGAATTTATACGGCTATATGCCGATTTTTACTGTAATTCTGTCACGTTCCGATTAACGTAATATTAACTTTTCGGGAACGTTACACATTCAAAATTATACACTATTTACGCAGGAATTTCAAGATGTATCACAGAAATTATATTAAATAAGTATCGAAAGAGCCGATTTCGGTATTGACATTCCGACGAATAAGACGTATAATAAATATAGAAAATATCCTATATAAATTCAAAAAGCGGTGATAGATATAGAAGAAAAAGAAGAATTTGTAATCATCTTTTACAAGAAGGACGACGGTTCAGAGCCGGCTAAAGAATTTCTTGACGGACTTGACAATAAAATGAGGGCAAAAGTCAGCACCGATATAACAAGAGTTCTGTATTTTTTTGTTTCGGGTCGGAAAGCTATACTTACACACGGGTTTGTCAAGAAAACACAGAAAACACCGCAGTCGGAAATAGAAAAAGCCGAGAATTACAGAAGAGATTATCTGAGCAAAAACAAATCATAGCGCGAGGAGGAACAGATATGGCTACCAATTTCAACGATTATCTTAACGAACAGCTCAAAGACGAATGCTTCAAAACGGAATATGACGCTCTTGAGCCTGAATATGCGCTCATAAGGGCGATTATAGACGCAAGAAAATCAAAAGGCATAACACAAAAAACCTTATCGGAAAAGACGGGAATAGCTCAGGGCGACATAAGCAAGCTGGAAAACGGAAATTCCAACCCTTCGCTCAGAACGCTGTGCAGGCTTGCCGCAGGAATGGATATGAAGTTAAAAATAGAATTTGTTCCGAAATAAAAGATACAGCCTCCGCAAAGAAAAACGGAGGCTGTATCTGTATTATTAGATTATTATACACTATTTACGCAGGAATTACAAGATGTATCACAGAAATTATATTAAATAAGTGTAGTTCTGCCCGCATTTTCTGAATTTTGAGTAAAATTGCCGTAAAACACCCTTATTATTTGGCTAGTTTTAAGTACCGTTATTTCTTGACTTTTGGAGTTACAGCGGATATAATGATATTGTGTATATCTGTGTCGATATCGCGACACAGCGATTACAGAAAGAAAGGAAACTTAACGCAAATGGCAAAGATGAATCCGGGCTTTTTAAATCTTAAGAAAAGCTATCTTTTTATTGAAATAGGCAAGAGAGTAAGAGAGTATACAGCCGCCCACCCCGATAACAAGATCATAAAGATGGGTATAGGCGATGTTACACAGCCTTTAGCTCCCGTTGTAGTCGAGGCTATGAAGAAGGCCGCTGACGAAATGGGCGTAAAGGAAACATTCAGAGGTTATGAGGACAGCGGAAAGGGCTACGACTTCTTAAGAGAGGCTGTTGCAGGATACTACAAGAGCTTCGGCGTGACCGTTTCTCCCGAAGAGGTGCTGATAAGCGACGGCGCAAAGAGCGACTGCGGCAACATCGGCGACATCTTCAGCGAAGACGAGGACGTTGTTGTAACAGATCCCGCATACCCCGTATATGTTGACTCAAACGTAATGGGCGGAAGAGAAGTTCACTATGTAAACTCCACGGAAGAAAACGGCTTTGCCGCTATGCCCGACGAATCTATGAAACCCGGTCTTATCTATCTTTGCTCACCCAACAACCCCACAGGCTCGGTATATACAAAGGAACAGCTCAAGGTATGGGTCGACTTTGCCATAAAAAACAGATCCGTTATCATTTTCGATGCGGCTTACGAAGCTTTCATCTCCGATGAAACACTTCCCCGCTCGATTTTCCAGATAGAAGGAGCAAGAAAGTGCGCTATAGAGATATGCTCACTTTCCAAGACAGCAGGCTTTACCGGTACAAGATGCGGTTATACCGTTATCCCCGAAGAGCTTATGCTTGAAACTCCCACCGGCGAAGAGATAAGCTTTATGCAGTTATGGTGCAGAAGACAGGGAAGCAAGTTCAACGGCGTTTCATATCCCGTTCAGCGTGCCGCAGAGGCTGTATTCACAGAAGAGGGCTACAAGCAGACAAGAGCTACTATAGCTTACTATATGCAAAACGCAAAGGTTATGAGCGAAACCTTCGACGAGCTTGGCGTAAAGTATACAGGCGGCAAGAACAGCCCTTATATCTGGTTCAAGTGCCCCGACGGAATGGACAGCTGGACATTCTTCGACAAGCTTTTAAACGAAGCTGAGGTTGTCGGCACTCCCGGTGCAGGCTTCGGCAAGAACGGCGACGGCTGGTTCAGACTCACTGCATTCGGCACTCACGAAAACACAGCTGAAGCTATGCAGAGAGTAAAGAAGCTTCTTTCAAAGTAAATGTTCGGAATGTCAGGCAACACCTCAAAACCGGTAAAGGTACTGTCATATACGCTCGCCGTTATCGGCATTGCTGTGCTTGTGATGTTCATAATACCGCTATTCAGCGGAACGCTTAACACAGGCTCTTATTTCGGGTTTGTGATAGGCGGCGTAACTGTGCTTCTCGGTATATTCACCCCGAAGCTGTTAAATAACGACAAAAAAGCGGTAAGATATATCTTCCGTGCCGTGCTCATCTTATATGGCGTGCTTGTGGTATATGCGATAACGCTCTCGGCTTTTATGGTCGCAAATATGAACGACGCACCCGAAAAAGACGGCTCACGCACGGTAATAGTGCTTGGCTGTCAGGTAAGACGTGACGGCCCGAGCCTTATGCTAAGTCGCCGTATCGATGCGGCTTACAATTATATGTCGGCTGATACAAAAGCTGATTGTATCGTTTCGGGCGGAAAGGGCAGCAACGAGCATATCAGCGAGGCTGATGCGATGTATGAGGCGCTCGTAAATGACGGCATATCGGGAGATCGTATCACAAAAGAGGACAAGTCTTCAAGCACCTACGAAAACCTGCTGTTTTCAAAGCAGATCCTTGAAGACAGCGGCAAACCGCTCAGAATAGCGATCGTGACAGACGGCTTTCACCAGTGGAGAGCAAGATTACAAGCCGAAAGTCTGGGCTATGACGTTAAATGCGTCAGCGCCGCTACACCGTGGTATCTTGTTCCTGTTTACTGGGTGCGGGAATGGTTCGCACTGAGCTATCTGTTTGTATTCGGTGCTTAACAATGGGTAAATATATTTTTATGATATAAATTTCAGAGGTCAGGAAGGAAAATAAATATGGAAAAAGACGTTTCAAAAGCAAAGGTTCTTGTATGTGATGACTCAATGATGGTCAGAAACAAGATGAAGAAGCTTCTTACCGCATACGGCTTCACACAGATTTACGAAGCCAATGACGGTGCTCAGGCAGTTGAAAAGTTTGCGGACATTATTCCCGATATCACATTTATGGATATCGTAATGCCGGAACTTTCCGGGGTTGAAGCACTTAAGCTTATCAAAACAAATTCCCCCGATGCAGTTGTAATAATGGCAACATCGGTAGGTACGGTCGGAAACCTCTCTGAAGCTATAAAACTCGGTGCAAACGACTTTTTACAGAAACCCGTTGACGAAGAACAGCTTGATAAGCTCCTCGACAACTATTTCAAAAAGGAGGCTTAAGCAATGTTCACACAGTTTTTCGGTAGCTATCTTTTAAACAAGAAGATCGTTTCAGCCGCTAATCTGCGCGTAGCCCTCGAAAAGAAGGACACAACAAGAGTAAAGCTGGGCGTACTTGCCATCAATGCAGGCTATATGACGGCAAAACAGGTCGATGCCGTACATAAGAAGCAGGCGACAGTTGATAAGAGGATCGGCGATATTGCCGTTGATATGGGCTATCTTACAGAGGCTCAGGTTGAAGAGCTTCTTTCAAGTCAGAAGACAGGTTGCCTTTTACTCGGACAGGCGCTCGTAGATATGGGTTGCCTTACGAATGAAGAATTTGAAACGGTACTTAAGGATTACAAGAGCGAAAACGGACTTACAGACAAGGACTTCAGCAATGAGGATAATGAAAAAACAGAAAACGTTATCTCATCTTTCTTTGCTATAGAAGGCGAATACAAGGATTATTGCTCGGAGTATGTAAACGTTCTGTTCAAGAATCTTATACGTTTTGTAGGCGATGATTTTACCCCCTTACAGTCAGCCGTTACAGACAGCAACGATACGGCGGTCATACAGGAGCTTTGCGGCGATTTCAACGCAGTATCGGCCATAACAGCCGACAACAAGACTGCCACAGTATTTGCAAGCCGTTTTGCAGAAGAAGAAATAACCGATATGGACTATGCGAAGGACGCTATCAGCGAATTTTTAAACCTCAGCAACGGTCTTTATAACGTCAATATTTCCGAAACGACCGGCAAGGAAATAGGTCTTAATCCTCAGGAAGCCGCTACAGCAGATGCCGTGAACGGTATAAAATCAAAGTTCACGCTTACAATACCTGTAGAATTTACTTTCGGTACGGTAGTATTCACACTGGCAGTAATATAATCTTATATAAAGCGGACCCCCGTATAAGACGAAAGCCTTATTCACGGGGATAAGTCTGCGTGTTTTGAGTAAAGAAGCTGTAACAAAGCGGTAAATACACCGTTACAAAAATGTAACGTTAGCGTAAATACCGCTGTACAGTCAAAATGAAGAGCAGAAGAAAAAGTCTTGCCGCATTTCCGACGGCAAGAAAACAAATCAAAAGAAGACAAGTCTGGAAAGGAAAACTATGAATATTTTCGGCATTCTGACTATGGTCGGAGGACTTGCTATGTTCCTGTTCGGCATGAACGCCATGGGACAGGGACTTGAAAAGCTTTCGGGAAGCCGCCTTGAGCGTATTCTTGAAAAAATGACCTCCAATCCGTTCAAAGCCATCATGCTCGGAGCTTTAGTCACAGCAGTAATCCAGTCGTCATCGGCAACCACGGTAATGGTAGTCGGTTTTGTAAACTCGGGTATTATGAAGCTGTCGCAGGCTATCGGTGTTATTATGGGTGCCAATATAGGTACTACGATGACCTCGTGGCTGTTGTCGCTGACAGGAATACAGGGTGACAGCATATTTATGCAGCTGCTAAAGCCTACATCTTTCACGCCTATACTGGCGATAATCGGCATTTTCTTTATAATGATGTCAAAATCCAGCAAGAAAAAGGATATAGGTACTATCCTTATGGGTTTTGCGATACTTATGTTCGGTATGGAAACGATGAGTTCCGCCGTTGCGCCGCTGGCTGACAACGAACAGTTCAAGAGCATTCTCACTATGTTCTCAAATCCCGTGCTTGGCGTTGTCGCGGGTGCTGTGCTCACTGCCGTTATTCAGAGCTCATCGGCATCGGTCGGTATCCTACAGGCTATGTGTGCAACCGGAGCGGTTACTTACAGCACTGCCCTGCCGATAATCATGGGACAGAATATAGGTACATGCGTTACCGCTTTGCTTTCGGCGATCGGCGCAAACAAGAACGCAAAGCGCGCCGCACTTGTCCACCTTTACTTCAACCTCATCGGCACTATAGTATTTATGATACTGTTCTATATCATAAACGCTATATTCCCCTTTGAGTTCTTTGAGCAGTCTGCAAACCAGGCAGGCATAGCGATAATGCACAGTGTGTTCAACATATTCGCAACGATAATCTGGCTACCGTTTATGAAGCTGCTCGAAAAGCTCGCATATATCTCAGTGCGTGACAAGAAGGACGATAATGCTCCGAAAAACGAGTTCCAGATACTTGACCCCCGTTTCCTTGCAACTCCCTCAGTTGCTCTGGAGCAGTGCAAGTCAATAGCTGTCAGAATGGCAGACTGTGCAAGAGATACATTGAAGCTCTCAATGGGGCTTATATCCAAATATAACGATCGCGATGTCGAAATAGTAAACGAGAACGAGGAAAAGGTCGATGTCTATGAGGACAAGCTCGGCAGTTACCTGTTACAGCTGGGTTCCAAGAACCTTACCCCCGGCGACAGCCAGACGGTAAATATGCTCCTACACTGCATAAGCGACTTTGAGCGTATATCGGATCACGCTGTCAATATTAGTGAATGTGCAAAGGAAATGCATACGAAGGGCCTTTCATTCTCTAAAAAGGCTATTGAGGAAATACACATTTTCAACGGTGCTTTAAACGAAATACTCGATACCGCCATTACGGCGTTCGAGCATGGAGATATTGAGCAGGCAAAATCGGTAGAACCGCTTGAAGAGGTGATCGATAACCTGCGTACCGAGATTAGAAACAGACACGTCAAGCGTCTGCGTAAGGGCAAATGCACCATTGAAATGGGCTTTGTGCTGACCGACCTTATCACGAATTACGAAAGAGTGGCAGACCACTGCTCCAACATCGCCGTCTGTATGATACAGATACACGACAACAGCTTTGACACACACAGCTATATAAGCGATCTCAAGGCTACAAACAACGAGGAGTTCCGCAGAAAGTTCACTGTTTTCAGTGAGAAGTATATGCTCCCCGACGCAAAGAAAACTGATTAAAATATACCGCCGTGATTTTCCACGGCGGTTTTTCATATCATCACCCGACTTTTAATTGACAAACAGACGGTATTTGTGTTATATTAGACTTGATGTAAGCTCAGCCCTATTTCAGAAAGGTTAAACTATGGAAAGACGCGATAAAATAAATTACTACCTTGACATAGCCGAAACGGTATGCGAGCGCGGCACCTGTCTGCGCAGGAATTTCGGTGCAATAATAGTACACAACGATGAGATAATCGCAACAGGCTACAACGGTGCGCCGAGAGGTCTTAAAAACTGTTCCGACCTCGGAATATGCACCCGTGAAAAGCTGAACGTTCCGAAAGGTCAGCGCTATGAGCTTTGCCGCTCGGTTCACGCAGAAGCAAACTGTATAATAAGCGCCGCAAGGACTGATATGATAGGTTCTTCGCTTTTCCTCGCCTGTCACGATATGACCTCAGGCGGCACGCTCTGCGGAGAGGTTGAGCCTTGCTCAATGTGCAAGCGCCTTATAATAAACGCAGGTATCAAGGATGTATTTATCCGCACCTCAGCAAACGAATACAAGGTCATCAATGTTGAAAGCTGGATAGAAAATGACCCCAGCCTTGACGGCTCGGGCGGATATTAAGAGGTGATTTTACGCTCACAAAAAAGACAAAGAAAAGAATAGCTATAGGTTGTGCCGCAGGCGTTGCAGGAGCGGCTCTTGCCGCTTTAGGACTTGTCGCCTGTGATATGCGGCTGCAGACAACGACCTACGAGATAAAAAGCGGGAAGGTATCATCGCCTGTACGCATTGCATTTGTTTCGGATCTGCACAACAGTCTTTTCGGAAAAAATCAGTCGGAGCTTAAAAATGCGATAGATGGTGCAAAACCCGATATAGTCGTATTCGGCGGAGATCTTGCGGATAAAACGCAGGACTATCTGCCCGAAAACTCATATATACTTGTAAAATATCTTGTAAAGCGTTATCCGTGCTTCTACACTATCGGAAACCACGAAAATGCAAGAGGTGACAGTGCAAGGATAAAACAGCAGATGTCCGATTTTGGTGTTAACGTGCTTGAAGGAAACGGCACAGTTATTGATATCAAAGATAATGAGCTTGAGCTCTGCGGAATATACGATGCCCACACCTATGATGAAATAAACGGCGAGCTTGTAAATCAGCTTGATGCCGTGACTTCGGAAAAAGACAGCAAGCGTATAAGGGTGCTTATTGCTCACTTCCCCGAACAGATAGACGAATATTTAAAGGGCAACTTTGATATAGTTCTGTCGGGGCACGCTCACGGCGGTCAGTGGAGGATACCCGGACTTATTGACGGCGTTTTTGCTCCCGGTCAGGGAGTATTCCCGAAATACACGGCAGGCGTTTATATGCACGGTGACACCGCCCATGTTGTAAGCCGCGGGCTGTGGAAGCCGTCAACGCTTATCGCGATACCGAGGGTGTTCAACCGACCGGAGCTGGTGTTTGTTGATATTAAAAAATAGCATAAAAAAACGGATACTCTTTTTGGGAGTGTCCGTTTTTTATGTCAATAGAGTATCTTGGCGCTTTTTATCAATCTCCGCCCTCGGCAGTACCGTTATATATCTTCACCAGCTTTTCGCCGATCTTCTTTATATCCATATTTTCAACAGCCTTGCGTCCGTTCTCACGCAGTGACGGAAGCTTGCCCTCGCTGATCTCCTTTATCATACGCTCAAACTCATCCTTATTCTTAGCCTTGTAGCAGTCAGTACCGCCGTTTAACCAATCGAATACCGGTATGTCACGGACAATAACATTTGCCTTTGCCGCAAGCGCTTCAAGGAGCACTATACCCTCTGTTTCTTCTAAGGTAGGGAATATATACACATCACAGCCGACATATGCCTGTTTGAGCTCATCGGGCTGTACATAGCCTGCAAATGTGAGGTTAGGTAGCTTTGTCTTTACCGCCTTTCTTATCTTGTGCGGTACGCTGTAAAGCGGAGTTTTGCCGAACCAGATAAACTTATAGTCGGGCATATCCTTTGCCATCTGCACAAAATCAAGCAAGCCCTTACGCTCAAAGTAAAGTCCTACCGAGATCACGACCTTATCATTATCTTTAAGACCGAACTTTTTACGGAATGCTTCCCTGTCGCCGTCTTTAGGCTCGTATCTCGCAAGGTCAATACCGTTGGATACGGCATAGATCGGTGCGGTCAGCCCGTAGCCTCTTATCAGCGACTTTGAATACTCGGTCGGGGTCACTATAACATCGCCCCTGCGGTAGCAGCTGCATATCCACTTCTTGAAAAGCCCCGAAATGAGATTCGAGCCGATGAACGAATTGCGGAAATCCTCCTGAGTTGAATGAGCGTGGTACACCACTCTCTTGCCTGCCTTTTTTGCTTTTTTTGCAAGATGCTTGGATTTCAGTCCGAGCGTGTTTATGTGAACAACATCATAGCTGTCCTTAGGGTCGAGCGTATATTCTATGCCGTTAAGCTCCATAGCTCTCTGCTGGTGCATTATCGCTCTGCCGAGCCCGGATATCTTGATAAGGTTCATACCTTCCGAAAACAGGAGTACCTTCATATTAGTTTCCTTCCATATAATTACTGTCTGTGTAAACGTATAAAAAGTATTTTATCATAATTGCGGTTCATCGTCAAGTAATATCAGGAATGATACCTTTCAAGGAACTGACGTGTGCGCTCGTTCTGGCTGTTGTTGAACACCTCGTCGGGAGTGCCGTTCTCAATAACATATCCGCCGTCCATAAATATTACACGGTCGGATATCTCGCTTGCAAACTGCATTTCGTGAGTTACGATAACCATAGTCATCTTTTCTTCCGCAAGGCTCTTTATTACCTTTAATATCTCGCCGGTAAGTTCAGGGTCGAGTGCAGATGTCGGCTCATCAAAGAACAGCAGCTCGGGGCTTAGTGCAAGCGCTCTTGCAATTGATACGCGCTGCTGTTGTCCGCCCGATAGATTGCACGGATATTCATTTGCCTTGTCGGCAAGCCCCATTTTGCCGAGCAGCTCCATTGCGGTCTGCTCTGCCTGAGCCTTGTCCTGTTTAAGTACATGGACAGGTGCTTCTGTAATGTTCTTTAACACCGACATATGCGGGAAAAGGTTGAAGTTCTGGAACACCAGCCCGATTTTCAGCCTGATATCGTGGAGCGTCTTATTGTCCGCATATACAGCCTTGCCGTTTTCATCATTTTTAGTCATAGTGATGCCGCATATTTCGCACTCGCCGCTGTCTATCTTCTCAAACTGGTTGATACAGCGCAGGAGCGTTGATTTTCCGCTTCCCGACGGACCTATTATAGAGATAACCTCGCCCTGTTCCACATTGAATGAAATATCGTTCAATACATCAAGCTTGCCAAAGCTCTTGGATATATTCTTTACACTGAGTATCGACATATTGACAGCTCCTTATCTGTAATAGTTAAGCTTCTTTTCGATAAAGCCGAACAGTGCCGTGAGCACAGTAGCCATTACGAAATAGAACACACCGGCAATAAACAGCGGCACAAGCGAGCTGTAGTTCATCATCTGCTGTTTAGCCGCAAGCATAATTTCCGAGTAAGCAACTACATTTGCAAGTGACGTATCCTTGACAAGTGTTATGACCTCGTTTGAGGACGCAGGCACGATGCGCTTTATGACCTGCGGAAGTATAATTCTGAAGAATGTCTGCGCCTTTGTCATTCCGAGAGCCGCCGCCGCCTCATACTGACCTCTCGGTATCGACTCGATACCGCCTCTGAATATCTCGGCAAAATACGCCGCATAGTTCAGCACGAATGCGATAATTACCATTGTGAACATAAATCCCTCTGCCGCAGGATCTACACCGCTCAGAAGATTTTCCATAAATCCGCCCGAGCCCTTGGTTGCCGTCTTTAAGAAAGGCAGGGCATAATAAACAACGATGATCTGAAGCATAAGCGGAGTGCCGCGCATTATGAGTATGTAGAGGTTTGTAAGCCACGATATCGGTTTAAATCTGCACATCTTCAGCGCCGCAACGACAAGTCCGAGCGGTATCGAAAACAGCAGAGTAAATCCGAAAATTTTAAGTGTGGGGATAAGGTTCTCGAGGAGTATCCCCGTAACCTTCATTATCTGTTCGCCGGTCATATTTAAACATCTTCCTTATTTTTAATTCATCACGGTAAAGCGATAATTCGCTATTACGGCAGTATATTAGTATTGTACCATAAGTAAAGGGGGATTTGCAAGTAAAAGATGAAAAAACACGGGGATTTAGCATACAGGAAAATGTGCAGAGAAGCAGCAACAGATAGATTAGTCACATTTTACAAAAATTTTTCTTCAATTTCGGTACATAAAAACAAAAAAATTTAAAAAAGTACTGGAAAAGTAGATTTAAATCTGTTATAATACTAATTGTATGGCTGAGAAGTCTGTGTTCCTGCTGTTTTACCGCAGAAATGGAAAATTCAGACAAACGGCCGGAATAATAATTTAGGAGGAACCCCCCAATGGCACATAAGTATTGCTACCTCTTCTCAGAGGGTAATGCTACAATGAGAGAGCTTCTCGGCGGTAAGGGTGCAAACCTTGCAGAAATGACCAACATCGGTCTTCCCGTACCCCAGGGCTTCACAATTTCAACAGAGGCTTGTACAAAGTACTACGAAGACGGCCGTAAGATCAACGATGAGATCATGGCTGAGATCAACGAATACATCGTAAAGATGGAAGGTATCACAGGCAAGAAGTTCGGTGATAAGGAAAATCCCCTGCTCGTATCTGTACGTTCAGGTGCAAGAGCTTCAATGCCCGGTATGATGGATACTATCCTTAACCTCGGTCTTAACGAGGACGTTGTTGCAGTAATGGCTGAAAAGTCAGGCAACGAGAGATGGGCTTGGGACTGCTACAGAAGATTTATCCAGATGTACTCCGACGTAGTTATGGAAGTCGGCAAGAAGTACTTCGAAGAGCTTATCGACAAGATGAAGGCTGAAAAGGGCGTTACACAGGACGTTGAGCTTGACGCTAACGACTTAAAGGAGCTTGCAGGTCAGTTCAAGGCTGAATACAAGGCTAAGATCGGTGAAGACTTCCCCTCTGATCCTAAGGAACAGCTGATGGGCGCTATCAAGGCAGTATTCCGTTCATGGGACAACCCCAGAGCTAACGTATACAGACGTGACAACGATATTCCTTACTCATGGGGTACAGCCGTAAACGTACAGTCTATGGCATTCGGTAACATGGGTGATGACTGCGGTACAGGTGTTGCATTTACTCGTGACCCTGCTACAGGCGCAAAGGGTCTGTTCGGTGAGTTCTTAACAAACGCACAGGGCGAAGACGTTGTTGCAGGTGTTCGTACACCTATGCACATTCAGGAAATGGAACAGAAGTTCCCTGAGGCTTTCAAGGAGTTCACAGAAGTTTGCAAGACTCTTGAAGACCACTACAGAGATATGCAGGATATGGAGTTCACAGTTGAACACGGTAAGCTCTATATGCTCCAGACAAGAAACGGTAAGAGAACAGCTCAGGCTGCTCTGAAGATCGCTTGTGACCTCGTTGACGAAGGCATGAGAACAGAAGAAGAAGCTGTTGCTATGATCGATCCCCGTAACCTTGATACACTTCTTCACCCCCAGTTCGACGCAAAGGCACTCAAGGCCGCTACACCTATCGGTAAGGGTCTCGGCGCTTCTCCCGGAGCTGCTTGCGGTAAGATCGTATTCACAGCTGAAGACGCTGTAGAGTGGGCTGATAGAGGCGAAAAGGTAGTTCTGGTTCGTCTTGAAACATCACCTGAGGATATTACAGGTATGAAGGCTGCTCAGGGTATCCTGACAGTTCGTGGCGGTATGACATCACACGCAGCCGTTGTTGCTCGTGGTATGGGTGAGTGTTGCGTTTCCGGTTGCTCTGCAATCAATATGGATGAAGCTAACAAGAAGTTTGAGCTTGGCGGCAAGACATTCGTTGAAGGCGATGTAATCTCTATCGACGGTACAACAGGTAACATCTATGACGGTGCTATCGCTACTGTTGACGCTCAGATCGCAGGCGAATTCGGCAGAATCATGGCTTGGGCTGACAAGTACAGAGTTCTTAAGGTAAGAACAAACGCTGATACTCCTGCTGATGCTAAGAAGGCTAAGGAGCTCGGTGCTGAAGGTATCGGTCTTTGCCGTACAGAGCATATGTTCTTTGAAGCTGACAGAATTGCCGCTTTCCGTGAGATGATCTGCTCAGATACTGTTGAAGAAAGAGAAGCTGCACTCGCTAAGATCGAACCTATGCAGCAGGCTGACTTCGAGGCTCTTTACGAAGCACTTGAAGGTTGCCCCGTAACGATCAGATTCCTTGATCCTCCTCTGCACGAATTCGTTCCTACAGAAGAAGCTGACATCGAGGCTCTCGCTAAGGCTCAGGGCAAGTCTGTTGAAACGATCAAGAACATCATCGCATCTCTCCACGAGTTCAACCCCATGATGGGTCACAGAGGATGCCGTCTTGCAGTAACATACCCTGAAATTGCTAAGATGCAGACTAAGGCTGTTATCAAGGCTGCATTAAACGTTAAGAAGAATCACCCCGACTGGACAATCGTTCCTGAGATCATGATTCCTCTGGTTGGCGATGTTAAGGAGCTCAAGTACGTTAAGAACTTCGTTGTTGAAACAGCTGACGCTGTTATCAAGGAAGCCGGCGCTGACCTCAAGTACGAAGTTGGTACAATGATCGAGATCCCCAGAGCTGCTCTTACAGCTGACGAAATCGCTAAGGAAGCTGAGTTCTTCTGCTTCGGTACAAACGACCTTACACAGATGACATACGGCTTCTCTCGTGATGACGCAGGTAAGTTCCTTAACGCTTACTATGACGCTAAGATCTTCGAGAACGATCCTTTCGCTAAGCTCGACCAGACAGGCGTTGGCAAGCTTATGGAAATGGCTATCAAGCTCGGTAAGGCTACACGTCCCGATATGCACGTTGGTATCTGCGGCGAGCACGGCGGCGATCCCTCATCTGTTGAGTTCTGCCACAAGATCGGTCTGACATACGTTTCATGCTCACCCTTCCGTGTACCGATCGCAAGACTTGCAGCAGCTCAGGCAGCTATCGCTGACAAGAAGTAATTGCAAAGCTTTACTTTTATAGCTAACAAATAAATAAAAAACGGTCATTCTCCTTGAATCGGAGATATGACCGTTTTTTTATAGATTTTCGTATTCGCAACACTTGGGGAAAATTTTTTAAAAAAAATTGGCTCTTTGTCAATAGTTGGGGTACGAAAAAATAGAAAATTGCGAGGCAGTCCCTTTATGATGAGGACGAGGAATAAACTGTAAGCGAAGATACTGTTGACGAGGAAACCAATGACGATGAGGAATAGCCCTCGCAAGCCTGAGTAATCAGGCTTAGTATATACAAATCAACAAAAACTGTTGACAAACTCATCTCGATGTGTTATACTAATAAACGAAAGGAGTTGATACGAGTGATTACGGAATTTGGTAAGGCATTAAGAAAGTTACGCATAGACCGTGGCGAAATCCTTAAAACAATGGCAGAAAAGCTCAATATGACTTCTTCGTACTTATCTGCGATTGAATGCGGAAAGCGAAATATCCCTTCAGATTTAATCAGCAAGCTGGCTTCAATTTACGATTTGACGGAAGAGGAACAAGGAATTCTGTCAGAAGCCCGTGATAAAAGTTTGACCAGTATCGAAATCGAATTAAGCACAAATAATGCATTTAAGCGTGATTTAGCATTGCAGTTTGCAAGAAAATTCGATGATATGGACGATGAACTTGCAGAACAGATATTAAAATTTCTCAATCATAATAACTAGGAATGAATTATTAGCAAAATATATGTAGAAGCAAAGTCGAGGATGGAATTAAGACGACTTGCGAAAAAAATAAGAGAAATGCTGGATTTAACAAACGAACTCTATTTTCCAATAGTAGAAGTGCTTGAAATATTACATAAGTTTGATGAAGATGCACATTTTGAAATTGTTGAGGCTGATGAGTTAGAAGAAAACGAGCACGCTGTTACTGACATTATTTCAAAAACAATCAAAATACGTTCAGATGTATATGAGGGTGCGTGTAATGGCGTAGGTCGTGATAGAATGACCATTGCACACGAATTTGCACATTTCATCACCTTATGTGTTTGTGGTTTCAGATTGGCACGTTCTTTCGGTGATGTTGACGTTCCTCCTTACTGTGACCCGGAATGGCAAGCAAAATGCTTAGCCGGTGAACTAATGATAGACTCTGACCTTGTAAAAGGAATGTCACGTTCTGAGGTCAGCGAAAAATGTGGCGTGTCTTATGATGCAGCAAAACTTCAGTTAAGCAAAATATGATTTTTACATACAATAAAGGACGGTGATTCCAATGCATTATTTATAAGGCAAAGAAAAAACGTGCTAATAAGCTGTTGGCGCAGCATATCAACACGTTTTGGCTGTGTTATAAACACAACTGTAGCAAGTTTATTATAACACAACCTGCTTTCTTTGTCTACTGGTATTTTACACAAAAACTACTTTTAAGACGGTGATTTATCACCAGAAAGCAGAGGTAATATGAAAAATATAATTGACGACGGATTTAGCTCCGAACTCGTTGCTGATGCGTTTTTTCAGGTAATCTGGAAATTCCTTGCATTGAAAAACCGAAAGAACTTATCATTCCAAAATATCTTGTTCCGTTCACCCAAATGAACGCATGCAGCTATTCTGAAAGTGCAGTGCATTTTTATGAACATGATAAAAGATTTTCCGATGTGCTGGTAAGTACGAAAGATTATCTTTCCGAACTCAAAAAATTTACAGCTGTAATATCGCCCGACTGTTCTCTTTATAGAGATATGCCGCTTTGCTTACAAATCGCAAATACATATATGAACCGTGCCGTTGGTTGTTATTTGCAGTCGCATGGCGTGTATGTAATTCCCAATGTTCGCTGGGGTGATGAACGCAGTTATACTACTGTTGAATTGCCTGAAAAATTTGCATTTTTAGGTGTTCCTAAAAACAGCATTGTATCAATCGGCACATACGGATGTATAAAAAGCAGAGTAAACAAGCAATATTTTGTCGAAGGATTATCAGCTATGCTTGATGAGCTTTCTCCGGAAGTGGTGCTTGTTTACGGCGGAATGCCTGAATCTATCTTCGGACAGTTCAAAGAAAGAACCAATTTTGTAAATTATCCCGACTGGATTTCTACTAAAAGAAGGAGGTCGGCATAATGGGGACAGGTTATTCAGGTAATTACACAAATACTAAAGGTAGCAATACACCAGTTTCAAAGACTGGTGATGTCAGGTATAGCCATAAAAAGACTGTTGATTATCTGCTTAATCCTAATCATCCCCAAGGTGGTTCGAAGGCTAAGTTTATGAAGGATGTTTTGGGATACACGCAAAAGGATGCAAAGCTTTTTCACAAGAACGTTGTATCTGCTATTCAGGGCAAAACTCCAGATAAAACAACAACCTCACAATACGGCACCAAACACACTTATAATACAGAACTTATAAGTAAAAGTGGTGCAAAAGTTAAGGCAAATGTTGTTGTGGTTATTCAAAGAGATAATGGAAGAACAACATATAAAATTGTTACGGTATATCCGGGAAAGAAGGATTAACTTATGAAAGAATTAGATGTTGTACGCCTTACAAAAGAATTTGAAGGTCTGGCTATCGGAACAAGAGGCACTATTGTGCTTGAATATGACGGGAAATTCTTTGAGGTAGAGTTTTTTGATGATGACGGCAACACTATAGATGTTTTCACAACGCCTGCCGACTGCATTGAACTTGAAAGAGAGTTTTAAAACTGAATATTACATAAGAGCTTCTCACACGAGAGGCTCTTTTTTATTTCAAATCGAAAGGAATGATTTAGTATGGAGTTAGTAATTGCAGAAAAGCCAAGTGTAGGTATCGCTCTGGCGAAGGCTCTCGGTGTAACCGACAAGAAGGACGGATACATCGAGGGCAAAGCAGATACAGCGACAAATTTTTGTTCACTTTTATAGCTAACAAATAAATAAAAAACGGTCATTCTCCTTAAATCGGAGATATAACCGTTTTTTTATAGATTTTCGTATTCGCAACACTTGGGGAAATTTTTTAAAAAAATTTCAAATTTAGTGTAAGAATTTCGCTTCTCAAACGTTATATATAGAGAGAGATAAATTTTCAAGCTTTTTTTCTGACCGTGACCGCAACGAAAGCTTGATATTTAAAAATTCCCCACGATTTTTCTTATCTGAGTGTTGACAATTCCAATAATTATTGATAAAATTGAAATAGCATAAATAATATGATAATGATATGAATTGTCACAGGGGGAATAGTTTTGCTCTCCGTATATCTGGCTATGGTCGGTACTGATGAAGAAAAGGACACCATAACCCGGCTTTACAAGACATATAAGAAATTTCTTTTCAGTATAAGTATGTCTATCCTTAATAATTACGCAGACGCTGAAGACGCAGTTCACGAAACATTTGTACGGATTATCAAAAATCTGTCTAAAATAAAAGATGTTGAGTCGACTAAAACAAAGAGTTTTGTTGCTATCATAGTACGCAATATCTGTTATGATATGCTCAGAAAAGGAAGCCGTGAAACCTTATTTGATGACAGCGATCTGAAAGAATATATTGTCGCCGATACAGAAAAAGAAGCCGAGATCAGACTGGACTATGAGTCGGTTATGAACAATATACACCACCTCTCACCGTTACTTAAAAATATTGCGACCTTATATTTTGTAATGCAGTACTCAGTGTCTGAAATCGGTGAAATTCTCGAGTTGAGCGATTCTGCCGTTTACGCCGGCATCTCACGCGCAAGAAGAATTTTGGCAGCGAAGAAAGGAGAAAATAAATATGAATGAAGACATCATAATATCACAGGTGCTTAAAAACGTACTCATATCTGATATAGAAGATTACGACCGGCTGCCTCAATATAAGATTTCACACGAGCTCGACCGCCGGATATCAACGTTGATCACAGACAATACCGAATCGGTTAATACAAAAAAACGCAGACCTATTCCCTTTAAGCGCCGTCTGCTGATTGCCGCCATTATTATAATCACTATGGCGGTGCTTACCGGCGGAATTACGGTCATAACCCGTAATCTCGGTATGTTCAAAATAAAACAGTATGATATTTTCTCTATGATGACCGTTGAAGATACAGAAGATGGACCGATAGCGTTTGCCGAAAAATACCGCCTTGTAATGGACTTCTCTCAATATACAAAAGACATTATCAGCGATATCGAATATATGTACGCTGTGCAATATAAAAGCAAAACAAACGAACGGCAAATTATTTTTTCACAAACATTAAAAAATGCGTATGGGATAGCACGACTCAATACGGAAAATGCTATAACGTATCCCGAACGGATTGAAATCGGCGGCAATAAAGATGCCTTCTATTTTGAGACCTACAAGCATGATAAAGTGCTTATCTGGGAAATGGGCGATTCTATAATAGAACTTGTCACATACGGATTTAACAAAACTGAACTAATCGAACTATCAAAATTTGTGCAAAAAGTAGAATAATAATTTTTTTCAAATTTTTATGTAAGATTTTCGCTTTTCATACGTTCTAATATTAGAGGGGTAACTCTCTAATATTAAAATTCAAGGAGAATAAGCGTATGAAAAAATTTGTATCCATTCTTTTGGCCGTATGCATCATGATGGGCATATGTGTAACAGCCTCGGCTGCTGCTGCAGACACCTATGATCTCAGCACAGCAACGAAATCCTGCGTCCTGACGATCTCGTCAGGCAGAGCTGATTTTACCAGCAGGTTTTTCGACTCAGACACTTCGATCAAATCCGTCAGAATTGATCAGACACTCGAAAAGCACTCTTTCCTATGGTTCTGGGACTCACTGGGCAAGTGGAACTTAACAACGTATGATAATACAGCAATATGTTCCAATGCGAAGAGAGGGCTTACAAGCGGTACATACAGAGTTAAGTCTGACTTTACAGTCACTTATTATAACGGTCATAAAGAAACCGTAACAGTCTACAGTAACGAAAAGAAAATAGCATAACAGTGCACAAAAACAGCGCACAGCGGAGTACCTGCTGTGCGCTGTTTATATATGCTGTAATGATAGTGATTTTCGCTTTGTTTTTATATCTTACAAATATTAAAATTATATGGACTTTATCCATTTAACCGTTTCAGCGAGTCCTTCTTCAAAAGAATACTGATTATTAAAGCCGGTATCTTTTTTCAATTCATCGATGGAAAACCACTCCATATTATAAACAATTCCATCATCAGGTCGCTTTCCTAACGCAATTTCAGCGCCCTCCCCCATTGCGGTCGGAATTTGCACAAGATAATCCTTTAACAATCTTGGCGCGCCGCTTCCGAGAAAATAAAAATCATGATTGACCTTTTTTTCACCCAATAGATAGATGGCATTAACAATATCAGAAATATAAACAAAATCATATGGTTGGTTTCCTTGGGAAAACTCCGGAATATTTCCTTTTTTTAATTCACCGAGAGCATATGAAATAAGATTTCCCGATTTATTGAGCGGACCGTATATGTTTGAAAATTGCATCCATACAAACGGCATTCCTATTGAGCGACAGAATATGTTGAGCAAAATACGAGTATTTTTCTTTGCTGCGCCGTATATCATATTCTGAGATACGCCGATGGAACTGTCCTCAACAACATTATCAATAATGCGTTCTGTTATTGTGCCTGCACAAAGAAACTTTTTGCACTCCAGTTCTTTCGCCGCTTTTGCCGCATCACAACTGTATTTTGAATTAAGAAGCTGTGTTTCGTAATTTGCTCTGAGCGGTCCTGCCGAGCCGACCCATGCAAGATGATAAAAACAATCAAAACCTCTCTCATCGATGCGGTCAACGAGATTTGCGATTTCAGATAACTCACAATAAACTATCTTAAGACCCGGTAATTGCTTTATATCATCTATATTTTCATTGGTATCCTTGATTATTGCGGTAACTTGCACGTTCTGCGAACAAAGTTTTTTCACCAGCCAGGTGCCGACAAAACCATTCGCACCTGTTACAATTGCATTTTTCATTGTTTCACCTCAAACGAAATGATTACTGTTTCTTTATCCATTCCATAGTCTTTTTAGTACCTTCAGCAAATGACACTTCCGGAGCAAATCCTGTATGTTCTTTCAGTAAATCAATGCTGAACTTTTCTACAGGCATATTTATTCCCGTAAAAGGAATATCTCCGAAAATAAAATCAAGCTGAGGAGAAACAGCGCTTTTCATTTCAAGTAAGAACTCCTTAAGAGGTTTTGCGTTTCCGCTTCCTATTACATATGTGCAATGCGTATGTCCGTATTCACCCAAAAGACGGAAAGCTTTTGCCACATCGGTAATATAAATAAAATCATAATTCTGCACACCGGACGTAAATGAGGGGGATTCACCGGCAATTATTTTACGCAAAGTTGTATTGACAAGTCTTGGAGATAACTCTCCGGGTCCATATGAATTTGTAATATTCGCCCATATAAGCTTTATTCCAAGCTGAGTTGCAACGCTGGATGCCATTGTATGAGCCACAAGCTTACCGCTTCCGTATATGTATCCTGCGCCCGGCTTATTGCCATTTGTATAAACAGCAGCGATAGTTTCCTGTTCCATTATGCTACCTGCACACACAAAAGATGTACAGCCGATCTTATTGGCAGATCTGAGGCAATCTATCGTCCATTTGGCGTTTTCCAGTTGAAGGCTGCAGTTTGCTCTTGCCTCTCCTGCTGAACCTACCCATGCAAAATGATAAAAGACATCACTGTTTTTTACGCGTTCATCGGATTCTATATCCGCGATACTATCTATGCTGCAAGGAATAAATGTGAGCAAATCGCTTTCCGGTAAGTTTCCGCAACAGCCATTGAGATCAATAGCAACGACCTCAATATTTTTCGCAAGTAATTCCCTTACCAGTGCACTTCCTACAAAGCCGTTCGCACCGGTAACTATTGCTTTATTCAAGGATATGACCCCCTTTTAGATTTTGCGCTTCACAATCTTTTGCATATTGCTCGGCTGATTTTCTGTCCCAGTTGATATTAGTCTTTATTACTTTAGCCGGATTTCCACCGACTATTACATTTGTTTCGGTGAACTTCTTCGTTATGAGAGCCCCTGCCGCCGCAATGCTATTATCATTTAGAAATGTATTTTTCATAAATAAGACATTACAACAAACCCACACATGGTTTCCGATAATACAGCTTCCGCCTTTGTTGATAAGTTGTTTTGTTGTAATATCGTAAATAGCGTGACCGTCTTCTGTCCTGAGCTGTATGCCAAAAGAAAACATACAGTTGTTGCCGATCTCTATTCTGTTTCCCGACTCAGGCAAAGTGAGCATAGCTCCGTTACAGCAAAAATTCTTTCCTATGTTTACTCGTCTGTTATTTACAGGTGTACTCATCAAAATACTGGTGTTTTTAATATCAGCACCTATATTTATATAGATTGAGTTACCCCCCCCGAAACCATAATATGGAAATTGTTAAATGAATACCCATCAACTATGGTAACAGTATTCCCGTCGCCATTGAACGTTATATCAAGTCCCTTGAAGTAATTTTCCGGAACTGATTGTTTTACTCCGTTTTTTACGAGAAAAACATTATTTGACATTAAATTTCTCCTGATAATCATCTATCTGTTTATTCATAACAGCATTTACATCTTCGCCGTTAAGATATGCCATAGTCCACTCTGCTACTTTTTCAAGTGCATCGCTTATATGCCATACAGGTTTCCAACCAAATACTGATTTCATTTTGGAGCAGTCGAGCTTCAGAAAATTCGCTTCATGCGGTGCATTTTGCTCTGCGCAGTTTATCCAGCTGAGCTTTCCGTCGCATTTATCACAGAATTGCTGAACAAGCTCACCTGTAGTAACGCAATCACATTCATCGGGACCGATATTGTAGTTTCCGCTGTATCTGATATCCTGATACTGACGCATAGCGATCAAAAGATATCCATGGAGCGATTCGAGAACATGCTGATACGGTCTTGTTGAATGAGGATTTCTGATGGCAATATCCTTATTTGCTTCAAGTGCTCTCACGCAATCGGGGATAATTCTGTCATCTGAAAAGTCGCCGCCGCCTATTACATTGCCTGCTCTTGCCGTCGAAATGGCAGTGCGGTCATCAGCGAAAAAGCTCTTTTTGTAGCTGCTTGTAACGAGTTCCGAGCATGACTTACTGTTTGAATACGGATCATAACCGTCAAGTCTTTCGTTTTCTCTGTAACCCCATTCCCATTCGCGATTTTCGTATACCTTATCGGTAGTTACATTAAGAAAAGACTTCACGCAAGTGAAAAGGCGTACACATTCAAGAATGTTTACAGTACCCATAACGTTAGTGTCATATGTATATACAGGATTTTGATAGCTTGTCCTTACTATAGGCTGAGCCGCAAGATGGAGCACGATTTCAGGCTGTGATTTTTCAAATGTCTTTTTAAGCGACTCGAGATCGCGGATATCTCCGATAACCGACGTGATCTTCTTCTCTATCCCACACACCTTGAAAAGTGAAGGATCTGTAGGCGGTTCCAGAGAATATCCGGTAACATTAGCACCGAGTTTCTCCAGAATAAAACAAAGCCACGAACCTTTAAAGCCGGTATGTCCTGTTACAAGGACATTTTTGCCTTTGTAAAATGATAAATCCATGTTATTTAATTCCTTTCCTGTGCTATAAAACATAACGCTTGATGTCAGTCCCACTTTTTCCAGGGAGCATTGTTTTCGGAAAGAAGCTTCTCCAGATATTCTTTATCTCTCATCGTATCCATGCACTGCCAGAAGCCGTAATGCTTATAGGCGGAAATCTGATTTTCTTCTGCAAGCTTCTCGAGCGGCTCACGCTCAAATACAGTTGAATCGCCGTCGATATAGGCAAATACTTCCGGTTCAACGACCATAAATCCGCCGTTTATCCAACCGCCATCCTCTTTTTTCTTTTCAGCAAAAGCCGTCACGCCGTCCGTATCATCGATATTAAGCATACCGAAGCGTCCACCGGGCTGAATTGCTGTCATAGTTACATAACGTTTGTTTTCTTTATGAAATTCTAAAAGCTTGTTTACATCGATATCGCATACGCCGTCACCGTATGTAAGCATAAACGGCTCATCGCCGATGTATTTCTGTATTCTCTTTATTCTTCCTCCGGTCATTGTATTGAGTCCGGTATCTACAACGGTTACCTTCCACGGTTCAGACGTGTTATTGTGAATCTTAATTTTGTTATGATCTGTAAAATCGTATGTGATGTCAGAACGGTGAAGAAAATAATTCGAGAAAAACTCTTTTATCACGTGTTGTTTATATCCACAGCATATCACAAATTCGTTAAATCCGTAATAAGAATAGGACTTCATAATATGCCAGAGTATCGGCATTCCACCTATCTCAATCATCGGCTTTGGCTTCAGATGGCTCTCCTCCGATATTCTTGTGCCAAAACCTCCTGCTAAAAGTACGACTTTCATTGTAATAAATTCCTTTCTGTTTATATGACCTATTTCCAACGATAAACCATATTAGCCTGGTCTGCCGTGGTAATGCTGTAAAAACTCTTCCGCTCTGTCTGCAAGCGAAGCATATATTATTGTCCTGAACCATACTGTTCCATATGCATATGCGGTAAACACCCGACTGCTTTCGGCATCCGGTTTGTACCACGGTTTATCAGGACCTATATAATGCATTATCTTATACCTCGGAATACACCATTTCAGATGCGATAGTGTGTTTTCGGATATATGATCATTACAATTTCCATACACGTTGGTAATATCCTGCACATTCCATATTTGCGAAATGCGTTCAACACTGTTCTTAAAAACTTTGTTTAACACACATTGCTCAAAGCAATAATAATCCCCGCTCTGAAGCATTGCGAATACTTCGCTGCATAAGCCATCTGTCCTGATCTTGCCTGTATCCATCAGCATTACTCCGGAATTGAAGTACTGCGATGAGTTATCCAGGCTCAAAAACCGACTGATATAATATTTATAACTCAGCAAAGTGCCATTAAGCACAAGGTTTGCTCCTGAATTAACAAGATATTGCATACACAAGTCGCTCACGGCAGCTATCGACTTTTCTGAAATATTACGGTTATATAACGCAGAAATATCAGTGTTTATTATCGTGTCGGAATCAAGATATACGAACCTGTCGTATTCGGCAAAAAATTCTGTCATTAAAAGGCATCTGAAGTAAACTTCAGCTGAAAAATAGCTTCTTAATCGGCATTCTTTTACTATATATGCCTGAGCACAATTTATTATCCGGATACTGATATTAGGCTTTCCAGCGGCAAGAGCACACAGATGCTTTTTGTTTAACTCCGATAGATTGCCTGCGTGCATGATCAGTATATCATAATTCTTACATTTATCCGAATTAGCTATCAACGAAAATACCGATACTCCGCAGAAAGGCGCAAACTGTTCGCTGCACGCATATGCAATGTTTACGCTTTCGGGGAAAATGCGTTTTATGCGCTTATCACGTGCATAGAAAAGCTCATTTATATTTGCTTCGCACTCCGGTAACGGCGCTGCCATCAGTGCTAATGCGTAGCATTTTTCCCACGCCTTGTGCAGGGTCGCGGACGCTCTTTCACTTGCATACCATGCCAGCTTTGACTGCTTTTTATAAAGCTCCATATAAAGCTGTTCTTTATTCGTTTCCATGTTAGTGTTTAACTCCGACATACTCATCATTCACACTTTTCGGCTGTCGATTTTTTTGTTTAATTATTTAAATAATTTTTTTCCGAGCCACTTGAATACCTTTAACTTATTGCCTATCCTTCCTAAAAGGACTGCCAAACGATAAGCACCGGACTGTTCAATAAGCGATACTCTGTTCTTGTAGAACTGCAATTCCTGTGAGTCTTCTTTTCTGTTGACAATTACGTTTCCGGAAGCGCTGCACGATAAAGCGGCAACAGACGCTTTTTCGAGCGTTATATATTGTTTGTCCGAAGAGTCTGTGTCCTTATAATTGTGCGAACAAACATGAAAATTGCCGGGATTATCCTGTCCGTAATAGGTATCGGCCACCGTTACCGAAGGTCCGAGCAACGCAAATCCGTTACTGAACAGATCGGTAGTACCATTCATTTTAACCCCGTATTTTACGCATATTATGTTAGTAATGCGCTCACCAAGCGGCATAAAGATGTTTTTATATCTTTCCTCAACAAATGTATTGATTATGCTTTTTATCACAGGATTTCCTTTTATGCCGCCGAAAATTTCTTCAGAAAATTCTGTTATATTCTTGTATGCAAAAAAGGCGTTGAAATATCTCAGGCTATTGAACGGACGCTCAATATCTATATTCTTTGTAATATAAATACCGCCGTTTTCATAAATATTCTCTAAAGCAAAATACGCACCAAGAAGCTTAAATTCTGAATTTTTGTAAGCTTCTTTTGTAAACCTGTTCTTGTTGACATCACAGTTGCTCTCGTTAAGCACAACGCAATTGCATTCATTAAATGCTTTTTCCTTTACAGAGTTTATGTCATCATCGCTGAAACCCGCACCAAATCCGTTCAGATATATTGTTTCGGGCATAGGCTCATCGGCAAGTTCGTTATAATCAGACAGCTTATTGTAAAGATCTTTTTCGCCTGTTATCAGCTTATTCTTACTGAAAACATCCCAGTTCTTTTTTATCTGTTCAACCAACTTATCGGTATAAATCCATCTGCTGATAAGATTATTTTTTATTCTTCTGGCTACATACAATTCAGCATATTCTCTGTATTTCGGATTGCAATTATCCATTGCATATTGCTCAGAAATAATGCTGTATTCAACAACATTCGGAGAATATCCGCCTACAGTGGACTGAGTGCGTCTGAAATAATTGTATATCGGTCTGTCGGCACTCCTGATCACCTTAGCGTACGAATGCACCACGGGTAGCCACGCAACATCGTCAAAATTTGTATTTTCCGGAATAGGACCGACCTTTTCTATAACTTCATCTATAAGCGACTTTTTATATAAGCGTCGCCAATAATCAGCACCCGTAAGAATAAGCTCACCCGTAGTGACAGCTCTTTCTCCATCTCTGCCCATTATTTTAACTGTGTTATTCTGAAGATTGACAAAGTTAAAATAGCCGTAGACTACATCAGCCTTATAATATTCTGCCCTGCCGTGAAGCCATGTAAGTGCGTGCTTTTCAACGATATCATCAGAATCGCATATATATAAATACTGACCTCTCGCTTTGCTGATACCGTAATTTCTGCCTGTACCGACAAAGTTACTGTGTTCGATGGTATATACGAATACCTTGTCGGGATACTCCTGCGCGTATTCTTCAAGTATCTCAAGCGAATTGTCCTCTGAGCCGTTATTTACCGCAATGATCTCATAGTCTTCAAAGCTTTGATTTATCAGGGAATTCATACAAAGTCTGAGATGCTCGGCAGAATTGTAGACAGGAATGAGCACTGAAATAATAGGAGAATCACTCATCGTTGTTTACACCGCCTTCCAGATAAATCAGTTCTTCTTTAAGCTCGTTCATTGTGGTCGGATGGAATACTTGTAGCTCATCCTTATTGTAAAGTTCTAACAGCTTATCGTAGAACTCACGGAACTTAGGATTTCTGACATGTACATTTTTACCAAGCAACATAAGATCAAAAAGATTGATGGTTCTAAACGGTTTGTCGAAAACCAACCCAGCCGTGAACGCCGAGGTAGAGGAAACAGTGATAAACACCTTGTCGCTGAGGTCTGAATTCATAACCGTCATTTCCCATGGTATCTTTGAGTTTTCAACGATCTTATAGCCTTCCTTGGAGAAACGATTTATATTATTTCTGGGATGCATCTTCACTATAAGATTTTCCTTGCCGACAGCCTTTGCTATAAACTCCACAAGATCCATATCGGTCGATGAAATGCCGTCCCAAACGAAAGCCTCTTCAAGGAAAATATACTTTTCTTCCGGAAGAGAATTGCTGCCAAAGATATCATTAAACATTGTTTTCGTTTTTTCTTTCCTATAGTTTATCTTTGGTATCATATTTATCGGACAGATATGTGTATTCGCCACGTGTAACTCAGGCTGATAAAGAAGGATCTCAGAAACGTGCTTGATGAATGCATTATCCTTGTAGATATTGTGATTCAAGAAATCGGTCTTGCATTCTTCAAGATGATCGATAAGATATGTACTGAGTCCATCCTCGAAAATATGTACTTCCGGGCGCATACCCATCTTCACCATATTATAATAATAGAGCTTATTATAATCATCTGCGACAGCAATGTAGAAATCCGTGTATACTTTACCGAGATCCGGCAACAATACGTATTTCTCGGGATAAAGCATCATAAATGTCTGCTCTTGCTTAGTGGCACGTCGCCATTCAAAATATGTTTCCGGAGTGTCATCCGATATGTATATATTACGGAATATTCCGGCAGCTTCAAGACCTTTAGTGAATTTTGAAAAATCTGTAGCCTTAGAAAGCATTATATCTGCTTTTACATTCTTCAACAACGTTGTTTTAATATTCACTGCATTAAGTAACTGGAACACAGTTACGCATCTGAAAAGCGCGACTCTTTCATGTGGCTGTTTCTTTAATGGTGAATACTCAACCGCCGGTAAAACCGGTTCTGTTACATTTACATGGAAAATTTTTGTTTCTTCTGCATCATATTCATCTCTTACTCTTGCAGAAAAGCTGTATGCGCCGGCATAGGTAAATGAATATGTAACCGTATCCTTTTCGGAGAAATTATGCAGGATAGCGAAGTTTTTGCTTCCGGGCGTTTTTATACCAAACTGATATTCAACATTTCCTACATTATTTTTAGCAGAAGCAGTAATAGTAACAGTATCCTCTACCAAAGCTTCAGTTTTATCGATAGTGGAATTATTTATTATCTTTCTCTTGACCGGGAGGAAATGAAAAATCTTTTTAATATTATCAACAGATCTTTTTGTTTTGTCTACCTCTTCTTCTAACTGTTTGACAGAAGTGTTATTTATCATGCGTGATAAAATAACTTCATAGAATGGGCATAATTTTGCGTGCTTCCAGAAAAGATCCGCATGATCGCTTTCAACATAATCCCATGGTTTTTTTCTTCCGCAGTAATGGAATACATAAGGATTTTCTCTTGATAAAAGGTATTCTTCTTTTAATTCTTCGGTGGCATTCTTTAATATATGTTGAAGTCTGTATTCTTCACCGGACATTACATTCCAGCGCATATCAAGGATCTTGCGCTTATCCTGACATATCATGTTCAATACATCCTGGTCGAATAGTTCCCATTTATATCCGGCGCAAATATCCAGACAACTGTCCAGCGTGAAATCTTTGCGAAATTCTTTTAGATTTACGAGCAAAGTACCTGCCTGAAAATAGTCATCGGGGTTTTTCATCTTGACTATATCATCGAGATACGGTGTCCATTTTGTATTCATATGGTAGCAAGTGATAAGGTTTGCATCACGAGCTGCGGCAAGGTAACAGTCAGAAATATCCATATTATAGAGATCTGCTATATCAGTATTTACTACCATATCGCAGTCAAGATAAACTACCTTGTCGTAATTCTTCATAATATCTAAAAGGAAAAATCTGAAATAGGTTTCTATTGCCAATCCCTGTGTGTGGAGAGTTCTGCCATTGAGATATTTGTTGGTATCAACAAAACGCACAGAAATATTTCCGGCACTCATATGCTCCGATATAAGTTTTTTGTTATTATCGGAAATATCCTTGTTGAGAACAAGGATATCATAGTTATTGCTGCTTTTTGCATTGTCGATTATCGACTGAATAAGAACCGAAACATACGGCGCATACTCATTGCTTGAGGACATGGCTAAAGCAATGTTGTTATTATCGAAGGCGGGCTTCAGAAATATCTCTGTATCGTTTTCGATATTTTTTGAATAACCATTTATTCTTGTATTTTTTCTGTTGTATTTTTGCATTTGACAATCACTTCCAACCATCTTTAATTATTAAAATCCGCCGTATCTGTTTTTAAATTCATTGAAGCTCTGAAGGTTCCGATCCTTTTCTGCAAGGATTATATCGGTTTTGCCAAGTTCTTCAATAGGCCATTTAACGTTTATATCAGGATCATTCCACATAATACCGTCATCATATTCGCCGTAGAACTTTTCCGCGCACTTATATGATACTATCGAAGGTTCCAGAACAAGATATCCGTGTCCGCAATAGCCGGGCACAAGTAATTCTTTCTTGTTTTCTTCGGACAGATAAAATCCCTGCCATTTACCGAAATCGGGAGAATCCTTCCTAAGGTCTACAACAATATCGAACACTTTTCCGCTCACGCAACGAACAAGCTTTGCCTGTGGCTGCTCACGCTGAAAGTGTATGGCTCTTATGACACCTTTATGAGAGTTAGTGTAGAACACTTCTTTAAGATCATGAGTTATGCCGTTAGCCTCAAACACTTCTTTGGAATAGTCCTTGATAAAATAACCGCGTTCATCATACGCTACAAAGGGATTAACCAGAATAAGTCCTTCTATTTCTGTTTTTTCAAAGGAAAACTTCTGTATCATTTTTTAGTTCCTCCATATAATTATTCATTATTTTAACATCAAAATATCCTTTGAGCAATGCCGCTCCTGTAGAATTGATCGTAATAAGCCGTTCGGGTCGCTTATTAAATACAAAGGGCAAAAGCTCAGAAGGAAATTTTTCATGTATTACCATAGCCGATTTATATCTCGACTCATAATCCAAAAGATCATCGGGATGCGGTTTTATTATTACTTTTTCATTTTTCAACACATCTCCGATTATATAGTCATATACCTTTTCCTGCTTGCTCAACGACATATTGCCAAGCACTGAAAAATGCTGAGTAAGCAGTATAATACTGTCGTTATCGGCTGAATAAGTTTTATCAATAAAAAATGAAACGATCTCCTCTCTGAGATCATCGTCAAGATGCTGCAATTCTGCGACCGGATCAAAATTGATAAATCTGTCCGCACTCACGTCTTTTGTCTGAGAGGCTTTATGACAAATCACTTTTTTTATATACTCGTTCTCCAATGAAAACAAACCGTATCTTTTGGCAATTTCGGCGTGAACCGGGAATTGTCTGCTTAAAGTACGATACATTTCTTCATCTCTTGAAAGCATACCGGCTGCATCTTCAAAAGCGATGAATGGCTTCTTCATACTTATGAGATAAAGCGAAAAATAGAAATGCGCGCCTGCACAATAAACCTCTTCAAATTTATCGAGCCTGTATTTTACATCTTTTTTATATCTATATGCGATATCTCTCATGATCGTCCGATCGTTACTGTGAGGTATAAGCGTATATTTCAACAATCTGACTTTTTTAAACAGTTTCATTTTCTGTAGCTGTTTATACTGCGGAAACTTGTCCACAATAAAGTCCGGCAGAACAAGCACCGCTTCCTTGTCTTTCGTATAAACGAGATGATGGACCATACACTCCAGAAGCTGAAAAGTACTTATAGCGTGATATAAAATCATAATTGTTTCTCTATCCGGTCTATTAAATCCCGAGGATCATCAAGGCACATACAATGTCTGTACGCTTCTATGTCCCGTTCATTTTTGAAACCGAAGCCATACGTCACTCCTGCAAAATCCAAGCCGGACTGCGCAGCTCCTAAAGCGTCATAAAGACTGTCGCCTATATACAAAGCGGTGTCCGGTGTAATTGAAAGAGTATCCAGGCATTTATTTATGATATCGGATTTTGACAGTTTATCGTTATCATCAATACCGTATATAACATCAAAGAATTTGCCTATATTCAATATTTTTACGATATCGTGCGCAAAATCCTCTCGTTTTAGCGTTGCAATCGCTAATTTATACCCGTTATTTTTCAGATAAGTAAGAAGCTGCGATATGCCATCATACATTTCAACTTCTTTGAAACCATTTTCGGAATAATAGTGTCTGTAATGGTCGACAGCAATTCTGACCGAACCTTCATCCAGCCCGAATTTTGTTGCAAACACCTCAGACAGCGGAGCGCCTATCGCCGCGCCGACAAGTGCGTCATCAGGCAAAGTCAGTCCCATTTGCCGTGCAGCGTAGGTGTATGAGTTGAAAATACCTTCATATGTATTAACCAACGTACCATCCATATCGAAAATTACAGCTTTGTATTTCTTCATAATGATTTTTATTCCTCGCAATATTTTGATGGAGTGATAAATACTATATTCATCTTTCGATTAAGCTCTTTTATCTGATTTTGTATATCGGCGTTTTTCGTGTCAATTAAATCATCGTTTACACTTATTCCGCCCTCTATCATAGAGATATAATTTTTATTCGTGTATTTATCATACCCGTCAAAACCTGCAAGATAAATATTTCTGACGCCCATATTAAAGAACAATCTCATCGCCATCACTCCGGCGTTATCACTTTCTTTTGCAGATGTGCTGATAAGGTCATAATAGTTTACAAGGTATGTGCCGTCAAATGCAGAAATATCATTTTTAAGGTTAGATGTGGAAATCACGGTATATCCTGCAGATGTATCTATATTTTCAATACGTTTTACATTACTTATGAAAACAGCATCTATAAGCTTTTTGTCATAAGCAAAATTTATCGATACTACGAATGGCGATTCTTCATTTATAAATTTGTTTATTTGTTCCGTATAATCACTCAGAGATTTGCCGGGAGCTATGAGCATAACGCTACGATCAGCTATCCGGTTTTGAATTTCACGGATACTCTGTTTGTCGTCAATAGCTATACGTTTAAAATCGTTATACCTTGTTTCTATCATCGAAGGATTATATAGATGCCGTTCATGCTTCGGCAACGATGAAAGAATGCCGTTTATATCTTTCATCGAAAGGGTCTGCTTGTTTAAAAGATATTGTGCGTAATTAGGATGGCACATATTTACCGACGCTATGAAATACGCAACCGAATAGCCCCATGGATGCTCTTTATAGATTTCACTTATGTATCTGTCGTATATCTCCATAACAGATACAACATCATATCTGGCAACTACATTATCGTTGATATACTGTGTTATAAGTTCGGTGCACAGATTGCCCGCCCCTCTTCCCATACCGTACACGGATGAGTCAATGATAATATCACGCTTTGTCGGGAGAGTAACAAGAGCCTGAGCGTTTGAAAAAGCAAGTTGCAGGTTATTGTGCGAATGATAGCCTATTTTTACAGAGCTGTCAAGATTATTATCCGCCATATAAAACAGATGCAACAAATCATCCTGATAGAGCGTACCCATTGTGTCAACAATATAGAATGCATATGGATTCATCTCATTGACTTTTTCGACAAGCTGCAGAAACTCATAGTCTGTATATGAAACAGTTCCTACAGGCTGCATGAATACCTTGTAGCCTTTTGCCATAACCTCATATCCGAATTTGAACGCCTCTTCGATCTGATTATTATGGAAAGTAACTCTTATGCCCTCTACACCGCTGTGATCACACGCTGATATCTCATCTATAGATATATCGCCATATGCTACCATAGCTACATAAAGTACATTATCAGACTTGTTTTCTATGCATGCATTTACATTTTCTACTGAAGCAAACAATGAGCAGTCGATATCATTTTTACCGGATTTCAGAAATCCGCACTCCACTATATCGACACCTGCATTTGAAAGGCGTCTGATAATTGATTTTATTCTATGATTGCCAAATTTGAAGTTATTTACATAACCGCCATCTCTAAGCGTACAATCTAATACCGAAATACTCATTTTAAGCGTTTCTCCTCAAATTATTCAGTCTTGAATTTTGAATTGAATATTGCGTCGGCAATAACAAAGTCATCGTCGTCATTGATATCACAGGCTTCGATCTTATTTACTTCTATAAGGAACGGATTATCGGATATACGTCTGCCTTTATTGAGTATCAGATCCGATGTATACACATAAAGTCCGCAGGTTTCTGTATATATATCCGGAAGATCCTGAGTACGCGGTATGCTGTCGAGAGTGTAGTTAAGAGGCTTTCCGTCCTTCCATAAAAACTCCTTAAGCATAGCAACCGAATGAGCTGACTCGTACTTGCCGCTGACAACAGCTTCAACGCCTTTTTCTATACTTTGCGCTGTCATGAACGGAGCGGTTGCATGAGTGAGAACATAAACATCCGCTTTTACCAGCTTTGCAAAACTTGACAAAACTTCGTTAAACGATGTTGTAGACAAGTCGTAATACGGATCTCTCTTTAAGAACAGTATTCCTTCAGGGAGATAATCTTTTATCCTCTCATCACTGCAGTACACATATATCTCATCAATCCCATGCGTTTTGCTCAAGGTCGACAAAATATAAGAAATAAGCGGTTTTCCGTTAGTAAACGGTTTGATATTCTTCAGCGGAAGTCTTTCGCTGTTAAGCTTGATCGGGACAAATGCTACAGTTTTCATAAAGTTCCCCTTAAATCATATAGAATTTTATTAGGCAACTGCTCAAATCTGCAATACCGGGTATTCCGACACAGATATGTAAATATATCGATCGCTCTTAAGCAACCGAAAATTGTCAAAACAAATACAATAATGCCATAAAATGCAGATTTGACGCGTTAATTTGCAAATTTTATTGTACCATAAACAAAGACTTATGTCAAGAAGCAACATTACAGGTGCGATCCGGTTATTATAGCCAAACCATGCAAAATACAAATTGCCTGTCACAAGTTCTTATCAATGGTTATAGTATACCTGAAGCCATCCCGGTGATTCAGATTGTAGAAAAGCTTATCCTCAATCCCTATCCCCTTAAAGACACTCTGATGGCTTTGCTTACAACTTTTGTTGATAAACTAAATTTCAAGCTTCAAGCGGCAACAGTTTTCATCAAAGCGCATCAGATCATCTTGTCTTCTCCATTATCATCTCTACCACCTGCTCGGCTGTCGTACCCACACAGTCAATGGTAATATCTGCATAACGGTTGTAGTAAGCCTCACGCTCTGCGATTATCTCTGCTACCGTTTCACCCGGACGGCAGGCTATGCCTCTCGTCTTGATATTCGTAAGACGGCGGATAAGCTCCTGCTCGTCCACTCTGAGATATACGCAGATACCGTTTTCTCTCAGATGCTCCATGCCTGCGGCTGAGAATACAGCAGAACCGCCTGTTGCTATGACTGCCTTTTTGTCACTTATCGACAGCAACGCCTGTTCCTCCGCCTGCTTAAATCCGTCAAGTCCGCGCTCATCGATTATGTCCTGGAGCTTTGTTCCCTGCTGTTTCTGAATAACAAGGTCTGCGTCCACAAAGTCGTAACCCATTGATTTTGCAAGCAGTACACCTACGGTGCTTTTGCCTGCGCCGGGCATTCCGATAAGTATTATGTTTTTCATTTTTGTGTCCTTCTCTTTTGTTCTTTGTATCAGCCGTTATTGGCTGTCATTACTTTCTCATAGTAGTACCAGTTATCGCCGAGCGATGAAGTTTCGCTGTCGGAAATATCCGTCGCTGAATAGACAAGCTGTTTTGTATTGCCGCTGTTGAAGCTGAAACGCACTGCATTATCCTGCTTTTCTACGCCGTAACAGTAAGTATGGCACAATACATCAAGCTCCTCCGTCAGCTTATCATAAAGCGGCTCGCCGTTTTCATCAGCCTTTATGACCGACTTTTCAAAAAGTCCGCCGTGAGCGGCTGTAATTTTATACTCGGCAATATCAGTACCTGTGCTTATAATGCTGTCAAGTATAGCGGAATACTTCGACTTTACCTGAAGTATCTCACGCTTTTCACACTCGGCGATCCCTGCCCTAAGACAAATATCCCTCAAAAAGAACGAGCCTATCAGCAGTACAAATACTCCGACAATTACAACGGCAGTTATAACTTTACGCTTTACACTTTTTCTTTCAGCCACCATGCTCACCTGCCTTGTCAATATCCGCCGACTGCATAGCCTCCAGCGTGTCTTTGAGCAACGTCAGCGGACCGCCGAGCTTATCCACTCCGTTCACACGGAAATTCGGCTTGTCTGAAGCAACATCCAGCATCATAGCCTTACCGTATTTTCCGCCGACAGCAGAAATACGCTCCATTGTCTTCGCGTTGATCTTTTCCGGATAGAACAACATCGAATCCCCGCTTTGTATTATCTCGGTAAGGTGCATCATACGGGCAAGCCGCCTAAGCTTTGCGACCTCGATAAGTCCCTCTACAGCTTTCGGAACATCGCCGTAACGATCGATAAGCTCATCTGTGACATCGTAAGCATCATCGTCATTTTCGATCATCGCTATCTTTCTGTAACAGTCAACTCGCTGTGCCTGATTTGAAATATACTTCTCGGGAATGAACGCATCGACCCTGATATCCACCAGACATTCGGGGGTGATCTCAGGCGTTTTGCCCTGTTGTTCAAGTATTGCTTCATTAAGAAGCTTTATATACATATCATAACCGACAGATGCCAAGTGTCCCGACTGGCTCTGACCGAGGACTGAGCCTGCGCCCCTTATTTCAAGGTCTTTCATCGCTATCCTGAAGCCCGAGCCGAAGCGTGTAAACTCCCTTATAGCATCGAGTCGCTTAGTTGCGACCTCACTCAGCACCTTGCCGCGTTTGAACGTGAAATATGCATATGCACGGCGGTTTGTACGTCCGACACGACCTCTCAGCTGATGGAGCTGGGCAAGTCCCATACAGTCTGCATTCTCAATGATAAGCGTGTTGCAATTAGGAACATCAACGCCGGTTTCGATAAGCGTTGTGCAGACGAGCACATCTATCTCACCCTCGATAAGCCTTCTCCATACATCGAGCAGCTCTTCCTCGCTCATTCTGCCGTGCGCTATGCCGATATTGGCATCAGGCACCATAGAATGAATATCGGCGGCGCAGGAATATATACTTTCTATGCGGTTATGAACATAATATACCTGACCGTTTCTGCGCAGCTCCTTGCTAATCGCCTGTGCTATTACACCCCTGTCGTGCTCTACCACATAGGTTGTTATCGGGTGGCGGTCGCCGGGCGGAGTTTCAATGACACTCATATCGCGTATTCCGGACATCGCCATATTGAGCGTTCTCGGAATAGGGGTTGCGGATAAGGTCAGCACATCTACATTTGTGAATGCCTCTTTCAGCTTTTCCTTATCGTTTACGCCGAAACGCTGTTCCTCGTCTATAATAACAAGTCCGAGATCCTTGAACTTTACATCATCCTGCACAAGCCTGTGAGTTCCGACAACAAGGTCAAGCTCACCCTCTTCAAGCTTTTTAAGGATAGCTTTCTGCTCCTTTGCGGTGCGGAAACGGGATAACAGCTCAACTCTTATGTTGAAGCCCTCCATACGCTTTAAAACAGTCTGATAGTGCTGCCATGCCAGTACGGTGGTCGGCACTAGAATAGCACACTGCTTACCGTCACCTATACACTTGAATGCGGCACGGAGCGCAACCTCAGTCTTGCCAAATCCCACATCTCCGCACAGCAGCCGCTCCATAGGGGCAGTACGCATCATATCATGCTTTATCTCTTCTATGCATCTGAGCTGATCGTCCGTTTCCACATAGCTGAAACGGTCCTCAAATATATGCTGTTGCTCGGTGTCGGGCGAGAATGCAAAGCCCTTTGCTTTCATACGGCGCGAATACAGCTCGATAAGCTCCTTCGCCATCTCCTGCGTTGCCGCTTTCGCCTTTATCTTTGCCTTTTTCCATGTGTCCGTACCGAGCTTATTGAGTCTTACCGTGTCCGCGTCACCGCTTCCGATATAGCGTGAAATAAGATCAAGCTGGGTTACGGGAACGTAAAGCACGTCCGCACCTGCGTATTTTATCTTGATATAGTCCTTTGATATCTTGTCCGCTGTGAGCTTCTGTACACCCTCAAATACGCCTATACCGTAAGAGCCGTGTACAACTAAATCGCCCTGCGAGATATCACTAAGCGAACGTATCTGCGCACCCTTCTTGAACTTCTTTTTAGGCGTTGCCGTTTTTGAAGAAGATGCACTCGTTCTTGTGATAACGGCGATCTTCTCCTCGGGATATTCAAAGCCCGCCGATATTATGCCCTCTACTACGGTTATTCTTCCCAGATAGAATTTCTTGGGGCTTTTTGCGTAGTCTGCCTGATATCCGCTGTCACGCAGATCGTCCGCAAGTATTTTTGCCGCCTTGTCCGTACCGCCGAATATAACGCAGGTATAGCCGTTCTTCTTATAGTTGTCAAGCTCCTCACACAACAGCTTGTATTCACCGCTCCACGGAGAAAGCTGTATTGAATCGACTTTCAGGATATCACCGAGGTCAATACCGCCGCCTCTTATGAACGTATCCATATAGATACGCACGTTATTCTTGACAGCGTCCTGATATTCAGCCTTGCTCATAAGGTATCTGTCGAGTCCCTTACATAGAACTCCGTCGTCGGTGAGCAGTTTGAGATCCTCAAGATGAGCTGATATCGCACCCTTTGCAGACTCTGCGGCGGTGAATGATTCACAGACAATAAGCGTATTTGCATAATCGAATATACTTCCCGCCGTCTTGTAGCACAACGGGAAATATCTTGCAAGACAGCATACAGAAAGACCGTCACGCAGTCTTGCTATGTCACGCCTTATACGCTTTGCCGCTTCATCGTTTTTCTTTTTGTTCTTCTCGGTCTTTTCAAGAAGTGTCTGCAACACCTCCGGCAGAACGCCCTCTTCAAATATAGTTTCTCCGCAAGGCGTTATACTGACGCTCTTTACAGTGTCAATTCTTCTTTGCGTATCTATATCAAACGATGCCACCGTGTCTATTTCATCGCCCCACAGCTCAATTCTGACGGGGAAATCACTGCTGACAGGATAGATATCCGCAAGCGAGCCGCGGAACGAGAACTGTCCCTTGCCCTCTATCATATCGCAACGTGAATAGCCTGCGGCAAGAAGGGTTTTTGCAAGCTCATCAAGCTTTATCTCATCGCCCGCTTTCAGCGTTACGGTATGCTTTTTAAGCACGTCTTTCGGTACAGTGAGCTGTACCGACGCTTCCGATGATGATATTATCAGCTTTGCCTTACCCGAAAGCGCCGCCGACAGCGTTTCTATCCTTCTGTGCTCATATTCCTGTGACTGCGCCTCGGTATCGGTAAGCGTCAGATCTGAAGCGGGAAACTGATATGCGGACATATCCCCGCACATTGTGTTTATATCCTCGGTGAGCTTTGCGGCTGACGCTTCGCTCTCGGTTATGACAAGTATCGGAGAGGGTATCTTTTCATAGCTCAGTGACGCTAAAAAATGTGCCTTGTGTATATGCGAAAGTCCCGTCACCAACAAGGGGACGGGTTTATCGCTCAAAATATGATCGACTGACTTTTTATACTCGGTCAGCGTGTCAGCCATATTTTTAAGAAGTTCCATATTGCCTTTCTTTCTTACGAATTGTACTTGTTCATCGCCATATCTATCTTGCCGGCAACAATAAGCTTTGCGGCTTCGGCAGCATTGTCAAGCGCCTTTTCCAGGTTCTCGCCGTCTTCCTTTTTGAAGCCCGACAGTACCCAATCCGCAAGCGGAAAATCAGGGTGCGGCTTTGCACCGACACCTATCTTTATGCGGGGAAAAGCGTCACTGTTTGTGAGCAGTATAATGCTCTTTATGCCGTTATGACCGCCGTCACTGCCTTTTCTGCGTATCCTTGTCCTGCCGACATCAAGCGAGATATCATCGTACATTACAAGTATATTCTGAGGTGCTAGCTTATAGAAGCTCATAGCCTCACTTACCGCTTCGCCGCTGTTGTTCATAAAGGTTGACGGCTTCATTAAAAGGCAGTGCTTGCCCTCTATCACACAGTCCGCTATCAGCGACTTGAATTTCAGCTTCTTTATCTGCACGCCGAGCTTTTCGGCAAGTGTATCTACCGCCATAAAGCCTGCGTTGTGGCGCGTGTTCTCATACTGTGTACCGGGGTTTCCGAGTCCCACTATGAGATATTCGACAGCGCCCTGCGGTGCAGGCGCTCTGCCTGCGGCTATCTTATCAAATATATCGGATAATGACATTTTTATTTGTCCTTTGCTTTTGCTGTTGTCACAGATTTTCTGAGGTAAGCCGTTGCAAGTCTGCTCATCATTCTTGCAGCCTTTTTACTTGCAGGCTTTTTCATTCTCCACGTCCAGTTTCCTCCGACAGTCGATGGAACGTTCATACGTCCCCTGCCGTCAATGCCGAGGATATCCTGCATGGGTATTATCGCAAGGGCGGCGGGACTTGAGTAAACGCTTCTTATAAAGCTTACATTCTTGTGCTCCAAGAAGTTTGCGTTTATGTAGCTCTTTGCCATCTTTGCCGCCTTAGAATCTGCGGATCTGAGCCAGCCCATTATAGTATCGTTGTCGTGTGTTCCTGTATACGCAACGCAATTATTCACATAGTTGTGGCACAGGTGCGTATTGTCCTGATATTCGTTATTGAAGCCGAACTGTAAAACTCTCATACCGGGGAAGCCGGTATCGCTGAGAAGCTTTTTAACGCTGTCGAATATATCGCCTAAATCCTCTGCTATGATATTTACATCGCCGAGCTGTTCTTTCACCGTGTTAAACAGCTTCATACCGGGACCCTGCTTCCACTCACCGTATTCCGCCGTTGTTGCGTCCGCGGGTATAGCATAGTAAGTATCAAATGCACGGAAGTGGTCTATTCTTACCATATCGAACAGCTTCATAGCATGGTCTATTCTCGCGATCCACCAGCTGTAGCCGTCACGCTCCATAGCGTCCCAGTTGTACAGCGGGTTGCCCCACAGCTGTCCTGTAGGCGAGAAATAATCGGGTGGTACTCCCGCAACAAGAGTAGGTCTGAGCGAGATATCCATAGTGAACAGCTGAGGATCTACCCATACATCGGCGCTGTCCATCGCCGCATATATCGGAATGTCGCCTATTATGGAAATACCATTCTTGTTCGCATATGCTTTCAGCTTGTTCCACTGGGTAAAGAACATATACTGTACAAAGCGGTGGAACTTTATCTCCTCTATATGCTCTTCCTTGAATGCGGTGAGCGCTTCGGGCTTTCTGAAACGCAAGTCCTTATCCCACGTCAGCCATGAGCGCAGCTCGTTATTCTGCTTTATCGCCATAAACAGCGCATAATCCTCCAGCCACCAGCCCTGCTCCTGAACAAATGCAAGATAAGCGACATCTTCCTTGAAAGAGAAGAACGCCTTGTGCAGAAGCTCGTTCTTCTGCGCTATCACCTTTTCATAGTCGACCGCAGACGGATCTTCGCCGTACTCTCTGCCTTTTATATCATCAGGTATGAGAAGTCCGAGCTCGACCAGCTCCCACAGGTCGATAAGCAGAGGGTTTCCTGCGAATGCCGACGGTGACTGATACGGAGAATCCGCATAGCCTGTCGGGTGAATAGGCAGTACCTGCCAGTACTTCTGCCCTGCCGCTTTAAGCCAGTTGACAAATTCAAACGCCGGTTTTCCGAGCGTTCCTATGCCCTCGTTTGCAGGAAGGCTTGTTATATGGAGTAATACTCCGCTGCTGCGTTTAAGTTCCATAATATCGCCTTTCGGAATTAAATCTTACTTTTCGTCATTCATACTTGTTCTGAACGGAGCAACAGGTATTCCGTTCTTGCCGTACAGCGTAACATCGCCGTAATTTGTCCAAAGATAACGTACATAAGCGGGCTTTTTGACCTCGTCTGCATAAACGCTTATTGTTCCGTCCTCGTCTATTACGGCGCACGCAGGCTTATAGTCCTTATCAGCTCCTGCAACTTCAAAGCCTGTTATGCCGTTGTCACCCTTTATGTCAAAGCCGCTCTCGGCGTGGTCAAAGCTGATAACAGCTCTGTCGCCTGTTACGGTCATATTCTTGTAAATAGGACCGAATGCTTCTGTTTCGTTGTCGCCGTAAACATGGTGCATAGCCTGTAAGTACAGTCTGTGACCTACCGGTACTTTATTCTTGGGGTGGATCTCGTTGAACTCGCCGCAGTCAAGGATAACTGCGATACCTGTATTCTTGACCGTCTTGAAGGTACGCATCTGCGCCTCTCTTATAAGGCACCAGTGCTTCCAGTCGGGGTCGGCTTTATAGCGGTGCATCGGGAGCTGTACAAACATAAACGGAAGCTCATCGTCTGCCCAATCATCTCTCCAAAGCTGAATAAGCGCCTTGAACAGCTTGAAATATGTCTTAGGTCTGTTGTCATCGGTTTCACCCTGATAGTAGATAACACCCTTGATAGTATACGGGCATACACGCTTTACCATACTGTCATAAAGCGCTGTAGCGTGGAAAGGATTTAAAGGTGTCATAGGACCCGGATACTTGCTGACACCGCAGTAAGCCTGACATTCGTCCCATGTTCCGTCGGGGTGTGCACTGTAGAACTCTACCGACTTCTTCTGCCACTCCTCCTCATACTTTACATAGTCGAGGTACTCCTTGTCCATTTCTTCTCTTGAACGACCTGCTACCGCATTATCAAAGTCATCAAGATAAGCCTTAAGGTCGGTATCTTTTTCAAGTGACTCACGGCTCATCCAATAGCTTGCGCTTGTGCCGCCCCAGTTACAGCCGATTATTCCGACGGTAACGCCCAGTCTGTCCGCAAGCTCCTTAGCATAGAAATACGCAACTGCGCTCCACGCTCTTGCACTTTCACAGTCAAAGCAGCTCCAGCCTGTGTTTTCTTCGTCACGGAAGAACTTTTCGTCCATATTGCAGTTCTTCTGTGTGTAGTAGTAACGTACATTCTCCGTCTTGTCGTTTGCAAGATGCTCCTTGCCGCCCGTGCAGTTCTGAAGCTCAAGCTCCATATTGCTCTGACCGCCTGCGAGCCATACCTCGCCTACCATAACGTTACCGAATACGATAGTTTCGTCACCGTTGCTTATCTTCATCTCGTAAGGACCGCCCGCTTTCATTGCAGGAAGCGTAACGCACCACTTCTCATCGGCTACCTGCGTTACGGCAGTGTTTCCGCATATAGAAACTATTATGCTTTCGCCGTCCTTACCTGTGCCGAATACTCTTACATTCTTATCTCTCTGGAGAACCATATTACTGCTGAATACCGCAGCCGCTTTGAATTTAGCCATTGTTTTTCCTTTCACTTGACATTTTCGTTTTTCTTCTTGTGTTTTGCTTTGGCAAGAACCTTCTGTATGTCTTGTCAGACCTGTCCGGTTTTACTGTTCTGTCAGTTGCAAAAGCAGGTGCGGGCAGATCTTTATTTATAAGAGAATCATACAAATTCTCATCTTTTTCATCGGACAGTACATACCGTTTTGTCCAAAGGTATTCCCTGTCTGCTTTCTTTTCAAACCTTACCGTTACCTTTATCGAGTGCTTATTACAGTGCATGACCGCCATATAGTTCATCGGTCTTAGCCACACAAGCTTGCCTTTCAGCGTAGCGGGCTTTCCGCATATCGGGCAGACGTATCGGTTAAGCGGCGACAATCTCGGCACACTGTTCATACGGGCGGTCTTTACTGTTCCGTACGATGTCTGACATATTCTTCTGAAAGGATTTGTATGTGCATAGTCGACCTTTCTCTGCCACTCTATTTCACTCGGTATATTATTTATTTTAGTAAGGACAAGTGCTGTGTAGTATGCATCATTTATTGCGCTGTGGTAATCAAGCTCCTGCTGTACACCGGTGATCTCGACCGCCGACTGAAGCGTTATCTGCGGACGATCAATATCATACTGCCTTGTCATGAGCGGCTGAAGATTGAACCAGTCGGAAAGCCAGCTTACATCATAGTTGTAAAACAAACACTGTCCGCGCAATGTCGGTATATCATCGGGTCCCCATGTTGCTATAATGCTGTCCCCGAAGCCCTCGCACCACTGTCTGAAACGCTCCATGACGATCACCAGATCATCTGCATCCTTAAGATCGTCCTTTGTTATGCCTGTCAGCTTCTTTATTCTGCCTTTAAGCTCCGTATAATATCTCGGCTTTACAAATTCCGAAAAGAAATTTTCACTTATCTTTCCGTCGGTAACCGCCACAGCGCCTATCTGTATTATCTCTACCTGCAACACCTTAGTGCCCGCTATCCGCGTTTTTTCCTTGCATACAGGTTGACTCCATTCCATATCAAGCACAATGTATGTCACCCGTGCGCCTCCCTTCCGTATATCATATAATATAACACTCAAAGCCCCGCATAGTCCTGCGGGGCATAAGTATTTATATCGCGACTTCTATTTTTTCGTTGAAATCGTGATATTTATAGTCTTTCAGCGTAAAGCTGTTTTTAGTGAATTTATAGAAATCGGTTATATCCTCGACTGCCATTTCAGGTGCGGGATACGGCTCTTTCTCAATAATACGCTTTACCGCGTCAATGTGTCTGTCATAGATATGAGCGTCCGCTATAACGTGTACAAGCTCGCCTGCCCTGAGTCCGGATGCTTTTGCAAACATTATGAGAAGCGCGGCATACTGGCACACATTCCAATTGTTCGCGGTGAGCATATCCTGCGAACGCTGATTGAGTATAGCGTTCAGCGTATCGCCGGTGACATTGAACGTCATACTGTATGCGCAAGGGGCAAGTCCCATCTCATGCAGATCCTTGTGATTGTACATATTCGTCATTATACGGCGGCTTGCGGGGTTATGCTTAAGGTCATACAGCACTCTGTCGACCTGGTCAAACTCACCCTCGGGGTAAATACTCTTCTGTCCGAGCTGCCAGCCGTAAGCCTTGCCTATCGTGCCGTTCTCATCAGCCCACGAGTCCCATATATGAGTAGATAAATCAGCGACCCTGTTGCTCTTCTTCTGATATATCCAGAGTATCTCCTCTATCGCAGAGCGGTAAAAGATACGACGGAGCGTCATTACCGGAAACTCTTTTCTGAGGTCATAGCGGTTCACCACGCAGAACTTTTTTACGGTATGCGCGGGTGTTCCGTCCTCCCAGTGAGGTCTTACCTCGCTGTCTGTATCCCATGAGCCGTTTTCTATTATATCACGGCAGTTTTCAATAAAATATTTATCGGCTAAACTCATTATGCGTTATGCGTCCTTATATCTTTGATAACAGCTTTGTTGTCGAGAAATCTATCTGGTCGAATGTACGGCTCTCGAACATATTAAGACTGTCGATACCGCTCATATTATAGATAGAAACACCGGCGCTTGAAGCGTATGTCTTTACGTTTTTAAGCAACGTCTGCGCTTCCTCGGGATAATCGTACTTCTTCTCATCATTGACAAGCGCCTCTTCATAGCCTGTTATCTGCGCATCGTAAATTCCGTCAAAGCCGTATATGTATATCTCCGAAAATCCTTCATACAGTGCAAGCTGTAAGGCTATATAAAGGTCGTCTATGCGTCTTAAAGCCTCGCTGTGCTGTGTAGAACCGAACGAGGGGAGCTGAGGGATGAATCCGTTACCCATTATATTAAAGTATGTGGGCTTCTTAGCAAACTTATCCTCAAAAACGGTCACATTGCTTGCGATAAAGCTATCCATAGCTTCTATGTACTTTCCGTTTCCGAGATAATGCTCGGCGTTAGACAGTATGTACTGCGTAGGACGGAGCGGAGTTTTGCTGAAGAACTTGCATATACCGTTATAGCTTATGCACTTCTCGTTGAACAGGAGGTTCAGCTCATCAAGCTTTACACCCTCTTTATAGCCGACGATAAAGCAACGCTGTCCGCGGAATTTATCCTTGCATTCCCTGAGCTGTGCTTCAGTGCGGCGAACATCCTTTTCAAGCTTTTTCTGTGTGGATTTATCGGAAATATTGAACTGCGAGCGCTTTATCTTCATATATGTGCCGAGGAAGCCTACAGGCTGATTTACAAGGCAGTAGTCGTGCTCTGTAAAGCCATACTGCTGTAAACGCTTTTCGATAGACTGTGCGCTTCCGACACGTCCTGTCATACCCTTGAGATATACCTCAAGCTCATCGTATGACGAAGAAACAAGGACATAATATGCCTTTGACATACCTTTAAGCTCTGTGATACTGCGCAACGAATTGTCGCCCTTTACAAGCGTACGTTCATCATTTGTAGCAACAAATGCAAGCTCCGGAACACGCACACCTTTTTTTCTAAGCTGACCGAGTACTTTTTTGAGTATCTCGGCGTTGACACCGCGTCCGTCGCCGAGTATCACCAGCTTACGCTGACCGATTATCTCGATGTTTTTGATAATCTGCTTCTTGTAGTTACCTGCCTTGAAGAACTTAGTAAGCTTGGCATTGGTAAGAGAATCATATGTCATCATAAACGCTCACTTCTCCTTTTAAAATATATATTTCTCTGAATTGTCGCCCTTTAAAACGCTCAGCGATTAACCCTCGCTGAGTATGAATGGAAAGTCTGATTTTTAATTTTATAAACCTCAAACTCTCCCGATTGCTGTGCTTTAAGTTGAACCCGAAAACACAATTCACAACTCAGCGAATACTCCTTGCTAAATATGGAACTATCAGCCTTCGCTGAGTATGAATGGAAGGTCTGATTTTTAATTTTATAAACCTCAAACTCTCTCCATTGCTGTGCTTTAAGTTAAACCCGAAAACACAATTCACAACTCAGCGATTAACCTTCGCTGAGTATGAACATATCATAAATAACCTTGATAGCCTTTTCAAAGTCAGCCTCATGGATACCTACGATGATATTAAGCTCACTTGAACCCTGATCTATCATCTTAATGTTGATGTCTGCGTGTGATAATGCCGCAAATATTCTTGTGGCAGTACCCTTCTTTGACTTCATACCACGACCAACGATAGCGATAAGCGCTAAATCGTTCTCAATCTCAATATGGTTAGGATCTGTGACCTCACATATCTTCTCAACAATATCGGGAGTCTTGTCAACGTCCTTACCGTCAACGATGATGCTCATCGTATCGATACCGGTGGGGATATGCTCAAAACACATACCGTTTGCTTCAAGTACTGTCAGTATTCTGCGTAAGAAGCCTATCTCGCTGTTCATCTCGTCCTTTTCGATCGAGATAACGCTGAAGTGCTTTTTACCTGCAATACCTGTGATTATGTGCTGAGGAGGCTCGTTATCCTCTGCAACTATCATTGTACCCTTTGCCGAAGGGTCGTTTGTGTTACGGATATTTATCGGTATCTTTGCGCTTCTTACAGGGAAGATAGCGGCTTCGTGAAGAACCGATGCGCCCATGTATGACAGCTCACGAAGCTCCTTATATGTGATAGACTCGATGACCTTTGGTTCGTCAACTATTCTGGGGTCGGCAATAAGGAAGCCGTTTACGTCTGTCCAGTTTTCATAAAGCTTGGCATTGATAGCCTTTGCGACGATAGAACCGGTTACGTCAGATCCGCCTCTTGAGAATGTACGGACAGTGCCGTCGGGGTTAGCGCCGTAGAAGCCGGGGATAACCGCGTGTGAGATACCGTGCAATACAGAAGCAAGGCAGGTATCTGTAAGAGTATCGTCAAACTTTCCGTCCGGACGGAAGAACACTACCTTAGCCGCATCTATAAACTCATATCCGAGGTAATTTGCGAGAATGATACCGTTTAAGTATTCACCGCGGCTTGCGGCATAATCTCTGCCTGCTTTCTTGCGGAAGTTATCGATTATTGTTTCATATTCGTCATCAAGCGAAAGTGTAAGCCCGAGATCACTAATAATTCCGTTGAAACGCTCTGCAATAGGTGCAAACTGATTGTATGCATTCTTACCTTCGTTCGTTACTGCGTCATAGCAGGCATAGAGCATATCCGTAACCTTGATATCGTCCTTGAAACGCTTGCCGGGCGCACTCGGAACTACATATCTGCGTTCCTTGTCGCTTCTTATTATATCAGCTACCTTGCGGAACTGATTTGCATCGGCGAGCGAGCTGCCGCCGAACTTGACTACCTTACTCATTTTTTGTTTCCTTTCTTGTATACCGTTTGTGTCCCTTTTTTCCGATTTTATAATACGGGACTATATTCTATAATATTTTACCACAGCAGAACGCAAAAATCAATAGCATAAATCAAAAACAAGCGCGCCGACCCTCATTCTCCGCCATATAAATTTCATATTCGCACTACAGATGTTTCATTCACCTATACGCAAAGCCCGGGCATTGACATTAGCCAAAGATTTTACACACCTAACTATCCCTGCCGTTGCACTATTCCGCGCCAAGCGGGGAGTGTGACACAACCTAAAAAAGGAAAAGTGAGTCGATGCGCAAAGGATAGTGCGCGCGGCTCACTTTTTTGTATGGTTTGCTCCTATTATATTACTTTAGTAATTAACAGCGATAGCAGGCTAACGATACTGCCTTTTGCGGGATATCACTTCTCGGGTTCGCTATTCTATGCGATAACGTTGCTGCTATGTGTGAGGGAGACAACCCAAGGGGAGAGAGGAAGGCGCTCCAAAGGCGCTTTCCCCTCTCCCCTTAGGTTTTCTCCCAAATCAGTCATTCCTCTGGAGCGACGAGAGGAGCGGGAGCATTGCTTTTGCAATGCTCAATCACGCATCCCACTTTCCTGACCTCTCTTCTCTTCTGCCATAATGGGGTGTTGGTTATAAGACACACAAACGATTGCGTTTGAAAAGCCGCTGCAAGCGGGACGCTGGCGCTCTGTTCGACCCGGGGGACTGTACAGATATCTCAAGATAGTGCGTTTTTTGGAAATTTCGGTGACAGTGCAGTTGTAATGATACACTCACGAAATTATTATTCACTGTGTAGCACAGAAATTGTTATCAGCGTTGTTTGCTGTATATTTATTGCGCTGACTTTTTACAATATGTTGCACTGCAATTTCAATGTAATTTTGCCGCGCCCCACGCAAATTTGTAACACTCTCCTATACACGCACTGTCAATTCCCGCCGTTGCACTATCTCCCGCCGTGCACCGCCTTTTCCAAAGGCGGAACTGTCAGCGGCGACACGCAATTTATAATGTTCTCCCACACACGCATCGTCACTCCCCGCCGTTGCTCTATCCACAGCTATGCACCGCCTTTTCCAAAGGCGGAATTTGCCGCGCCCCACGCAAATTTATAACACACTCCAGTACGCACACCGTCAATTCCCGCCGTTGCTCTATCCCACGCCGTGCACCGCCTTTTCCAAAGGCGGAACTGTCAGCGGCGACACGCCGCTTGATTTTTGCGGTATTTATGGTATACTTATAACAGACAGCAGTACAATAAGCATATAAAGCAATATGATCCGCTCGAAAGGACTAATATGGGATTTCTTGTAATAGACGGCAACAGTATACTTAACCGCGCATTCTACGGCATACGCGTACTCACAAATTCAAGGGGTGTTGCCACAAACGCCGTGACCGGCTTTATGAATACCCTGCTGATGCTCGAAAAAGATGTTCAGCCTGATATGATAGCCGTAGCATTTGACCTTAAAGCGCCTACATTCCGCCATAAGATGTATGACGGATATAAGGCGAACCGTAAGGGTATGCCTGAGGATCTTGCCCAGCAGCTACCCTATATGAAAAAGATAATAAAGGCAATGGGTATCGCCATTATCGAACAAGAGGGGTATGAAGCCGATGATATTATCGGCACGATCTCAGCCGCCTGCGCGGATAAAAAGATTCCCTGCACCGTTTCGACAGGCGACCGCGACTCATTCCAGCTCGTTAATGATTACGTTACGGTAAGGCTTGCCAAAACCAAAGGTGATATATACTATACTCCCGGTGTAATAGAAGACGAATACGGCGTTACCCCAAAGCAGATGATAGAGGTCAAGGCGCTTATGGGCGATACGAGCGACAATATTCCCGGCGTTCGCGGCATAGGCGAAAAAACCGCCCTGTCACTCATAAAAGAGTTTGCAAGCGTTGACGGCTTATACGAAAACATCGACTCGACCCTCATAACAGACGGCTTGCGCAACAAGCTTATAAGCGGCAAAGAAAGCTGCTATATGAGCAGAAAGCTTGCCGAAATATGCCTTACCGCTCCGATAGACACAGAGCTTTCTCACTATATTCCGGGTGAGCGTGACGATGAACGGCTCGCAAAACTTTTATCCGAGCTTGAAATGTATAAGATGCTTCAGAAATTACAGCTTCAACCGACTTCTGCCCCCGCAGGTTCAAAAGCAGCAGGTACCGGAAATCGTGAAAATCAGGCTTCAGCTATGCCCAAGGGTGATATCATCATTACGGATAACAGCAAAATTTACGCAGGCGGTATCGGCATAATGAATGAGCTGTCCGGCGATGAGCTCAGAGCATACGCAAACAGCGGCAGTACAAAGTATACCTTCGACATAAAGGAAACGCTCTCCGTTTCCGGTCTTGAGAAGCTTGAAAATAATAAGTTCGATACGACACTTGCGGCTTACCTTGCCGACCCCGACTCAAACGACTACAGTATGTCAAGACTGTGCACACAGTACGGTGTTCCCGAGGGAAACAGCATACAGGAAAAGTCGATTACTGTTGCGGCGCTGAACGATATACTGTACGACAATATACACCAAACAGGCTCAGCTACCGTGCTTACTGATATCGAAATACCGCTTGCCACAGTCCTTGTAGCTATGGAGCGCGAGGGCGTTAAGCTGGACATTGACGGTATTAAGGCTTTCGGCAAAGAAATTTCGGAAAAGGCAGAAAAGATAAGCCGTGAGATCTATGAATATGCGGGCTATGAATTTAACATCGGCTCGCCTAAACAGCTCGGAAGCGTGCTTTTTGAGAAGCTTAAGCTATCCGGTGCAAAAAAGACAAAAACAGGATACTCTACAAATGCCGAGGTGCTTGAAAGCCTTATGGACAAGCACCCGATAATCCCGCTTATAACAGAGTATCGCGCACTCACCAAGTTGCAGAATACTTATGTCACAGGACTGCTTAAGGTAGCCGGCGAGGACGGCAGGGTGCATTCCACCTTCAAGCAGACCGAAACCAGAACAGGCAGAATTTCAAGCGCCGAACCAAATATTCAGAATATTCCGGTAAGGACTCCGCTAGGCAGAGAGATGAGAAGATTTTTCACTGCAAAGGACGGATATCTGCTTGTCGATGCCGACTACTCGCAGATCGAACTGCGCGTACTGGCTCATATCTCAGGCGATGAAATTATGAAAAAGGCGTTCCTTGACGGCGTTGATATCCATACCGTTACCGCCTCCCAGGTGTTCAATCAGCCGATTGAATGGGTAACGCCCGATCTCAGAAGCAAGGCAAAAGCGGTCAACTTTGGTATAGTCTATGGTATAGGTGCATTCTCTCTGTCAAAGGACATCGGCGTTTCTATGACTAAGGCAAGCGAATATATAAGAGCATATCTTTCAAAATATTCGGGCATAGCTCACTATATGGACAAGACCGTTGCAAAGGCAAGACATGACGGTTATGTCGAAACAATGTTCGGCAGAAGAAGATATATAAAGGAGCTTGCCGCAAAGAACAAGAACCTGCAGTCCTTCGGCGAACGTGTAGCTAAGAATACCCCCATACAGGGCACTGCCGCAGATATCATAAAGATAGCAATGATAAGGGTCTACAACAGGCTTCGGGAAAGTAAGCTTGACGCAAAGCTTATACTACAGGTCCACGATGAGCTGATAGTAGAAGCCAAAGAGGACTGCGCCGACAAGGCAGCCGCACTTTTAAAGGAAGAAATGGAGAACGCCGTAAAACTCACCGTACCCATGACGGTAGACGTGAATATCGGTAAAACGTGGTATGATACTCATTGAGAAAGATAACAACACGGATTTATGCCGCGATATCGGAGTAATCGAAAAAGAATGCTTCTCCGTCCCGTGGACAAGCCGCAGTATCGAGTCGCAGGTTCTGACCGATGGGTCGGTTGCCGCCCTTATCCGTGACGACCGCTCCGACAACAGACCCGTTGGCTATATCTGCGGGCAGAGCGTTTCGGACGAATGCGAACTTTACCGCATAGCCGTACTCCCCGCATACAGAAAACAGGGTGCGGCGGATCTTCTTATGACCTATTTTCTTGACAAGTGTCGTGAAAGCGGCATAAAAAACGTATTTCTTGAAGTGCGCTGTGACAACGAGCCCGCAAAGCGCCTTTACGAAAAGCACGGCTTCTGCGAGGTCGGACGGCGCAGAAACTATTATACAGAGCCTATCTGTGACGCTCTTATCTACAAAGCGGAATTGTAATTAAACATAATCTAAAGCGACAGGCGCGCCTATTCACGGCGTCTGTCGCTTTGTTTTACAATATGCGAAAACGGCAGGCACGAATTACGCGCCTGCCGTTATTACTTATTTGCTTATGCCTCCGACAGAAGCTTTACAAAGCCGATCGTCGCTGTACACGGAATATCCGCTTTACACGATACCATCTTTACTTTTGCCTGTCGGAAATATACATCTGCATTGCCGCCCGCTTAAAAACAATCCCGCAAAACTTGCAGTATCATTCAGCCCCGCCGTTTTGCTATCCTGCGGATAGCTCTGACAATGCCAAAGGCGGTATTTGAAGCGGCACATTGCCATCTAACTGAAAGTGATATCACTAAACTTGCAGTAACGTTCAGCCCCGCCGTTTCGCTATCCTGCGGATAGCTCAAACAGTTCCAAAGGCGGAATTGTCAGCGGCGACTCGCCGCTTAGATCATGCTTTCCTGCCAGCAGTCGGGTGCTGTAAGACCGAGCATCTTTACTACTGTAGGAGCTACGTTAGCAAGACCGTACTTGGGAGCTACACCGGGAGCGTACTTTGTATCATCCTTGATAGTGTACTTAACGTCCTTATCATAGATGATGAAAGGAACAGGGTTGAGCGAGTGAGCGGTTCTTACCTGAACCTCACCCTTCTTGTTCTTTTCAAGCATCTCGTCTGCGTTACCGTGGTCGGCTGTCACAACGAGTGTAACACCGTACTCATCACAAACCTTGATAAGTCTTGAAAGACCGAGGTCAACCGCTTCAACACCGATAATTGTTGAGTCAAGGCTGCCTGTGTGTCCGACCATATCGCCGTTGGGGTAGTTGCAACGGATAAAGTCATACTTCTTGCTCTTGATAACCTCGATAAGATCGTCTGTTATCTCGGCGGACTTCATCCATGGACGCTGATCGAATGAAACGTTATCAGAGGGGATCTCCTTGTATGTTTCAAGCTCTTCGCTGAACTTATCGCTCTTGTTACCGTTCCAGAAGTAAGTTACATGACCGTACTTCTGTGTTTCGGATACTGCATATTCGTTAAGACCTGCGGCAACCAGTACCTCCGTGAGAGTGTTTGTGATCTCGGGAGGATTTACAAGGAAGCGTGCAGGAAGCTTTAAGTCGCCGTCATACTGCAGCATACCTGCGAAGCATACATCGGGCTTTGCACCTCTGTCGAATGCTGTGAAGTTGTCATCATCAAATGCCATTGAAAGCTCTATAGCACGGTCACCTCTGAAGTTGAAGAGGATAACGCTGTCCTTGTCAACTATCTTGCCTACAGGCTCGCCGTTCTCGGCAATTACGAATGCAGGGAGATCCTGGTCGATAATGCCGTCGTTTTCCTTACGGTAGGTTTCAACCGCTTCCATAGCCGATGCAAACTGTCTGCCCTCGCCCTTGACGTGAGTCTTCCAGCCAAGCTCAACCATAGGCCAGTCAGCCTGATAACGATCCATCGTAACCTTCATACGTCCGCCGCCGCTTGCAATCTTGCCATCGAAAGCGCCATCGGCATTAAGCTCCTTGAGGAAGCTCTCAAGCTGTTCGATATATACGGGAGCAGAAGTAGCGGGTACATCTCTTCCGTCGAGCAGAATGTGTACTCTTGCCTTCTTGATGCCCTCGTTCTTAGCTTCTGTAAGCATCTTGAACAGGTGCTTGATATTCGAGTGAACGTTACCGTCCGATAAAAGACCGATGAAGTGGAGGGTGCTGTTGTTAGCCTTGCAGTTGTCAACGAGTTCCTTCCAAGCCTCAGACTGATACATCTTTCCGCTTTCGATAGATTCGTTAACGAGCTTTGCGCCCTGTGAGTAGATCTGACCGCAGCCGAGCGCGTTGTGACCTACCTCTGAGTTGCCCATATCATCATCTGTAGGCAGACCTACAGCGTCACCGTGAGCCTTTAAGCGGGTGTTGGGGCATTCTCTTAAAAGTCTGTCAAGTGTAGGAGTATTGGCGAGTGTGACTGCGTCGCCAAGACCTGTCTTTGAAAAGCCTACACCGTCCATAACAACGAGTAAAACGGGTTTTGCCATTTGTTTAGTCGTCCTTTCGTAAATATCCGATTTTTGATTAGCCGTTTACGGCAGCCTTGATGATAGTTGTGAAATCAGCAGCCTTGAGTGAAGCACCGCCGATAAGACCGCCGTCAACGTTTGTCTTTGAGAGAAGTTCTTCAGCGTTCTTTGCGTTCATAGAGCCGCCGTACTGGATTGTGATTGTTTCTGCAACATCTGCACCGTAGAGCTTAGCGAGTGTAGCGCGGATAAATGCGCAAACCTCTTCAGCCTGATCAGCTGTAGCTGTCTTGCCTGTTCCGATAGCCCAAACGGGTTCGTAAGCGATTATGCACTTCTTGAGGTCGTCTGCTGAGATGCCGAAGAAATCGAGCTTTATCTGACGTGCGATAACCTCTTCCGTAATGTTGCATTCACGCTCCCAGAGAAGCTCGCCTACGCATACGATGGGCTTTAAGCCTGCTTCAAGAGCAGCCTTTGTTCTCTTGTTTACTGTTTCGTCTGTTTCAGCGAAGTACTGACGGCGCTCGGAGTGACCGAGTACAACGTATTCAACACCCATTTCAGCGAGCATATCAGCTGAAATTTCGCCTGTGAAAGCGCCGCTCTTCTCGAAGTGGCAGTTCTCTGCACCGATCTTTATGTTTGTGCCTGCTGTTACAGCAAGAGCTGTTTCAAGGTTTGTAAAGGGAACGCAAGCTACAACCTCAACGTCTTTAACATCGGCAACCATGGGCTTTAATTCTTCTAAAAGAGCCTTAGCCTCGGGTCTTGTCTTATTCATCTTCCAGTTACCTGCGATAACTGCTTTTCTTACTGTCTTTTTCATGATACAGTGTTCCTTTCGTTTTTTATTATAAATTGCTTATTACGCAACAATAAGGGCGGAGAATATCCGCCCTCGTTATTTTTACTTGTCCTGAATGCAAGCGATACCGGGGAGTACCTTACCTTCGAGGTATTCAAGAGAAGCACCGCCGCCTGTTGAGATGTGGCTCATCTTGTCTGCGTAACCGAGGTTGATAGCAGCTGTAGCTGAGTCACCGCCGCCGATGATCGTTGTAGCGTCTGCTTCTGCAAGAGCTTCGCAAACAGCAACTGTACCCTTCTTTAATACGGGGTTCTCAAATACGCCCATAGGACCGTTCCATACAACAGTCTTTGCAGACTTTGCGGCATCAGCGAACAGAGCCATTGTCTTAGGACCGATGTCAAGACCCATCATATCAGCGGGGATCTTATCAGCGTCAACAACGCTTACTTCGATCTCAGCGTCGATAGGATCGGGGAAGTTCTTTGCAATTGTTGTATCAATGGGGAGAAGGAGCTTCTTGCCGAGCTTTTCAGCCTTTTCGATCATTTCCTTGCAGTAGTCGATCTTCTCGTTGTCAACGAGTGATGTACCAACTTCATAGCCCTTAGCCTTTAAGAATGTGTAAGCCATACCGCCGCCGATGATAAGTGTGTCACACTTTTCAAGGAGGTTTGATATAACGTTGAGCTTATCTGCAACCTTAGCACCGCCCAGGATAGCAACAAAAGGTCTTACGGGGTTTTCAACAGCGTTGCCTAAGAACTCGATCTCCTTGTTCATAAGGTAGCCTACTGCTGTTTCCTTAACGAACTTTGTAACACCTGCTGTAGAAGCGTGTGCTCTGTGCGCAGAACCGAAAGCGTCCATTACGAATATATCGTCGTCAACGAGGTCGGCAAGCTCCTTGGCAAATGCTTCACCGTTCTTTGTTTCTTCAGCGCCGCGGAAACGTGTGTTTTCAAGAACAACTATCTCGCCGTCCTTCATTTCTGCAACTGCCTTCTTTGCGTTCTCGCCTACTACTGTATCGTCCTTAGCGAAAACAACCTTTGTATTAACGAGCTCTGCAAGTCTTTCAGCAGCAGCCTTGAGAGAGAACTTGTCCTCAGGGCCGTTCTTCGGCTTGCCGAGATGTGAACAAAGAACTATCTTTGCGCCGTTCTCAACTAACTTATTGATTGTGGGAAGTGCGGCCTGAATTCTGTTGTCGTTTGTGATCTTGCCGTCCTTCATAGGTACGTTGAAGTCTACACGAACGAGGACTTTTCTGCCCTTTACCTGTAAATCTTCTACATTCTTCTTGTTTAACTTGCTCATGGTAATGATCCTTTCGCTTTTACTTTATTTGTATGAGGCTATCCTCAAGAAATACAAATCCCACGCAAAAGCAGAGCTTCTGCGCTCATATTTTATTTTACCAAAAAAGCGGATAAAATGCAAGTACTTTTTATAAACAAATAGGGAAATAAGAAAAAGATGAAAAATGGAGATAAAAGTCGGCGGTTTGCAGAAAAAAACTGTTATTAGATATATCGATATGTGTTATTAAGATTTGACTGTGAAAGCAGGCTTCCGATAGTTCTGTTTGTCGGACAGCACTTCTCGGGTTCGCTATTCTGTTTAATAACGTTGCTGCTATGAACGAGGGAGACAACCCAAGGGGAGAGAGGAAGGCGCTCCAAAGGCGCTTTCCCCTCTCCCCTTAGGTTTTCTCCCAAATCAGTCATTCCTCTGGAGCGACGAGAGGAGCGGGAGCATTGCTTTTGCAATGCTCAGACGGGCATCCCTCTTTCCTGACTCCTTTTCTCTTCTGCCATAATGGGGTGTTGGCGATAAGACACACAAACGATTGCGTTTAAAAAGCCGCCGTAAGCGGGACGCTGACGCTCTGTTCGACCCGGGGGACTGTACAGATATCTTGGGATAGTGCGTTTTTTGGAAATTTCGGTGACAGTGCAGTTGCACCGATATACTCACAAAATTATTATTCACTGTGTAGCACAGAAGCTGTTTTCAGCAGTTCCGGCATTATATCTAAATCACCGCTTAATCAATAATATATTGTGCTGTATTTTTAATGAGTTTTCTACAGCCTAAACAGCATAATAACAGCGAGGTGTGTTGCAGTATACAAACAACGCGCACCCACATATGCAGGTGCGCATCGGTAACTATACTTTATCCGATTATCGGTTTACCCCATAACCGGCACAGCCGCTTCACTCTTCCTGAGCCTTGCGGTCTGCTTCTGTGCCATTACAAGCTCATAATATACGCCCTTATTGCGTAAAAGCTCGGTGTGAGTGCCGATCTCGGCAACCTTGCCCTTTTTCAGCACTATAAGTCTGTCGGCATTTGCAAGCGTTGACAGCCTGTGAGCTATCGCTATTGTTGTTCTGCCCTTTATCAGCCTGTCGAGAGCGTCCTGTATCTGCTTTTCGGTCTGAGTGTCAAGCGATGCGGTAGCTTCGTCAAGTATCAGTATCTTCGGGTCGTGGAGAATTGCTCTTGCAATTGCTATACGCTGACGTTCACCGCCCGAGAGATTGTAACCCCTTTCGCCGACAACGGTATTATATCCGTCCGGCATACGGGTGATGAAGTCGTGGCAGTTTGCCGTCTTTGCGGCATTCACTATCTGCTCGAATGTCGCATCGGGCTTTGCATAACGGATATTGTCAAGCACCGTACCGTTGAACAGATACGTTTCCTGCAATACCACACCGACCTGCGAACGCAGTGAGTTCTGCGATATATCCCGCACGTCCTTGCCATCTATCAGCACCTCGCCCGCTGTCGGGTCATAAAGCCGCATTATAAGGTTTATCAGCGTTGACTTTCCGACACCCGAGTGTCCGACTATTCCTATCATCTCGCCCTGCTTTATGCTGAACGAAATATCTTTGAGCACAGGATTATACGCCTTGTAGCCGAAATATACGTTCTTGAACTCGATATCGCCCTTTATGTCAAGGCTGACTGCGTTTTCGGTGTCGCTTATATCATTATCCTCTTCAAGTATCTCAAACACCTTTCCTGCACTTACCCGTGCCTGTGCAAGCACTCTCGGCAGGCTTGTAAGCCACTGGATAGGACCGTAGAGCATAGCGACATAGGTCGTGAACTGTATCAGCTCACCAAGCTGCATCTCTCTGCCCAGTATCATACTGCCGCCGAAGAACAGTGCGCAGAACTCGCCTATACTGAATATATAGCGGATCGGCGGCTGTACCATATACCAGAGGATATCAGCTCTCATCACAGAGTCAGCCCACTTTGATGAGGCTTTTCTGTACGCTTCTATCTCCCTGTCCTCGTTGCCGTAGTTCTTTACTACTCTTATACCGTGCAGAACATCGTGCAGAAGCTCGCTCGCACGGCACTGGAAGCGCCATACTCTGCCATATCTTACGCTTATCGCATTGAACGACTTTACCGAAAGGAAAGCCGCAAGCGGTAAGGGGATAGTAATGACAAGAGCCAGCTTCCAGTTAGTAATGTACATGATTATAAGCAGAGCGACAAGGGCTGTCGTCTGGAATATCATATCCTTGCCCTGCCTTGTCATAAAATCCTGCAAAGTCGCCGCATCACCCGATACGCGGTTGATAAGCTCGCCCGGTGTACGCTTTGCGACATTGCTCATTGACAGCCGCTGAGTCTTGTTGAATATATCGCGGCGCAGATCCCTGCCGTATGCCGTTGATATCTTATAGTTACATACCTCCTGCAGCAGCCTGAAGCCCATAGAGGACAGATTGAGCGTCAGAATGCACAGCGTTATCTTCCAGAAAAGTCCCCAGTCGCTGTTATTCGGCACGATAAGGTCATCTACCAGTATACGCTGAAACAGCGGATTGATAACGTCAAACGCATACAGTACGAATGTAGCCAGAAGCGACAGGCAAAACTGCACCTTGTACGGTGCAAGCCTTTTTACAAGCTTTAAGAACACGCCCTTTTTCGCATCGCAGAACATACATTTACTGCTGCCCCTGAGCGCCGCTCCGCACTTAGGACAGCTAGGCTCGTCCGCGTCTGTATGCTCGGTAAATTCACCCGTGGCTATGTAATGCTCGTATATCTTCGCAAGCTCCGCATAGCGCATATAGTACTTCTGCGAAAACTGACAGACGCAGATATCCTTGCCGCGCATATCCCTTACGCACAGCATTGAACAGCCGATAAGCTGTTCTACCGTTATCTTGCTTATATCCGATACGGCAAACTCCCGTACCGCTTTATTGTCATAATATACCGTCAGCATATCCTTTGTGGCTGTCAGATGTCCGTCAGCCGTTTTTGCTTTCCGGTCTATGTCAAACGGAAGCGAAAAGTTCACGCTGTCAGCGTCCACTCCTTTCGGGACTGACAGTTTTAAATTCATTTACACCCGCTCCTTTCTGAAAAGCCCTAAAATCAGATAAACAATTGCAGCTTTTTAAGGCTTGCTTTATCAAGCCTGTCAACATCGGGTACGCTGTAGCGGTTTCCGTCAGCATCTGTCACAGCAAGCATCTTACCGTGTATCACTCTGAAATTGTGCCACCAGTCGTACACCGCTATTTTCTTTTCACCCGCCGTTGTTTCGGCTTCAAGGAAAAGGTAGCCCATCTGATTATCCGTTATCTTATCTATCTTTTTTATCTCGGGAATGTAGTACTTCAACTTAAGATAGGCACTGACCGTACTTTTAACATCATCTGTCAGTTCATTCAGATCTTTTATAACACCTATCTCCTTCCACTCATCCTCCTCATTCTTATAGCTTACGCTTATATACCTGTTTTCATCGTTAAAAGGCACTAGCCTTGTAAGGTCGACCTTTTCATAATCCTTTCCGTCATAGGAAAGCGACAGATAACCGCTTTCGTTTTCGGTAAGCCCGATTTTGTCCGGGGAAAGAATGTTAAGCGTATCTACATCATAAATTGCAGTCGTATTCTGCGTCATAAGCTCTCCTTTCGTTATCAGTCAAGTCCGACAGACCTCAGCGACTCACTCTGCAGCTTGTACAGCTCAAAGTACTTGCCCTTTGTGCGTATAAGCTCATCGTGCGTACCGCTTTCCTTCACCTCGCCGTGTTCGATCACATACAGCTTGTCTGCGTCACGGAGCGTTGAAAGGCGGTGGGCTATCGCTATTATCGTTCTGCCGCTCTTGAGATTATCTATCGCACTCTGTATCTTACGTTCTGTTGCGGTATCCATAGCCGCCGTAGCCTCGTCAAGTATAAGTATATTCGGCTTCTGTATCAGCGCCCGGGCGATGGATATACGCTGCTTTTCGCCGCCCGACAGGCTTACGCCGCCGCTTCCGGTAACGGTATCGTACCCTTCGGGGAGCTTCATTATAAAATCGTGAGCGTTTGCGCTTTTTGCCGCCTGTATTACTTCTTCCATTGTCGCATCGGGTCTTGCGTAACGGATATTATCTGCGACAGTTCCCATAAACAGATAGGTTTCCTGCGAAACAACGCCGATATTCTTTCTGAGAACGTCGAACGGTATCTTCTTCACAGGTATACCGTCTATCGTTATCTCACCGGAGGTAACATCATACATTCTTGATATGAGATTGATGATAGTTGATTTTCCCGCACCCGTCTTACCGACAATGCCGGTGAACTTTCCGGCTTCGGTAGCAAACGACATATTTTTAAGCACCGGTCTGCCCGCTTCATATTCAAACGTAACGTCCTTGAACCGGATATCGCCCTTCAGAACGCCGTCCGGTATAACAGCAGGCTCAGCGGGCGGCTTTACTGTAGGCTCGCTGTCGAGTATCTCGAACATTCTGCCTGCGGCATCGGTACACCTTGCCCAGTCATTACCCATATACATAAAGAAGAATATCGGATCCCATATCACACCAAAATAGTTTATGAGCAGTGTCAGTCCGCCGAGCTGTAGGTTACCCGTCAGCACAAGCGCAACGCCAAGACAGTATATAACGCCGCTGAATACGGCATATATTCCGTGCTGTACGGGGAAGAAATGAGCGCTCCTCTTATCCCTTGCGTATTCAGCCGAATAAAGATTATCATTCTTCCTGCCAAAACGGGATATTTCCTGTTCCTCACGGGAAAACGCCTTTACTACCCTGTGTCCGTTCAGCGCGTCCGACAAGGTAGACGTAACGCCTCGTCTTGCGATATCACGGTTTCTCCAGTGCCTTCGCTGACCTCTCAGCCAAAGCACCTCGCACAGCAGTACAAAGAACACCGCAAGGAACATCGACAGCGATATTATCGGGTTCACCATAAGCATAAGCACGACAAGTCCTGCTATCTTTATCATATTCGCAATAAACTGCGGAACTATATCCACAAAAAATCCGTACACGTCAAAGCTGTCACGGTCTACCCTGCCCATAAGCGAGCCTGTCTGCTTTGTTGTGAAGAATGACAGCGACAGCTTCTGCATAGAAGCAAAAATATCCGTCCTCAGCTTATGTATCACCTGCGGTGTTATCCTGCTTATAATAACGCCGTAGATCATCGAAAACCCCGTAGACAGCAGTGAGAACGCCGCCATTACCAGTATCACGAACAGTATCTGTCCGTACAGGCTTCCGCCCTCGGTCAGAACATCATCGTACAGCATCTTTGTGCCGAAGTACGGAGCTATAAGCCCCAGCGCCACCGATACGGCTATGAGCGCCAGAATTATAACTATCTGCTTTTTGTAGTCACCGAACATACCCAGTAAGCGCTTGAATATCCATGTACGCTTTGTGCAATACGGACAGAATGCTCTGTTCGGGTCGGGATATTTTCTGTTGCACTTCGGACAATACAGCGTCTTGTCGTCCAGTGCCGAGTCATCGGGCGTTTCACCCTTTTTGATCGTTTCGTATCTGCGGCAGAACTGCTCAAATTTTTCGGAAAACCCTCCCGAAAACATTGCAAGCTGTTTTTCGCTGCCGTCACCCATCTTCGCCATCAGCCTTGCCGTAAACTGATAGCGGTCAACATACAGCTTTTCGATATCCGACATCGGATATTCGCAAAAATCCTTGAAATCAAACTGTGTGTCGAAAGTCTTTTTATTTTTTACCAGTCTGTCATAGCCCGACAGCAGATAAAGCTTTTCATTGTCGAACGTGATATAGGTGTCATAATAGCACCCCTCTCCGTCCATATCTGCCTTTACGCAGTATAAAAGCTTATCCGTGTCTACCGCCCTGACAGAAAAAGCTGCCTGCACAGCGGCAGACAGCTTATCAAAATACTTCATTCATTCACCGTTTCTTTCCGACCGCAAAAATGCGGCCTTGCGAAAACACAAAAAGATACACAGGCACAGTTGTTCCGAATTTCAGTTAACTGTGACATTTACAGCATACAAAAGGTTTGCTTGTTGCGGGTCGTATAATTTATAATGATATCTTTTTATGAATTTCAAACGTTACGCAAGCCCACATTAAACACACCGCCGGGTCTACAAAAAATCAACCGACAGCACAAGGCTTATTACAGGCTTCCGTTATTAGAATTTTCTTCTGACAGCTGTTCTCCGAAAAGGCATAATTATCCCTTTGAAGATCAGTCCGTTGCGGATAATATTTTATTATTCCGTTCCTGTTTTCCTTGTATGTCGGTCAATGTACTTGCTTTTAATTATCTGTACATCGTCTTTGCTACTTCAGCGAGTATATCAACGCCCTTTTCGATCTGTTCATCGGTGGGTGTTGAATAGTTCAGTCTGAACGACAGACAAGGAGCATTTTCATCTGTTAAGAACGCATTGCCGGGAACTACAGCCACCTTGTTCTGTACAGCCTTCTTGCAGAAGTAAGGCATATCTCCGTCAGGCAGAGTACCCCAGATAAACAGACCGCCCTCGGGCTCTGTGAACTTGATGGACTTGGGCATCTTCATCTTTAGGTTAGTAAGCATAAGATCCGACTTGTGCTTGTAGATGGCTCTCAGCTTTTCAAGATGCTCTTCAAAGTTATTCTCGGTTACGAACTTATAAGCGATCATCTGCGGCAGGATAGAGGTGTGAACGGTTGAAACCTGCATGCAGACTACTGCCTTTGCGATTACGTTCTTTGGCGCGCAGAGGTATCCCACACGCAGACCGGGTGCAAGCGTCTTTGAGAATGTTCCCGCATAGAGGACATGACCGGTCTTGTCAAGCGACTTTATGGTAGGTACGTCCTCGCCGAAATAACGCAGATCGCCGTAAGGATTATCTTCAAGTATATATACGTTATACTTCTGAGCCAGCTCAAGCACCTTCTTGCGCTTTTCAAGGCTCATAGTTTTGCCGGTGGGGTTCTGGAAGTTCGGAATAAGGTAGATGAAAGCTGTTCTCTGATACTTTTCAAGAGCAGCTTCAAGCTTTTCGATATTTATTCCGTCATCGTCCATATCTATGCCGACAAGCTTAGCATTATAGGAACGGAATGCGTTCAGCGAGCCGATAAATGTAGGTGCTTCGCAGATAATTACGTCACCCTCGTTGCATATCTCCTTGGTGACTACCTCTATCGCCTGCTGTGCGCCCGATGTGATTACTACATCTTCTTCGCTTTCATCAAACATTCCCTTTTTCTTAAGGTCGTCCTTTATCCAGTTGCGAAGCGGTGTATAGCCCTCTGTAATTGAATACTGGAGAGCGTCAATGGGCGTAGTTGTAAGTATTTCGTTTGTTATACGCGCGATCTCCTCTGTAGGGAAAGCCTCGGGTGCAGGGTTGCCTGCCGCAAAGCTGATCACCTCGGGATCTGACGTAAACTTAAGTATCTCTCTTATTGCTGATGGCTGCAATGTCTGTACTCTGTATGAAAATGCGTTCATATTTATATATCGGTCTTACCGCCGCATAAACGGTATGACCTTTCCTCCTTGCATTTATTTTGTAATGGGTGAGCGGCATATTGGGTCTGCCACCGTTACAATAGTTTTATTTTATCACACATTTAAGCGGAATGCAAGGTTTTTATCAGCTAAAACACAGTTGCAGCTTCCTGTTTACGGTTGCAAAGTCAGCACACATTCTATGATATCTTAAATTTACTTGACAAATAAAAATTCCGTTGACTTTTCATAAAGTTTGTTTTATAATTTAACTGACGGTGATAAAGCCGCTGATTATTTGAAATGATTTTTCGGAGGTAAACATTTATGGCTTTTTGCAACAAATGTGGAAATCAGCTCCCCGACGGAGCAAACAACTGCCCTAAATGCGGTGCGCCTGTAGGCGGCACTCAGCAGAATGCTCAGGGTTTTGTAAACAATATGATGAATACAGCTGACTCAACAGCACAGTTTGATCCTCAGGACATAACCGCAAATAAGGGTATGTCTGTACTGGCATACATAGGAATACTCTTCCTTATCCCTCTGCTTGCCTGCCCCAACTCAAGATTTGCACGTTTCCATACAAATCAGGGTCTTGTGCTTTTCCTGCTTGGTTTAGCCGCTTCTTTGGTAACAGGTATTATCACTATAATTCCTTTTGTAGGCTGGGTTTTAGGTCCTATCTTAGGTATTGCCGTATATATATTTGAACTCGTACTTATGATCATGGGTATCATAAATGCCGCTCAGGGTCAGGCTAAGGAGCTTCCCCTTATCGGTAAGATCATACTGCTCAAGTAATTGATAATAACGAGAACACAAATACCCTGTGCAACAAGCACGGGGTATTTTACTGCAAAAAATCAACTCCGCTGTACTAAGTACAACGGAGTTGATTTTTAGTTATTCTTTGAAAGCCATATACTTGCAACATCAAGCGCTTCGTAAAGGCTGCCTCTTTCACTGGTCTTTGCGATTATCTCTGTAGCGGGAACAGTAGGGTCTGTACTCATCAGCTGTACCCTTGTCTTGTCCGCTATTTCAAGATCCTTGACCTTGTGCGTGGATAATACGGTCAGCATTGCAACGTACTTATCTGACATATTGCCATAATAGATAGTGTTGTCTTTCCTTACAAGAGGAAGACCTTTGTAGGTGAAAAATTCCTGCTCTGTCATAATAACCTCCGCCGTTGCACTAACGGTCATTATGTGACGGACAGATCCCGTGCAAAATTTAAGATCCGCCCCCATTCGTCACATACCAATAATAATGCCCTATGGCATCAGAACTCTGAAACTATTTCTCCGCCTGTGAGAAGCGCATTCAGATTTTCAAGAAGTCTTGTTGCATATATCTGCCTTACCTTGTAACGTACATCGCCGTTCACAACTATAATGCAGGTTCTGTCGCTTTCGCTGGAGTAGAACTCAACTGCATCGTTTTCCTTGCCCTCTTCGCGGTGATCATATGTGATACCGGCTATGAACTTGTTGTCATCAGTCAGATCATCAAGATATATCTGCTCTGCATATGCCGACAGCAGATACTGATAGAACGACTTGAACTTAGCCGCATCAACTTCCTTGCCGTCATAGCTGAAGCTTGCGTTGTCTGCATCTCCGGCGATCTTGAAGTCATAAGCCTTGCGGTCGCTGTCATAGATAGTAACGCCGTCAAGATAATAGATATAAGGCGTTAAGAAAAGCTTATAGAGTATGCCCTCCGGTGTTACCGTCAGCCACGGCAGATCATCGGGCGAGAACACATAAATCGCATCCTTGTCCGACAGCATACCGTAATATCCGGTAATAGTCTTTATCTCTTCGCCGGTTTCTTCATTCTTTGTAACATTGTATACCGCCGAGCCTATCGAAAGCTTCGTGACCGTATCCTCGTTGCTTACCATTGTGACAGTGCAGTCCGGATCATCAAGACCCGCCTGCTTCTTCTGTTCATCTGTGGGAGAAACCGCGAACACATCGGACGCGGAAATTCCGTACAGACCGTAAACCACCTTCTGGTCAAGCTCATCATCGGCAAGTATGCCGTTGTGGCTTGACATTGCATATGCCACATAGGTAGACGAAAACTCTTTTTCTTTTTCCTCGGGTAGCTTGTCAAGAACTATATCCTTTTCAAGATCCTTTCGCTCAACACGCACTCTGTTTACCGTATCGTTTTTCGAGTCGTAAGACGCAACAAGCGTTGACTTGTTGACATAGGACAGCTTATCGTTCATAGCAAAGCTCACGCCTGAATTTGATACAAGATATACCGTATTGCTCTTGTCTGTCTTTACATACCACGAGTTTTCACCCTCGTACTTGATGCCGACAAGACAGGTTACATCATCAGCCTTATTATCCTTGAATGTCATCTTTATCGTGGCTGTAGGCTTGTCAAAGCCGTATTTTGCAAGATCCGTTGCGTTTTCCTCAACTACCTGCTTTGCGCTCATGCCCCCGGCGCTGCTCATAGCGTTTGAATACGAACTGCTGTTTGCAAGCGCCTCCGGGATCGAATCAATGCCCCATTTTTCCTTACCTAAACGATTTATCGTATATTCTCCGCTCTCATTTGTTACAGTGAGCGTTGAAATATCATCGGTTTCGTAATCGGTGATGCTGACCGATGTATCACTTGACGTATCCGAATCGGCAGTATCATCCTTCGGCTGGGTCAGCACCAATGCGAGCGTTGCCGCACCGAGTACCGCCAGACCGATCACCGAACCGAGTATTATTTTTGTATTTTTCTTCATTGCTGACCTTTCGCTTACCTATGCAGACGTCTTACCCAGATGATTATGCCAAATACTATCAGAAGTACGGGCAGAACAATTACAAATCCTACAACAAGACCGTTCTTCTGAGCGTCTGTTATCTCAAATGTAGATGTATTATAAGACTTGGGAGTGAGTGTTATTCCCTCTTCCTTGTTACAGCTGACATTAAAGATGTTCATGATAAGCTGTGAGTTGTTTACAGACGCTGTCTGTAAGAATGAGCTGTTGAGAAATTCCATACCGCCCACTGCGACAATACGGCTTGAGAACGGTGTCGTACCCTCAAATCTTGTCTTTACAGCCTGCATGATAACAGAATACTGTGTTCTTTTTGCGTCACTTTCGGGTGTCCAGTTGTCGCCGCTGTCCTGAGGCTTGATAACCGCGCCATCGTATGTTTTGAGGAGCGACTGGATAGAAATATTACCGTTACCGCTCTGATTCTCCCACTTTGATGTTACAGCACTCATATTATAGCCGTGAACAGGCGAATTGTTTGTGAATTTGCTGAAATCGGTATCCGGCACAGACAGCACCTGATATGTGTTCATACCGCTGTATGTGTAATTCTCATCTGTCTGATAGGTAATTCCCTTTTCGACCTTTAAGCCCCACTGGTCAAGCAGACCGTCAAGGTTCGGTGACTCGCCGAGCTTGGGATTGCTTACATATACCAAATTCTTTCCGAAATTGCCGCTGTTGTCAAGCCATGTATCAAGCTTGCTGATATCGGCAACGGAATAATCCTTATCGGGTCCGAACATAAATACAAAATCGTAGTCCTCGCTTATCTTGTCGGTAAGCGTAATGTTCACCGATTCGATAACGTAGCTGTTTGTCTTGAGCAGATTCTGTAAAACAGTGTTCTCTGTTTCTCCGTAGCCCGTTAAAACCGCAACCTTTACAGGATCTGTATCGGTAACGTTCATAATAGCGGATACTACAGCCTGCTCTGCGTTGGCTTCAACCTTTTCGGGCTGTTTTACTCCGTAATAGTTAAGATACTGTTGATTATAGGTTATGCTGAGGAAGTCCTCATATGTCAGAACCTTTACACGCTTTGTGTTCTTACTCTCGACCATAATTTCGTTTGAGGTTATGGTTTCTGTGTAGTTTGCTATAAAGCCGGGGTTTGATACTACATCGATATACTGTAATGTGATATTTGAATTTGCCGCGGCGATCTTCTTTAATATCTCATTTGTCTGGTAGTAGTATGAACTTCCGCCCGTGAAAGCGGATTCCTCGCTTGTCACCGTAATTGTGACCTCGTCGGTTATCGTTTTGATATAATCGACCGTTGACTGCTCGATGCTGTAAAGGCCTGAGTCCGTAAGGTCTGCGGCGGGCATAAATCTGTCGCCGAGCAGTGTAATTATTACATTTACAAGTACGACCGCAACTATAAATATAACTGTAAAGAGTATCGACAGTCCGCCGTACTTTAGCTTCTTGTTTTTAAAAGGATTTTTTCGCGGCTTCTTTGCGCTGTCGCTTTTAGCGGGAGCTGACTCTTTAGTGTTTTCCTGCTTTTCCGCCGCTGTTTCGTTTATTGCTTCTGCCGCTGTTTCCTTTGCGTTTTCAGCCGCATCGTTAATTTTACTCATGCGTTTTCTCCTTTGTCGTAGTCAATGCTTATGCCCAGCGGCGCTTTTCAAGCACTCTTACAGTCAAGAACAGGAAGATGAAGATAACACTTATGAAGAATATCAGGCTTGAAAGACTGAATATTCCGTTGGTTATCTGTGAGTATCTTGAATATACGGAGATACTTGAAAGTACATCCCGGAAAAATCCTGAGGGGAGTGCGCTTGTCAGTGTGTTCATAAGCAGTATCATCAGGTTGATGAAGAAGCCGCCTATAGCCGCGATCATCTGATTTTCCGTAAGCGATGACACGAACAGTCCGATAGAAACAAATATACCGCCCAGGAGTAAAAGTCCTACCGTGTTGCCCCATATCGGGAGCCATGATACAGTTGCAAAGGTCGACATTACAAAGCCGTAGACCGGCATTACTGCAACGCCGATAGCAAATATAGCATATGCGGCAAGGAACTTGCCCATAACTATTGATAAAAGACTTACAGGCGCAGTCAGCGTCAGCTGATCGGTCTTCTGTTTCTTATCCTCCGAAAGCAGACGCATAGTCAGCAGAGGAACAAATATCATAAGCACCATAAACATCATCAGGAATACGCTTGATATATCCGTAGAGCCTACAGACAGTGCGAATATATAGAAGAACAGTCCCGAAAATGCATAGAATATAGCCAGGAACACATAGCCCAGCGGCGATGTGAAATATGCTCTCAGTTCTCTTTTGAATATTGCAAACATTCTTATTCCGCCTTTCCGATCACTTTGTAAGCTTCAGCTTGTCAACGCTGTCTGCCACATTGCCGTAAATATCGCCCGTAGTGATCTTAAGGAACACTTCTTCAAGCGTAAGCTCGCTCGACTTCATCATAAGCAGAGCGTAATTTCTTGACGCAAGGCGCTTTGAAACCTCACGGCGGATATCCGTACCGGGCTTTGCATTGAGGAAGTACTCACTTACACCCTCTTCAACATTCTCCCTGTTGACGAACACCTCGTCCATGCCGGGAATAGTCGAAAGCAGCTTCTTTACATCGGCGGGAGTACCCTCACAGCGGATAACCAGCTTGTGGTCAGCCGACATATTTCTCGCAAGGTTGTCTGCACTGTCATTTGCAACGACCTTACCTCTGTTGATGATGACTATCTTGTCGCATACCGCCTGGATCTCGGGGAGTATGTGGCTTGAAAGAATGACTGTGTGGTTCTTGCCGAGCTTCTTTATCAGCGCTCTTATCTCGATTATCTGCTTAGGGTCAAGACCGACCGTAGGTTCATCAAGGATAAGTACAGGCGGATTGCCCACAAGTGCCTGTGCAAGACCTACACGCTGTTTGTAACCCTTTGAAAGATTCTTGATAACACGATCCTTTACATCAGTTATCTTCACAAGGTTGCATATCTCCTTTAAATGCGAGTTTATCGGAAGCTTGCACTTTTTAAGTCCGTAAACGAACTTTAAGTATTCCATAACCGTCATATCAAGATATAACGGAGGCTGCTCCGGAAGATATCCTATCATTTGTTTTGCTTTTACAGGCTCTTCAAGAATGTCTATACCGTTTATTTTTGCCTCGCCCTCTGTTGAGGAAAGATAACCGGTAAGGATATTCATCGTAGTTGATTTTCCTGCACCGTTAGGACCGAGAAATCCCAGTATCTCGCTTTCCTCAGCGGTAAAGGAAACATTGCTGACTGCCGTTTTAGAGCCGTAACGCTTAGTCAGATTTTTTACTTCGATCATTTGCTGCTCCTTCAAGTGAAGTATTAAGGCAGAGAAATACCCTCTGCGCATATCTGTTATATTATAAATTGTACAGGTGAAACCTGTGTGACAGTACGGTGTAATTATTGCTTTGCCGTCATTTTGTCCTTATCAAGCTGATTTTTAAGCTCGTCCACGCTTTCAAACCGTCTTTCCGGACGGATAAAATCAAGCAACGATACACGCAGTGTCCTGCCGTAAAGGTCGCCGTCATAGTCCATTATATGTGTTTCGGCAAGGGGACTGTTCTTATATCCGACAGTAGGCTTTACGCCTACATTTGTAACGGACGGCATAACTCTGCCGTCAAGATATGTCACACTCTTATACACACCGAACCTCGGCATAACTATGTTATCGGGAAACAGCTGGTTTATCGTAGGGCTTCCTATGGTTCTGCCTATGCGGTTGCCCTCTATAACTTTGCCCTCTATAGAAAAATCGTATCCGAGGAGCTTATTTGCCTTTGCTATTTCTCCCGATTTTATCAGATTTTTGATCGCCGTTGAATGTACCACACAACCGTCAAGACTGAACGGCGGTATAATAACGACTTCGATGCCGTACTCACGGCAAATTTCCTTAAGCTCGTCCGCGTTGCTTCCGCCGCCTGCTCCGAGTCTGAAATCAAATCCGCACACAACGACCTTTGCGTTCATTATACTAACGAGTATTTTCTCAATAAAATCCCGTGCAGTATAATTACATACCGAGTTGAAATCGGGCGAATAGATATATTTGACACCCGCTTCGGCAAGCTTTTCAAGCTTCATTTCGTTTGTAAGCAGATTTTCTATCTTTTCCCGTTTTGGCAGTGCGGTATCGCTGTGGAACGTGAACATTGCGGGGGAAAGTCCGTCATGCCTGAAGCATTCCTCCACGACCTTCATATGCCCCAGATGCAGACCGTCAAAAAAACCGAGCGCTGTCGCTGTCGGCGGGATAGGTATTATATTTTTGGTAATGTCAATCAAGAATAAACCTCCGTGTCCCGCATTACATGGGAAAATTTAAGATAATATATTGAGATAGACGCTTTTTAGTCCGTTTTCCTCGTTCACCTTTGCAACGCCTACGAACACATCTCCGTGCTTAAGGCGCAGAAAAGTCCCCTGCGGGTATGAAATATCCATTCTTCCGCAGTCAAGTATCATGCCGTTCATAAACAGCTTTTTCTGTTTGTCGTCAAGCTGTACCTCGTCATAGCATGAGAACACCCGCTCGGTAGGCAACACAAGCTTCGCTGTATCCTCCGGAGGTATATTGCGCAGAGCCTCGATATCGTGGCAGTCATCAAGCGTAAAGCCCGCCGCCATAGTACGGCACAGCGATGTCATTATTGCACCCGTGCCAAGCTTCTTTCCGATATCACTTATGATTGTACGGATATATGTGCCCTTTGAACAATGTATATCAAGAATGCCTGTCCGTTTTTCGGTGTCATAATCCGACAATCCTATCGAATAGACAGTGACCGGACGCGCGGCGCGTTCTATCTCTATGCCCTGCCTTGCAAGGTCATAAAGTCGCTTGCCGTTCACCTTGACCGCCGAATACATAGGCGGTGTCTGCATGATATCGCCCTGCATCGACTTTACCGCCTCGGTCATTTCCGAAAGTATCACCGTCTTGTTATTCTCTGTAAGCACCTTGCCCCATACATCTTCGGTATCGGTCGTTATGCCGAGCCTGAATGCTGCACGGTATTTCTTGTCGCTTACAGGGTTTAAGTCCGCAGTCTTTGCCGCTCTGCCGATATATATCGGTAAAACGCCCGTTGCCATTGGGTCAAGCGTTCCGCCGTGCCCGATCTTTCTTGTTCCTGCGGCTCTTCTCATAATCGCCACAATGTCAAACGAAGTGAAATCCTGCGGCTTGTTTATGCATATAACGCCGTTTATCTCATTCATTTGCTTTCAGCGCCTTTTCAAACACAGGCAGCAGTTTAGCCCTTACGAACTCTATACTGCCCTCAATCGAGCAGCCCGCCGCTCTCGCGTGACCTCCGCCGCCGAACAATGCACACACACTGCCCGCATTTATCGGTTCTGCCGTTCTGACCGATACCTTGAACGTTGTCGGTCCTTTCTGCTTTACGGTCGCACCCAGCAGCACGCCCTCGACCTGTCTTGGCAGACTGGCAAGACCGTTGAAATCCTCACCGTCGACCTTATCTGCGAAGCGTTCCATTATCTCGGTCGTGAGCCACACTACAGCTATCTTATCATCACAGAAAAACTCCATTCCCTGTGTTATCACCTGCTCAAGCTCCAACCTGCCCTTTGACTTCATATCAAACAGCTTATAGTTTATGCCCGCAACATCAAAGTCATGTTCCATAAGCTTTGCCGCTATTATATGAGTCCTGCCGGTCGTATTTGAATACTTGAAGCAACCCGTATCTGTAGCAAGTCCGGTATAAAGGCATGACGCTATCTCACCGTCGAGCGGCGCATTCATCTCTTCTGCTATCTGATAGATCAATTCACAAGCCGCCGCGGCATCCGGATCGACAAGTGTATACTTTGCAAATTCCCGTCTGCTTTCATGGTGGTCTATCGCAAGATATATCTTATCCCCGTACACTGCGTCAAGATCGCCGAGCAGCTTTCTGTCAGCTACATCAACGCTCACTACGGTTTTTTCTTCAAAATTCTGCTGTATCACAGTTTCACGCAGAAACTCCATTCGCGGTGCTATTTCATCAGCACACATGACCTTCGCCCGCTTACCCATTTTCTGCAGCACTCCGCAAAGGCCGTACGCGCAACCCAACGTATCGCCGTCGGGATTTGCGTGCGACAAAATCAGAAAGTCATCATTGCTTTTGAGTATCTTTGCCGCATTTTTTATGTCTGTTATCATTGACCTTACCTTTCGTCGTCGCCGTCATCATCGGTTTCGGCGGGCTTTGGCAGCTTGCTTATGACCTCGCTGATATGCTCATAATAATCCATTGAATTGTCCGGCACGAATATCAGCTGAGGGAGCTTGCGCATCTTCACACGTTCATTTATTCTTCTTTTGAAAAAGCCCTCAGCCTTTTTTAGATGTTCGGCAACAGTCTTTGTTGTGTCGCCCCCCGCAAGTGTTGTGATATAGACCTTGCAGTAGGAAAGATCGTTTGTCAGCTCACAGCGTGATACGCCGACCATTGCCTTGGCTACAGCACTGTCCTTTATATCACGCATAGCTGTGGAAATTTCGCGCTTTATATCCTCGGCAAGTCTTGCCGTATTGAAATTTGCCATTAGTCTCTGTACTCCTCGGTAACGAACGCCTCAAAGATATCGCCTTCCTTGATGTCGGTGAACTTTTCAAGCGTGATACCGCACTCATAGCCTGCGGCTACTTCCTTCACATCGTCCTTGAAACGGCGTAAGCCTGCTATCTTATCAACAGCAACGATTATACCGTCACGGACAACTCTTACCTCGCCGTTTCTCTGTACCTTACCGTCAAGGACATAAGAACCGGCTACTACGCCGACGCTCGACAGCTTCATTACCTGTCTTACTTCGACACGACCTGTATCGACCTCTCTGTACTTGGGAGCAAGCATACCCTTCATGGCTGTCTGCATTTCTTCTATTGCGTCATAGATTACTCTGTACAGTCTTATATCAACTCCGTCACGCTTTGCGTTTTCAGCTGCGGCGGGATTAGGTCTTACGTTAAAGCCTACTATGATAGCGTCCGATGCCTTTGCAAGCATAACATCGCTTTCTGTTACGGCACCTACCGCACCGTGAATTACTTCTACCTTTACTTCCTCGTTTGAAAGCTTTGACAGTGACTGTGAAACAGCTTCTACAGAACCCTGTACGTCAGCTTTTACGATAATCGGGAGCTTCTTCATTGAACCTTCTTCGATCTGTGAGAACAGATTATCAAGGCTGACCTTCTTATAGAGCTTGAACTGTTCTTCCTTAGCGTCGAACTTTCTCTTTTCAACAAGCTCTCTTGCGAGCTTCTCATCTTCAACAGCCGCAAAGTCGTCGCCTGCGCTCGGAACTTCCGCAAGACCCATGATCTCAACGGGAACAGAAGGACCTGCTTCCTTTACTGTTCTGCCCTTGTCGTCACGCATTACACGGACACGTCCTACAGCAGTACCTGCGATTATTGTATCGCCTGTGTGGAGCGTACCTGTCTGTACGAGAACAGTAGCGATAGGACCTCTGCCCTTGTCTATTCTTGCTTCAATGACAACGCCCTTCGCCAGTCTGTCCGGGTTAGCCTTAAGCTCAAGAACATCTGCCGTAAGGTTTACCATTTCAAGCAGCTCGTCTATGCCCTCGCCTGTCTTTGCAGAAACAGGAACGCAGATAACATCTCCTCCCCACTCTTCGCAAACAAGGCCGTGCTCAGTGAGCTCCTGCTTTACCTTGTCGGGATTTGCGGCGGGCTTATCCATCTTGTTTATCGCAACTATTATCGAAAGGTTAGCAGCCTTTGCGTGATTTATCGCTTCTACCGTCTGCGGCATGATACCGTCATCAGCCGCAACAACGAGTATTGCGATATCAGTAGCCAGCGCACCTCTTGCACGCATAGCTGTAAACGCTTCATGTCCGGGCGTATCAAGGAATGTGATATCCCTGCCGCCTGCCTTTACTCTGTAAGCACCGATATGCTGTGTGATACCGCCTGCCTCGCCTGCGGTAACGTTTGCGTTTCTTATTCTGTCAAGAAGCGATGTTTTACCATGGTCAACGTGTCCCATAACAACAACGACAGGTGAACGTGGCTGTAAGTTCTCGTCTGTATCTTCAACTTCTTCAAACAGACGTTCTTCGATAGAAACTACTACTTCCTTGGTTACCTTTGCGCCGAACTCCTCGGCAACGATACAAGCCGTATCATAGTCTATGGACTGGTTTATCGTAACCATTACGCCCAGCCCGAACAGCTTCTTGATAACATCTGCGGCTGTAACTTTAAGACGTGACGCAAGCTCCGATACTACTATCTCATCGGGAACCTGTATCTCGAGCTGTTTCTTTCTTGCCTTTTCGAGCTCAAGACGCTTCAGCTTCTGAGCCTCGGTTTCCTTCTTCTTGCTGAACTGCTGTTTGCCCTTCTGGGACTTCTGGCTTATCTTCTGCTTCTTCGTGTAAGCGTCGTTCTGTCTTCTGTTTCCGCCCTCTGTAGACGCAATCGTTTCGTACTTCTCATTGTACTTATCAAGGTTTACATAGCTGCCTCTTGTATCAACGTGCTTTGTGACCTGCTCGCCTCTCTGTACAGCTTCACCCTTGACGTGCTTTGTCGGAGGTGCATTTGTCTTGATATTTGCAAGGTCGATAACCGGCTGCGCGGGAGCTGTCTGCTGTGCAGGCTTTGAATCCCTGCGGTCGTTTCTGCCCTGATAGCCGTTTCTGTTGTCGTTTCTTCTGTCGTTGTTTCTGTCACCATAGGGCTTTCTTTCGCCGGACTGTCTGTCGTTACGGTTGCCGCCTCGATCATTGTTGCGATCGCCGTAAGGCTTTCTGTCACCCTGCGGTCTGTCATTACGGTTGTCATTGCGGTTATTGTTGCGCTCGCCGTTTCTGTCACCGTATGACCTTCTGTCATTGCGCTCACCCGCAGGCTTTCTGTCGGCAAACCTGTCATTCTTTGCTTCGGGCTTAGCTTCTGCCTTTGTTTCAGGCTTTGCTTCTGCCTTTGTTTCAGGCTTTGCTTCGACCTTAGGCTCAGCCTTTGCTTCGGGCTTGCTGTCAGCCTTGACTTCCTTTTTGGGTTCTGCCTTGGCTTCGGTCTTAGGCTCAGTCTTTGTTTCTGTGGGCTTAGCCTGTGCCTTTTCCGTCTTTTCGGGCTTATCGTCAGCCTTAACGGCTTCCTTTTTGGGTTCGGGCTTCTTTTCCGCCTTCTTTGCAGACTTTACCTCGGGCTTTTCTTCCTTCTTTTCAGCCTTGCTCTTACTTGCCGACGCGAAATAAGAATTGAAATTGTTTACCTGGTTTTTCTGCGAATACTTCTCAAGTACGACCGAAAGCTCTTCTTCTGAAAGCGAAGCCTGCGATTTTTTCTGTACGCCGAAATATTCCTGTACAACTTCTGTAATGTCGTTTGTTGAAACATTAAGGTCTTTTGCCAGCTCGTTCACACGATATTTTTTATCCATTCACTGATCCCCTTTTTGGTCAAATTTAGAATTGTATATATAAATCGGATCTACCGCTTATTTCCCTGTGTGCCTGCCCGTAAGACTTACGAACAAGCCCTCGTCGAGAACGGCAAGTACTCCCGTGCGCTTTCCGATAACATTTTTGATTTCGTCCATCGTATTTTCACACACATAAAGCGCCGTTTCGTACTTATCGCAGAAAAAACGCATTTCCTTCTGCGTTTTTTCCGATACGTCCTTTGCGATAACCACGCCGGCTATCTTTGATCTCGGGTTTTTAAGCTCATCGCATACAGGGTCAAACCCATGTATCAGCTTTCCCGACTTTCTGCAAAGTCCGAGTGTGCTCAGAAAATTCATTTCCGTTGCTCACCGTCGCTTTCTTCGATGCTTTCCAGCAGTTCAAGATATATCTCCTGCGGTACGGCACATTTAAGCGAACGTTCAAGCCCTCTCTTTTTCTGTGCCGCCTCAAGGCAGCTACGGTTCTTGCAGACATATACCCCGCGCCCCGATTTCTTGCCCGTAAAGTCGAGCATAAATTCTCCCTCGGGTGTGCGAACTACTCTTACAAGCTGCTTTTTGTCCTTCATCTCATCACAGCCTGCGCATTTTCTCATCGGCGTTTTTTTCACTGCCAAAGCGACTCATCCTTTCATTGGAAAGCAGATCATTCCTCCGCGGGGGCTTCCTCTTCCTCTGCTTTTTCCTGCTTGCTTTCTATTCCTTCATAGAAACCGCTCTCGGGGCGGATATCTATCTTAAATCCCGTGAGCTTTGCCGCCAGCTTTGCATTCTGTCCTTTATTGCCGATAGCGAGCGAAAGCTGATTATCGGGAACAATAGCTGTACAAGCCTTTACCTCGGGGTCGGGTATCTCTACTCTTATAACATCGCTGGGCTTAAGCGCCTGAGCAATAAACTCCTCGGGCTTCTCACTGTAGAACACAACGTCCATCTTCTCCCCACCAAGCTCCGCACATACCTTGCCGATACGCTGTCTGCCGGGTCCTATGCACGCACCGAGTGCATCGACATCGGGATTGTTGCTGATGACTGCGACCTTTGAACGTGAGCCTGCTTCTCGGCTGATAGCCTTTATCTCAACAGTGCCGTCAAATATCTCAGGCACTTCGCTCTCAAACAGACGCTTCACAAGCTCCTTGTTTACTCTTGAAATTTTCAGTGTAGGTCTGTGGTCCGATGCCGAAACTCCCGATACATAAACCTTGACCATATCGCCGGGCTTAAGCACCTCACCCGGAATTTGCTCGCTTCTGAACAGAGGTACTTCATTGCCGTTGAGGTTTACTGTAGCATTACCTGTTCTGGGTTCTGTCTTAAGTACGGTAACAGTGACCGCTTCGTCCTGAAGTCCTCCCCACTGTGCTACAAGCTGTTCACGCTCTATCTCTTTCAGACCCTGCTTTATTACCTGCTTTGCCGTCTGCGCCGCAATTCTTCCGAAATGGTGCGTATCAAGCTTTATCGCTACAATATCGCCGTACTGAAGCTTTCTTCGTGTATACGACTTAGCCTCCTCCATCGAGATCTGATTTGCGCTGTCCTCAACTTCCTCGACAACTTCCTTCTGTATAGCTACATCAAACTTGCCCTTTTCGATATCGATATCGAACTTGATATTCTCGCTTCTGGGATATTCCTTCTTTACCGCAATAACCAGCGCTGTCTGTATCTTGTCTATAAGCACAGCGGGATCTATCCCTTTTTCCTTTGCAAGCAATGTCAGAGCCTCAAAAAGCTCCGTTGTGTTGCTGTTAGCCATTTTTAATAATTCCTCCGTTATATTTTTTTATGCGTCAAGAGCGATTCTTCTGCACTTCGCGGCATTGAATGTCATATTGCCGTTTTCAGTCTGTACAGTAAATTCGCCCGAATTTTCATCATACTCCGAAAGTACGCCCGAATGATATACGGTCTTGCCGTTTTCATCACGCACCGTAACCTTTATGCGTTCACCTTTCATTCTGACAAAATGGAAAGGCTTTCTCAATTGTCTGTCAAGCCCCGGAGAGCCGACCTCAAACACATCCACAAGGTCAAGACACGGCAATGTGTCTACCGCCTTGTTCAGCGGATCTGTTATCTCCTCACACTCGGTATCGTCAATACCTCCGTCCGGTTTGTCAAACAGTACCTTAAGATACCACATTGCGCCCTCTTTTTCAAAGATAACATCCCACAGCTCATATCCGTACCGCTCTATTATCGGCAGTACCTTACGCTCGGTAAGCAGTTCGACCTGCTCTGCCTGATTTTTCTTGCCGCCCTTTTCTTTCGGCACTTTGAAAGCCTCCTTTCGACACAGAACTTTAAAAAGCCCTATATATGAGCTAAAGACCGAGATGAACTCAGTCTTTAGCCTACCATATTCTACTTTAAGTAAGTATATCACAGATTATGCCCGTTGTCAAGCAAAATTACGCTATTTTACCGTAAACAAGCCGTTTTTCGCTGTTTTCGGTAATTTTAATTGATTTTCTTATGACATATACGGCATTTTCCCGCTTTTTTAGCCTTATACAGCTGTTCGTCGGCTTCATCGAAATAACGCGCATAGCTAATGTCGTTATTATCGCTCCACGCAATACCGATACTGCACTTTATCTCGTAATATTTTCCGTCTATCTCGGTCGCGCACGCCATCTTCAGAAAATCCTCGAATTTATCCACAATAACAGACTCGCTGACAGCTCTTGCAAAGACTATAAACTCATCTCCGCCGAACCTGCCGATAATATTGTTACGGAATTTTTCCGTCAGCATCTTGCCCACCGCTCTCAGCACCTCATCGCCGAAGCTGTGTCCGTATTGTATCGTTGAATGCCTTGAAGTCGTCGATATCAAGCATTACAAAAAAGCTTTTCGCTCCGGTTTTCTCATCAATGAGTCGCTGAATGTGGTTTGTCGTTGCAAGCTTATTCAGCAGACCCGTTGTACTGTCTATCTCAACAAGCTGTGCCATACGCTGATGTTCGCGTTTTTCCTCATCTATATCCTGCGTCCTGCCGAGAACTCTTACGATTTTCCCGCTTGCATCGGCAACGCTTGAATAGTACGTCCTTACCCAGCGATAGCTGTTCTGATCTATTATCGTAGATCTGTAGTCGAGCGTCAGACAGCTTACAGGCTTTTTGCTTGCTTTTTTCAGCGCTGCATAGAACTTTGCCGCATCATCCGGATATACGATCTTTGTACGTTTTGAAACCTCCGCATAGTTGCTTATGGATCGGTTTGCCGAATCCGCCTTACCTCCGCTGTACGAAAACGTCATTATATCATTGGGAATATCATATTCAAATGTGACCGCATTCGAGGTCGCCTCAAGTATACGATAACGCTCAAGATTTACCGCATTTTCATATTCCGCCAGTTTTCTGTGGGTCATATCCTGCACTATTGCAAGGAAAACCGGATGCTCACTCTCTATAAAATCAATAAGTCCCGCTTTTACAAGCACCCATATATCACTGCCGTCAGAGCGCCTGCCTTTGCACTCGGCATAAAACGTTTCTCCTGTCTTTGCCGAGCGGATACCTTTATCAAATATCATCTCGGCAGACTCGCCGTACAGCGAAGCGGTAACGCTGTCTGCATATTGCTCATACTGTTCTTTGGTGTATCCGACTATTTCGTAATATTTATCATTGAGGTACAGAGCTCTGATCTTGTCGGGGCACAGCTCATATATAGCAATACCGCACATCAGATGTTCAAGCATAGTTGTGCATATTGTTTCCCAGTTATAACCGGGCTTGAAACGTTTCTTAAGCTCGCCTATATCCCTGTTTAACGGTTCGGTCCTTGCATCAATCTCATTATCTGTCATGATATTCTCTCCGTTGTTTCAAAATTGTTTGGGTGCAATAGAATGATCAAACGTATCAAAAGCCGCTTTTGCGGCGGCTTCTGATCACTTTATATAAAACTGCTGCATAAATCTTACACATTGGACGTACTCGTTTGCAAGTTGTTGAGCGTCAACATTGTATTTTTTTATGAACTCCTCGACCTTATCCCAGTTCGCGTGCTCATAGTCGACTACCAGTCTGAACACATCTCCGAACAATCCGTCAGCGCCGAGCAGGCCGTTCTTTATCTCATCTGTTACAGGCAACTCCTTCATTATATTTCCTATATCCCGTTCGTCAGAAGTGCCTGCAACTACGGACATAAGTCCCATAAGGTACATTTCTTTTCTGTGTATGTACTGCCCCGGCATTACCTTTGAGATACTCTCACAGAACTTTGCTCTGAGCAACGCAAGCCTTATCAGCTCATCGGGAGTGTCCTTCTGCAGACGCTGCAGCCCGACAAGATATATCCATTCTTTAAGCTTTTCAAAGCCGAGCAGCACAAGTGCCTGATGAATAGTCGATATCTTGTTTCCGGTATTGCCGTACATTACGTTTATAAGTCTTAACAGCCTTATAGTCAGCACAACATCGGTCGATATCACCGCCGCTATCTCCTCATAATCAGGCTCGGGCGAATACACAAGACCGAGTATATGCAGGAACGTCTTTGCCATAGGCGTATTTGTCCTGTGCGTCATAAGCAGAGGCTTCGCAAAGAAATATCCCTGCATATATGTACAACCCAGCCGCTTTGCATACTCGACCTCAAGCTGTGTTTCCACCTTTTCGGCGAGCATCGTCTTATTATATGCAATACACTTTTCCGCTGTGCGTTCAACAGCCTCACGCGAGGTGTGGAAGTCAAGCTTTACTATATCCGCAAGCTCAAACAGCGCCTTTGTATTATCTCCGTATTCATAGTCGTCAAGCGCGAGCAGATAGCCCATTTTCTTAAGCTCTATACACCGTCTTATTATCTCGGCATCTGCCATTACGTTTTCAAGAAGCTCCACTACAAGTATATCGCTTGATATCATCTTCGGAACTCCGCGTTTGATAAGATTGCCCGTAAAATTGACAAACGCTTTTTTACCGCCGAGAACACTCGTTATGTTATCCACAAAAAATGCATTATTTATTACATCAGCGGTGCTCACATCACCGTTATTCCCCGTATATGCATTGACTCCGGGCTGATTTCTGTAAAGCAGCTCATAACCAAATGTATTGTTATTCACATCAAGTATAGGCTGACGTGCAAAAAATACGTTCTCCACAGAGATCCTCTCCTTCGTGTTAAATCCTTACTTAATAGTTTACATTATTTTGCCGTCAAAGTCAACAATAATACCTATTTTTCGCCTTTCTGACAGAGTTTTTTGTAACATTATACAAAATGTATGTAATTTTTTACACATTTCATTCTGTATTTTTCGCTGAACCCGCAGTCGTCAGACCTGTAGTTCCGGCGAAAAAATTAACAGCCGCAAATCTGCGGCTGTCAGACTGTCGATAAACCTACATAATTTTTAAAAATGGGGTTTGGGGCGTAGCCCCAAGCGGGGTGAGGGCGGCAGCCCCACATTCAGCCCCTTCCCGAGGGGAAGGGGTTTGGGGTTAGGGTTTGAGAATAAGTTACATTTCTAAAAAAACAGACTTTTTCTACAACCTGACAGCCGCAAATCTGCGGCTGTTAAAAATTCATTTTACTTATACTGTCGTTTTACTGCACTGAGCGTTGATCATTTTGTATACGAGTATGCACACAGCACTTACGACTGCGGCAATAAGAAGATTATACGGCAGAACCGAAAAGAACCATTCCATATGCGATGCCGGTCCTCCGACATTCATAACATTATAAGGGTACTTATATGCGTGGAATATGCAGATAGCAGCATTCACAACAACAGTAACACCGATAAACCGTCCGAAGCTGTGCTTTATAAAGGTAAAAACGCCGAAAGCAACAGCCAATGTGATAAGGAATGATGCGCAAGCTGAATAGATATAGAAATCAAGTCTGTCCGGCATAGTATCCTGCGCCACGCAGAGCCATACGCCTGCGGCGGCAACGATTGCGGAAAAGATTATTTTTACCGGTTTCATAGTAATACCTCCCTTGTTATTTATGTGTTTTGATAAAACGCTTTTCTTAATACAAGTATATCAGAATTTTTTCATATATTCCATTGACATATTAGACAAATAACTGTTGCATTATTTTAACAACATCTACAACACAAAAGCGGTATGCCGAATATATGGCTACCGCTTTACATAAACTCATATCACCCTTTGAAATAGCTGTACAACCTGCACATAAGCATACCGTTATACAGCTTTCTGTTCTTATCGGCTTTCTTGCCGAAAAGCTCCTCAAACTCACCGTCCGGAGTGATAACGAACAATCTTCTTCCGTCTGTCAGGAGCATTCTCTTACCCATGACTCTATACAGCTCATGAGCCTGCTCCTCGTCAAGCATACGCTCACCGTAGGGCGGGTTGCAAAGCACTGCCGTACAGCCCTCAGGATATGTAAACTCGGCAACATCACGCCGATTGACCTCGATATATTCGCCCACACCTGCCTTAGCCGCATTGTCGCGCGTAAGTCTTACCGCCTCCGGGTCGATATCAAAGCCGTACAGCTTAAAGTTTTCGGGCTTTCTGATATTAGCCCTGAGCGCTTCTCTTTCCTCGTCCCACAGCTCTTTGGGCAGGAACTCCCACTGCATCGCGGTAAACTCTCTGTCAAGGCACGGCGGGATATTCAGCGCCTTGAGCGCGCTCTCGATAAGCAGTGTACCGCTTCCGCAGAACGGATCGCAGATGATATCGTTGTCCCTTATCCGCGCAAGGTCGGCGATACCCGCCGCAAGCGTTTCCTTTATAGGTGCGGCATTTGAGAAACGGCGGTAGCCTCTCTTATGAAGCCCCTCGCCCGATGTATCGAGCGTCATAGTGACGATATCCTTCATTATTGAGAAGCGGAACTGAAACAGCGCCTCCGTTTCCTGAAAGTAGCCGATTTTATATACGCTCTTCATTCGTTCGACCATAGCCTTCTTGATTATCTTCTGGCAGGCAGGAACGCTTGTAAGCTTTGAATTTAAGCTGAAGCCCTTTATCGGGAACTTATCGAACTTGCCGACATATTTTTCTATCGGAATTGCCTTTACCCCCTGAAACAGCTCCTCAAAGGTCTTCGCCCTGAACTCTGACAGCAATATTCCCACGCGCTCCGCAGTCGACAGGCACATATTGGCTCTTATAAGCACACGCTCATCTCCCGTGAACGTAACACGTCCGTCTGATACGGCTATATCCTCGCCGCCTATTTTGCGCACCTCAAACAAGAGCGTCTTTTCCAGCCCGAAATGGCACGGTGCCGTAAGTCTGAATGTCATAGAATATCCTTTCATCAAAACAGCGGCTTTTGTATAGCCGCTGTAATCTGTTTTATATCAGTTTGAGCTTGTATCGCTCGTGCTGTCGTCCTGCTTTGTGTACCATTCGGGCACAAGCAGTGTTTCACCGCCGTGCTTTTTCACAAACTCGCCGTCCTTATGGCTCGAATTACAAGTCTTTGGCAATGTATCCGCCTTATAATAGCCCACCGCCGTGCTCGGACACTTTGATGTGGCGAGCAGTCCGGTCTCGGTGCAGTAGTTCTTTTCTACTACATTCGGATCCTTGGTGAATGTCTTTGTAGACTCGTCGTTCACGATGTTCACCATAAAGTTGTGCCATACCTGTGCGAGATAAACATAGTTCGTATTGCCGATGTTCTTATTGTCATCATATCCCAGTCTGATAACGCCGCAGTAATCGGCTGTAAGACCCGCAAACGCCAGTACACGTTCATCGTTTGAAGTACCCGTCTTGCCGACAACCTCAATTCCGTCAATTCTCGCATATCTACCTGAACCGTTTGTGGTATCGGTAACCGCCTTGAGCAATCTGTTAGTAATATAAGCACTGTCACTGTCCATTACCCTGTCGCCGAGCGGTTCCTGCTCAATAACGACATTATCGTTGTAGTCTGTGATGAGGTTGTATAGCTTTGGAGTATAATACATACCGCCCGAGCCGAATATCTGATATGCACCCGCAAGCTCAAGCAGCGTCATACCCTGTGTCAGCTGTCCGAGCGCGATAGGCGAATAAGCCTTATCGTTCGTGTAATCAAGTGTCGTTACATTCAGCTTATCGGTAAGGAAGTTGAAGCAGGTATCAATTCCGAGCACCTGCGCCATTCTTACAGCCGTAGTGTTCTTAGACTGCTGTACCGCATACCACGCAGGTATATATCCGCCCGAGCCGTAGTCGCCCTCAAAGTTACTCGGCCAGCTTGTTCCGTCCGGAAGTGTGATACATCTGTCGAATATCATTGACGAATAGCTGATGATATCCTTGTCTATCGCCTGACCGTAAACCGAGATAGGCTTCATTGTCGAACCGATAGGAAGTATCGCCTGTGTTGCTCTGTTGAAGCAGCCGTCGCCGGGCTTATCTCCGATGCCGCCCGCAAGCGCCACGACATTGCCCCTGTAGTCTGTCAGTACAAATGCCGCCTGTGCACAATTTTCCTCTATTGCTGTCTTATCATAGCTGTAGAAGAAGTTGTTGGGGTCTTTGAAGAACTCTTCAAGCTTATCCTGGATATCCATATCCATATTCAGATATATCTTGTAGCCGCCCTTGTAAAGGTCAGCCTTTGCCTCGGAGTAAGTCATACCCTTGGCTTTTCCGATATCCTCGATGACCTGCTCTATAGCCGCGTCAACATACCAGTTCTGCGATATCTCATACTCATTCCAGCGGTAAGCCTCGTAAGTATCGTTATCGTCATACTGATCGCTGTTGTCGTCCTGATTTGCATTGTTGCCGTAATATTCATCATATCTCGGATCTTTATAGCCGTAAGCGTCACCCTCAACGATAAGTCTGAACTTGACCTGCTCGACCTTAGCCGCTTCATACTCATCGGTCGTGATAAGGCCCTGCTCGTACATACATTTCAGCGCGTACAGCTGTCTTTCCTTTGATCTTTGAAGATTAGCATACGGATTAAGCACACTCGGCGAACGCGTCATACCTGCAAGTATCGCGCTTTCGGCGATAGTCAGCTGATCTACCGTTTTTCCAAAATAATAGTAAGCCGCCGAACCTACACCGTAAACCGTACCGCCGAGCGGAACACGGTTAAGATATGCCTCCAGTATATCAATTTTCGTGTATTGCTGTTCAAGGTTCAGCGCACGGAAAATCTCTCTTATCTTACGCTCGGGTGTCACCCTGTCGTCGCCTGTGATATTCTTTACAAGCTGTTGGGTTATGGTCGAACCGCCCTCGCCATAGCCGTTGAACAGGGTCGATATGGTGACGCGCACCGTTCTCTTCCAGTCAACGCCGTCATGCTCATAGAAACGCTTGTCCTCTACCGCCGTGAACGCGTCCTGAGTGTGCTTGGGTATCTGCTCCATATCTACCCATATACGGTTCTCGTCACCAGACAGACGTTTTATCTCCACCTGTTCACCCGCGCTGTTCTTTGCGTAAATGAAGCTGGTGTAGCTCAGGTCAACGTTCTTAAGATCAACGTCAAATGCGCTGTCCGCAAACTGCATGATGTAGACTGTCAGCGTCACCGCTACTATACAGCAGGTGATGATCACTATCATAAACAAGCTGAGAAGTGTCGTTCCGATAACGCCGAATACGTGCCGTACAGTGCTTACAGCCTTATTCTGCTTTTTCTTCTTTTTTTTCATCTTTGTCTTAGTGCCGGCAGAAAGCTCTTCGTCAAGCTCTGCATCGGCATTAAGATATTGAGTGTTATTTTTGCTCATATTTACGTCCTTTTAAGGTGTGTCGTTCATTTTATTATTGCCGTTTCAGGCAAAGTTATGTTCTCTGTAACAGAGTATACCACGTTGTAAGTATAACACAATTCGTATCAAATGTTAAGTCTTTTGTGCCGAATTTTCATAAAATATTCAAAATAGCTGTCACAGCCGCCCGAATAATGTAAATTTTCACTAAGCAACAGCATAGCCACACCGCCTTTTGCCCGGCGATAAAAGCAAGCTCAAAATCGCCCCGCCCATTCCCCGATTATCTCCACCTCCGCAAACACCGCCAACCCCGTACTATCCCCACGCACAAAAAACCGGGCAACAATCTTAACATCGCCGCCCGGTCTTATTATTAACTTTTATTCAGTAGCAATTACTTCGCCGCTGTCTTTCCGCTCACATTTCCGTAATTACCGTAAAGTGCAGTCTTACCACTCATATAGTAAGCCTTTACTCTGAACTTATAAGCAGTGTTCTTTGCAAGACCCGCCTTTCTGAAAGTAGTAGTATTGCCGTTAGTAATCTTAGCAACTCTTACCCACTTGCCGCCCTTGTACATTTCTACAATATAACCCTGTGCGGAGGTGTTTTTAGTCCAGTTTACTCTGAGTGCGTCCTTAGCCTTGCCGCCGATTTTAACGCCCTTAACAATCGAAGGATTTGTCCTTGCGGTTACAGTAGCGCTATAATTGCCGTAAAGCGCAGTCTTACCGCTCATCTTATAGGTTCTTACTCTGAACTTGTAAACGCTTGAAGCCTTAAGCCCTGCTTTTCTGAACGTTGTAGTACTGTTGCTTGTTATCTTAGCAACTCTTACCCACTTGTTACCCTGATACATTTCTACTATGTAGCCGTCAGCAGAAGCATTCTTTGTCCAGTTAATACGGAGAGCGTCAGCCGCTCTGCCGCCGAGCTTTGCGCCTGTCATAACAGACGGATTTGTTCTAGCGGCTATCTCAGCACTGTAGTCGCTGTAAATTGCAGTACTGCCGCTCATTTTATACGCTTTAACTCTGAACTTGTAGACAGATCCTGCCTTAAGTCCTGCTTTTCTGAATGTGGTCGTGTTGTTGCTTGTAATCTTTGCAACTCTTACCCACTTGTTACCCTGATACATCTCAACGATATATCCGTCAGCAGAAGCATTTTTACTCCAGTTGATACGAAGTGCGTCTGCCGCTCTGCCGCCGAGCTTAACGGCGGTCACCTTGGCAAGCGTCAGCTTAGCTGTGTAAGTGTCCTTGTAACTGTTGCCGCAAACTGAGCACTTGTGAAGCGTATAGCCCTTTGCTGTATATGTGGGCTTTACAACAGTGTCAATATACTTATGACCCTTTGCAGGTACTGTTTCCTGCGCCTTGATTATAGCGTTACAAACCGAGCAGTGAATGCCCTCTGTAAGTCCTGTCTTAGTACATGTTGCTTCAACCGCTTCATCAACAACTTCCGTATGTCCCTTAGCAGGTATAACTTCCTGTGCCTTGATAACCGCGTTGCAGACTGAACAATGCTTACCCTCTGTAAGACCTGTCTTAGTGCAGGTTGCCTCTACCGCCTTGTCAACAACCTCTGTATGACCTGATGCAGGGATCGTTTCGATATCCGTTTTGTTGCATACAGAGCATATTCTTACCTTTTCACCGTCTTTTGTACAGCTTGCTTCTTCAGTAATTGTCCATTCGCCGAATTTATGCACTTTGCATTCAAGTATCTTATATTCAAAGCCGTTGTCCTTGGCATACTGCTCTCCGGCTGTGCCGCCGTAGCAATAAATTTTGAAACCGTCTGTTTTCGTATAGTACCAATCATCATCATAATGATATCCGAAGGCGTACTCACCGATATCTGTCACACTTGCGGGAACAGTAACCGATTTAAGTAAAGGACAGTCGAAGAATGCGCGGTCGCCTATCACTACAACGCTGTCGGGCAGTGATATTTTTGTCAGCGCCGAGCAACTTGCGAAAGCGTAGCTTCCGATATCAGTCACGCCGTCGGGTATGGTTACACTTGTGAGCGATGTGCAGTTCCGGAAAGCCTCTGTGTCGATAGTTATCAGACTGGCGGGCAATACTATATCTGTAAGTGACGTGCAACTTGCAAAAGCACCCATTTCGATATACTTTACGCTGTCGGGTATGGTTATACTTGTGAGCAATGTGCTATCCGCGAATGCGCGATAGCCGATACTTGTGACCGGTTTACCGTCAATCTCCGCGGGGATCACAAATGATGTATCGTTGCCGCAATATTTGGTTATTTTTACAGTGCCGTCTTCCTGTATTTCTGTAAGAAGACAGGTTTCATCGGTAAAACCGTTCTCAAAGGCATACCTATGTCCTGCTGTGTTCTTGGTATAGTTTATTTTGAAACCGTCAATTTTCGTTTTTTGATATTCATCATCAAAATATCCGAAAGCGTAGTCACCTATAGTTGTTACACTCGCAGGAATTGTAACTGTTTTGAGCGAAGGACAGTTATGGAATGCCTGAAAACGGATAATTGTCACACTGTCGGGTATAGTGACGCTTGTGAGCGATTTGCGGTCCAGGAATGCATAATTTCCGATGCTTGTGATTTGTTTGCCGTCTATTTCGGCAGGAATTTCAAATACCGTATCGTTGCCGATATATCTCTTTATTTCTACAGTGTCGTCATCCAGTATATTGAAATAAAGATAACCTTCATCGGTAAAGCCGTTTGCAGTGGCATACAAATGTCCATGTGTGTACTTGGTATAGTTTATCGTGAAGCCGTCGATCTTATTTATATTAATTCCGCCATCATCGCTATAATATCCGAGGGCGTTATTATCTATATATGTTACACTTGCCGGAACAGTAACTGTTTTGAGTGAAGTGCAGTTATAGAATGCCCGATAAAGTATACGTTCAACACCGTCCGATATAGTTACGCTTTCAAGCGACGAGCAATCCGAAAAAGCATTATCGCCTATGTCCTTTATGCTGCCCGGTATGGTGACGCTAATGAGTGATGTATTGCCTCTGAATGCATCATTTCCGATACTTGTGACTTTTTTGCCGTCAATTTCCGAGGGAATTACATATTCGGTATCGTTGCCGGCATATTTACTTATCTTTAAAGTTGTGCCGTCTTCATTTAATTCGGCAACAAGGCAGGGTTCGTCGGAGAAGCCGTTTTGCTTTGCGTAATAATGACCCCATGTGTTTTTTGTGTAGTTTATTTTGAAGCCGTCTATTTTTGCAAGATTCCAATTGTCATCATCATGATATCCGAAAGCATACTCACCGATATCTGTTACACTTGCCGGAATTGTAACCGTTTTAAGTGAAGGACAGTCGAAAAATACTTTGTAACCTATATATGTGACGCTGTCGGGCAGTACCAGATCTGTCAGTGCCGAGCAACCGTAGAAAGTTGCCCATTCGATGCGTGTTACGCCGTTTGGTATGGTTATACTTGTGAGCATAACGCAGTTGTTGAAAGCGTAAGAGTCTATAATTGTCAGACTGTCGGGCAGTGCTATATCTGTCAGTGACGAGCAACCTTGGAAAGCGCATTCGTCGATATGCGTTACGCCGTCGGGTATGGTTGCATTTGTGAGCGATGTGCTGTTCTGGAATGCTCTGTTTCCTATACCTGTGACCTTTTTACCGTCAATTTCCGAAGGAATTTCAAATACAGTATCGTTGCCGGCATATTTGGTTATTATTACAGTGCCGTCATCCTGTAATTCGTTAATAAGACAAGCTTCATCGGTAAAACCGTTTTGTGCGGCATATAAATGTCCCGCTGTGTTCTTGGTATAGTTTATTGTGAAACCGTCGATTTTTGTTTCTTTGTTTGCGTCATAAAAATATCCGAAAGCATAGTTGTCTATAGTTGTTACACTTGCAGGAATTGTAACCGATTTAAGCGATGTACAGTTATGGAATGCCTGAAAACCGATATCTGTCACACTGTCGGGTATAGTGACGCTTGTGAGCGATGTGCGATTCTCAAATGCCTTATATCCGATGCTTGTGACTTTTTTCCGCCAATTTCCGCAGGAATTTCAAATATCGTATCGTTGCCGACATATTTGTCTATTTCTAAAGTGCCGTCAGCGTTTACTGTGTATATAAGACAACCTTCATCGGTAAAGCCGTTTTCAACGGCATACAAATGTCCCGCTGTGTGCTTGGTATAGTTTATCGTGAAATCATCGAATGCCACTCTTGCATCTATGTTACCATCTTCAAAATAATATCCGAAAGCCCAGCCGCCTATAAATGTTACACTTGCCGGTACAGTAACTGTTTTGAGCGAAGTGCAGTTTGCAAATGCAAAGCCGTCTATATATGTGAGGCTGTCGGGCAGTGCTATATCCGTTAGTGCCGTGCAGCTTTCGAAAGCGCTTAATCCGATGCTTGTCAGGCTGTCGGGCAGTGTTATATCCGACAGTGATGTGCAGCCCTCAAAAGCATACTGTTCGATATCAGTCACGCTGTCCGGTATAACTATTTCTTTTGCACTTGATTTTTCAAATGCGTTGTTTCCTATCCTCGTTACACTCTTCCCATCGATCTGAGCCGGGATAACAATATTCTCTGCACTGCCGCTATAACCCGTGATCTCAATAGTGCCGTCGTCAAGCGCATTATATGTATAGTCGCTTTCACCCTCCCCCGGTTCAGAAGCTGAGACCGTTTTGCCCGACTCTTCAGCTTTATCCGAGCCACCGGACGCAGGATCTGTCGATGTATCGTCTGCCGACTCATTGACAGTAGACATTCCGCCGGCACCGCTTATTTCCGCAAATGCTTCCGGCGCTATCGAGCTTACCGTGATCGCCGCCGCAAGTAACGCGGCGGTCAGCCTTTTTACTTTCATTATTACTCTCTCCTTTTACATTGGATTAAAATACAAAAAGGCATACCCCACCCCTCGCGGACTATGCCTTAATTACCATATTGAATTGATTTACGCAAGAGTTTTGTGCACAACTTACAGGGGCGCTTATATTTAGCCCAATTTTACACAAATTGGTGTCTAATATCTTACACATATCTCCCACCATTTCCCGTCAGCATTCAACGCTTTAATATTCTTTATACAGTATAGCACGACTGCTAAATGTTGTCAAGTATGTAAATACGGCGAAATGATGTTGTACGCTGATATATAACGCAAAAACGGCAGAGCCTGTGCTCTGCCGTCATGTGCTATGTACTGTTTCGATTACTGCTGTACGCCGTTATTGTTGTTATTATTGAAATTGTTGTTGTCCTGTGTAGCGTAATTATTGTTGTAGTTGTTGGGAGCGGCATAGTTAGCATTGTTATAGCCGTTATTTACATTGGCGTTGTAACCGTTGTTCGTGTTGGCGTTGTAACCGTTATTTACATTGGCGTTATAACCATTATTCATGTTGGCGTTGTAGCTGTTGTTCATGTTGGGATTGTAGCCATTATTCATGTTGGGGTTGTAAAAATCCTCGTCCTTTGCGCAAAGCAGAAGAATACCGCCTATAAAGCTACAGAATAAAAGAACGCATACGCTCATACCCGTTGAGGGGCGCTGACCCTTGCTCATCTGGCTTAATGCGATACCGCCGAAGATAAGCGGAAGTATTGCCCAGAAGCCGCAAACCATACCGATGATTATAAATACCTGTGCTGCTGTTTTCATAATTACATACCTCTTTTTTCAATAAGTGACACACATTCCGATATTGTGTATCTTTTGTCAGTATACCACATCAGTACACCGGTGTCAATATTTTCTGTTAACAGTTCTTAATTTTCTGTCACGGATTTTTTATCCTTGCGGTTGTTGTATATAAACATCGCAACGCCCACGCCGCATATTATCACATATCCGATAAAGCTCCATATGTCCGGCAGCTGTGAGAACATCATAAACCCGAGCAGTGCCGAGAATATTATCTGCGAATAATCGTATACCGATATTTCCTTTGCAGGAGCGAATTTATACGCCGCCGTGATGCTGAACTGTCCGCCCGCCGCCGCAAGTCCCGCGCCTAGCAGTGTAAGCCACTGCTGCCACGTCATAACGTGAAAATCGAACAGTAAAAACGGCAGTGTCACAAGGCAGGAGAAGCCCGAGAAGAAGAACACGATATACGGTCCCTTCTCGCCCCTTATCCCGAGCCACCTTACAGCCGTATAAGCCGCGCCCGCGCCCATACCGCCGAGAAATCCCAGCAGTGACGGCACAAGCTCCAGATTTGCAAAGCTCGGCTTTATTATAAGCAGACTTCCCGCAAACGCGATCATTACGCCGAGCGTCTGTACTAAATTAGTCCGTTCCTTTAAGAACAACGCCGAAAATACGATAACAAAGAACGGCGACATTTTGTTAAGCATTGCCGCATCGGATAATGCTAAATGATCCACCGCATAGAAGTTGCACAATATTCCGAGCGTACCGCATACCGAGCGTATCAGCAGTGCGCCGATATTGCTTTTGCTATGCGGCAGAAAAGAGCCTTTCTGTCTTATCAGTATCACTGCCGCAAATATAAACGCGACAAGGTTTCTGAAAAAGCTCTTTTGCACCGACGGCAGATCACCCGCCAGTCTTACAAACGCTCCCATAAACGCAAAGCAAAAGGCGGAGCTGATAATGCACAGCACGCCTTTCTGCTTCTGCGGTATCCTGTTTAAAATTCCCGCCATAACTACTCCTCCACCGCTTCATCAAACGGCAGAATTACAGTTTCAGGCAGTGTTATCTCGCCGCCCGATGAGAAAAGCTCGGGGCGGTCAAACTTATAGCTTATTTTAAGCGAGCTTACAGCCTTTGTTATTTTCTCGTCCGTAAGTCCCGACCTGTCGATAACAAATATGAGCGACACCTTACTGTTGTTGAAACGGTCGATCGAAGCTATATTTGTTTCTTTCAGCACAAACGCCTGCTTTTCATATGGTATGTCGTCGATCGAAAACTGAATGTTGTCTATCTTGTACATTCCTATATTGGTGAATGTGAACACCATCTCAACACGCAGATAGTTTTCGGGCTTTGACATATCAAAATCCGTGTCGCTGAGCAGCTTGCTTGTAGACCCACTGTCAAGGTGAGTGCCGTCTTTGAGCTTATCGTATACGTTTTTTATCGTATTGTCAAAGCTCTGTCCGCTGTAGGTGTGAAGCCGTGTATACCCATACTGTACCTGTACCGGGAACGCAAATTGCGTTACCACTACCAGAACAGCAACAGCAACGACCAGCACCCATATCAGAGCCTTGCGGACTGCGTTATGTCCAAAAAGGCTCGTCAATGTCTGCTTGAAGCTCATATTTTCTTGACACCGAGAGTTACGCTCTCGCCGTTTATATCCTGCTCCTTTGTAAATCCGTCAGTCTTGCCTGTTACTATATCGTCAGCAAGAGTATCCTCTGAGATGCTGTCCTTGTTGCGGGTCAGTATCTCAGCTACCTTGTCACTGCCGTCGCAGTAGATAACGATGTGATCCATAACCTCAAAGCCTGCGTCCTTACGCATTGTCTGGATCTTACTTACGATCTCTCTTACGTTGCCCTCTTCGATAAGCTCGGGTGTAAGCGTTGTGTCAAGAACTACCGTGTAGCCTCTGTCGGTCACTACCGCATAGCCCTCCTTCTGATGCTCATCGATCAGCAAGTCGTCCTTTGCGATCTGAACATCGCCTGTTGAAAGCGTAAGCGTCATAGCGCCCGTTTCACGGATCTCGTTCATAGCCTTCTGACCGTCAACCTCAGCAAGCTTTGTTCTTACCTCGCCTATCTGCTTGCCGAAACGAGCGCCGAGCGTCTTGAGCTGGGGCTTGAAGGTGTAGCTTGTGAAGTGGTCTGTATTATCTATAAAGCTGATCTCCTTGATGTTCAGCTCGTCCTTTACGATATCCGCATACATAGGCTCAAGCGTCTTGTCGCCCTTTACCATTATCTTTGATATAGGCTGTCTGTTCTTGATGTTAGCGGCATTTCTTGCGGCACGTCCGAGCGTTACAACTGTCAGAACAGTGTCCATTTCTTCCTCAAGATGCTTGTCGATAAGCTTTTCGTCTACCGTAGGGAAGTCGCACAGATGTACACTTACAGGAGCGTTCTTATCAAGTGAGCAAACAAGGTTTCTGTAGATATCATCGCATACGAAAGGAGTCATCGGAGCAGATGTCTTTGCGATAGTTACAAGCGCTGTGTACAGCGTCATGTAAGCGTTTATCTTATCCTGCGTAAGCTCCTTCGACCAGAAGCGTTCTCTGCTGCGGCGGACATACCAGTTACTCATCTCATCAACGAAATCCTGTAATGCTCTTGCGGCTTCGGGGATTCGGTAGTTTGCAAGGTTATCGTCAACCGCACCTACAACTGTATTCAGTCTTGATAACAGCCACTTATCCATAACGCCGAGCTTGTCAACATCGAGCGTGTACTTTGTAGCGTCAAAGTTATCTATATTAGCGTACAGAACGTAGAACGCATAGGTGTTCCACAGAGTAGAGATATACTTTCTCTGACCCTCGTTTACAGCCTTTGCGTGGAATCTGTTGGGAAGCCACGGAGCCGAGTTTGTATAGAAGTACCAACGGATAGCGTCTGCGCCGTGTTCAGCCAGTGACTCGAACGGGTCTACAGCGTTGCCCTTTGACTTTGACATCTTCTGTCCGTCCTTATCAAGCACAAGACCGAGAACTATAACGTTCTTATATGGCGCTTTGTTGAACAGAAGCGTTGATATAGCAAGCAGCGAGTAGAACCAGCCTCTTGTCTGGTCAACAGCCTCGGAGATGAAGTCTGCGGGGAACTGCTGTTCAAACTTTTCCTTATTCTCAAAAGGATAATGATGCTGTGCGAAAGGCATAGAACCGCTGTCGAACCAGCAGTCGATAACCTCGGGCACTCTCTTCATCTGCTTACCGCAGTGAGGGCACTTTATCGTAACCGCATCGATATAAGGGCGGTGGAGCTCTATATCATCGGGGCAGTTGTCAGACATTGACTTGAGCTCCTCGATACTGCCTATAGCGTGCTTGTGACCGCACTCGCACTCCCAGATATTAAGAGGAGTACCCCAATATCTGTTTCTTGAAAGTCCCCAGTCCTGAACATTCTCGAGCCAGTCGCCGAAACGGTTCTTGCCGACACTCTCGGGTATCCAGTTTATCGTTTCGTTGTTTCTGATAAGGTCGTCCTTGACAGCGGTCATCTTGATGAACCACGACTCTCTTGCATAGTACAGCAAAGGTGTATCGCATCTCCAGCAGTGCGGATAGCTATGCTCAAACTTGGGTGCGTCAAACAGCAAGCCCTTTTCGTCAAGGTCCTTAAGCACCATAGGGTCGGCTTTCTTTACGAATACGCCTGCATATGGTGTTTCGGCAGTCATATTACCCTTGCCGTCAACGAGCTGTACGAAAGGCAGGTCGTATTTTCTGCCGACCTTAGCGTCGTCTTCACCGAAAGCGGGAGCAATATGAACAACACCTGTACCGTCTGTAAGTGTTACATAGGTGTCGCATACTACATAGTAGCCCTTCTTATGCTGTTTTTCACAGATATCAACAGCGCAGTCGAATAAAGGCTCATACTCCTTGCCCTCAAGATCCTTACCGGTATACTTTTCAACTACCTCATAGGGGGCTGTGGGCTTGTCGCCGCCGAGAATTTTATCGCACAGAGCCTCTGCAAGATAATATGTGTAGCCGTCTGCCGTCTTTACCTTTACATATGTTTCATCGGGGTTTACGCAGAGTGCAACGTTTGAGGGAAGCGTCCAGGGAGTTGTCGTCCATGCGAGGATATAAGCGTCCTCGTCCTTAACCTTGAAGCGTACGACCGCAGAACGTTCCTTTATGTCCTTATAGCCCTGAGCTACCTCGTGGCTTGAAAGCGGAGTTCCGCAACGCGGGCAGTAGGGAACTATCTTGAAGCCCTTGTATAAAAGGCCCTTTTCCCATATCTGCTTTAACGCCCACCACTCAGACTCGATGAAGTTGTTGTCGTATGTTACATACGGATCGTCCATATCAGCCCAGAAGCCGACAGTGCGTGAGAATTCCTCCCACATACCCTTGTACTTCCATACGCTTTCCTTACACTTTGTTATGAACGGGTCAAGTCCGTACTTTTCGATCTGATCCTTGCCGTCAAGGCCGAGCATCTTCTCAACTTCCAGCTCAACGGGAAGTCCGTGAGTGTCCCAGCCTGCCTTACGAGGAACGTCATAGCCCTTCATAGTGCGGTATCTCGGGATCATATCCTTGATAACTCTGGTAAGAACGTGACCGATATGCGGCTTACCGTTAGCCGTAGGCGGACCGTCATAGAATGTGTAGGTCTTGTCGCCCTTTCTCTGCTCCATACTCTTGCGGAATATGTCGTTGTCATGCCAGAACTTCTCTGTCTGCTTTTCTCTCTCGACAAAATTTACCGAGGTTGGTACTTTTTCGTAAAGTGACATCTTTTCTCCTCCTGTTTTGCAATTTACCCTGCCATATAGATCTCTTCGGCAAAAGCCAAAAGTTATATGGGGTTTGGGGCGAAGGTCTGCCCATTGCATATTATTTATTCTTTGCGTTTGCGGAAAATAAAAAGCCCTTATCCTCCGAAAAGGATAAGGACTATAATCTTATAACAGTCTTTATAACCACCGTTTCGTCATTCCGTCAAATGCGTTCCGTATAACGGCGGAAAACCGTCCCGTTCTACTCTCGCGGCGATGTACCGCAATTTCGGCGGGCAGCTTGGAGGTGATTTTCATACGGTACTTCCGCGCCGACCTCTCACCGTCGTCGGCTCGCTTTGGCTTCATATCCGCACTACTGTCCTCGTCACAGCCTTTAAATATCATACATACTGATTATACAATCAAATTTTCCCTTTGTCAAGCGTTTCAGCGGAAAAATATGATTTTATTTTTCAGAAAAATGCAATGAAACATCCGCCCACCTTGAAAGTCAAAACGGAGAGATCGCCGCCCCGATCATCTCCGTTTCTGCAAACACCGCCAACCCCGCACTATCCCCACGCACAAAAAACCGGGCAACGATCTTAACATCGCCGCCCGGTCTTATTATTAACTTTTATTCAGTAGTAATTACTTCGCCGCAGTCTTCCCACTGACACTACCATAATTACCGTAAAGCGCCGCCTTACCGCTCATGTGATAAGCGCGAACCCTGAACTTATAAGCAGTATTCTTAGCAAGTCCTGCCTTTCTGAAAGTAGTCGTGCTGTTATTTGTTATCTTAGCCGCACGAACCCACTTTCCGCCCTTGTACATCTCAACGATGTAACCTTGCGCAGAACTATTCTTAGTCCAGTTCACTCTTAAAGCGTCCTTAGCCTTACCGCCTATTTTAACGCCCTTTACTATTGACGGGTTTGTCCTTGCGGTCACGGTAGCGCTATAGTTACCGTAAAGCGCCGTGCTACCGCTCATCTTATATGCTCTTACTCTAAATTTATAGACTGTAGAAGCCTTAAGTCCCGCTTTTCTGAACGTTGTAGTACTGTTGCTTGTTATCTTAGCAACTCTTACCCACTTGTTACCCTGATACATTTCAACAATATATCCGTCAGCGCTTGTATTCTTAGTCCAGTTGATACGGAGAGCGTCAGCCGCCCTACCACCAAGCTTTGCACCCTTTATAACAGACGGATTTGTCCTTGCGGTAACTGTAGCGCTGTATGCACTGTAAGCCGCAGTAATATCATACATCTTGTACGCCTTAACTCTGAACTTGTAAACAGTGCCTGCCTTAAGCCCCGCTTTTCTGAAAGTGGTTGTGTTATTGTTTGTTATCTTTGCAACACGCACCCACTTATTGCCCTGATACATTTCAACAATATATCCGTCAGCATTTGCATTCTTTGTCCAGTTGATACGGAGAGCGTCTGCCGCCCTACCGCTGAGCTTAACTCCGCTTACCTTAGCAAGCGTAGGCAACTTGTCAAGCAGTACATAATTAAATTTCTCGCCTTTGGCATAAAGCTCCGCTTCTGTGCCGCTATAGCAGTAGATCTTGAAGCCGTCTATCCTGTCTTCTAAACCGATAAGACCTAAGGCATAACTGAGAATTTCTGTTACACTGCGGGGGATAGTTATACTCTTAAGATTGTCACAGCAATAGAAAGCACTGTGTCCTATTTCTGTCACGCTGTCGGGTATCCTTACACTTGTAAGACTTTTGCAGTAGTCAAATGTTCCCATTTCTATGGTTTTGATGCCGTCAGGTATCGAGATACTTGTAAGGCTTGTGCAATTACTGAAAGCATGATGTTCCATAGTTGTAACGCTGTTGGGTATCATTATACTTTTAAGATGTGAGCAATCGCGGAATGCGCCACTGCCAATAACCTTAACACTGCTTGGTATACTATAGCTCGTATCGTTCTTATTTGCAGGATAGCATACGATTTTTGTTTTATCCTTGCTGAAAAGAATTCCGTTTACAGAAACGTAATTTTCATTGCCTGCCGCAGCATTTATTTTTTCAAGACTTTTACAGCCGTAGAAAGCATACTCACCGATATTCTGCACGCTTTTCGGTATCGTTATATATTTGATACTTTTGCAGAACAAGAACGCTCTTTGTCCTATGTTTGTCACACTGTTAGGTATTGTTATGCTTGTAAGATTTGAGCAGCTTTGAAAAGCGTATTCGCCTATATTCGTCACGCTATCAGGTATCGTTATACTTGTAAGATTTGCGCAACTTTCAAAAGCATAATCGCCTATACCTGTGACTTTCTTCCCATCGATTTTATCAGGGATAACTGCTTTACTTTCACTTCCGTTGTATCCGATTATTTCAATTGTTTCATCCGGAAGTACGGCGTATTCATATGTAGGTTTTTGAATTTCCTTCGGCAAAACAATTGTAAACTGAACTGAAAGACTTTCGTTAAAGTAGATTTTCTCGGTGTCTATCGGCGGGTCGTACTTAGTATCGCCGTAATCGCTGTATATTTCTATTCTGAATTTTCCGTTGTCTTCAATATCTCCAAAGTAGATCTTACTCATATCTACCGGAATATCAGTTGCTTTTCCGTCTTTGACCTGTGTTATTTTGATATCTGTTACATCAGCACCTTTACTCTTTGCAAAATCCATGCGACCCTTGCTTGTCGCAATTCTGTCAAAGCCTTCGCTGCCTTTGCCCAGACCAAGGACAGCACTGATATCTTGGATATCGACTGCAAGTATAACAGCGCCTTCTCCGTTGACGGACTCCATAATTTCTTCGCCTGTTTCCTCGTCAATGGCCGAAATCTTGATATCGGATGCAGAAACAGTATATGTTCCGCTTTCAGAAATATTGCAGTTTCCGGCTTTCCATGTTGTAACCGTTCCTACACCGCTATCTGTATATCCCGAACCGTCCAATACGCTGGGATACCAATCGTTGTCGGCATACACGATATATGCCATATTCTCATTTTCCGCACCCGCGCACACCGCACAGATCACAACCATCGCCGCAAAGGCTATAAGACCCAACACCCACTTTTTCATTTTCATAAAACCTTCTCCTTATATTTCGATCTCAGACGCAAAAAGGCACAGCCCACCGTGAGCTGTGCCTGATATCAATATGTAACCGCCCTTGATATCAATATATCTCCCACGGATAATAAGCCTGTATCCTTACGCTTAACTGTTTTAAGTGTATCACAACGCCTGTTACCTGTCAAGCGGTTTTTATCGCATAGCATCGCTATCACAGATCAGTCGCCGCTCATTTCTATGCATAAACATAATCGCCTATTTCGACCTGCTTTATACTGATAAATTCACCTTTCGATACGGAGTATATTCTTTCCTCATACTTTTCATCTTCCGTCCGGCAGACAAAGCGTATCTCGTCCTTGTTTCCCTCAACAGCGCCGGTAGCAAACGGCGAAGCGTTTTCACACTGTGCAATAAGTTTCCCGTCAGAAGAATATGCGTCTGCAACAAGATTATTGTACTCCTTGGGCGGAAACTCCGTATCAGGATCATAACGATATCTGAATGCGAATACATACCCGCCGTCTTCCTTTGCACTGGCATAATGGTAATACTCCGGTGCAGTCACATTGAACTTTTCACTGCCGTCAGTATCATAGATATACAGCTTTTTCCTGCCTGTTTCTTCGTCCTGAATCTCCTGCCAGAAATATCCGTCCAGTGAAATCCCGTTGTCACCGTATCTGTCAAACTTTATCTCTTTTCCGTCCAGTCCGTAATATGAACTCGTCACTTCATTATTCGTCCTTGAGCGGTAAATATACACGATCGGCGTTCCGTCATACATTCTGTACATGTCGGCAGAGAATTTTGACTTCTTATTCATTACCGCGAACTGATACGGCTCATTACCCGCATAGTCGGTAATACTGCCATCGTTTTTCAGATGACAATACTGCATTATGTTGCTATAGCTGTTCAGCTTAAGCTGTTCTTTGTTCTCCTTGCAGTAGTTAATAAAATACTCATAGCCCCCTGCAAACGAATATACAGTCTTGAAGTACTCACCATCATATGCAAAGCCGTTAGCCCCGACCGCTGTATTTTTGCTTTCATAAGCTGTTTTGCCGCTTGTGTCTATCAGCACTTCATCGGTAAACCGTCCTGCCTCTTCCGACTCGTCCGGTGTCCTGTATTCTGCGACCCTTGCATATCCGTCAGCCGAGAAGTCAGCCGCGACCTCCGTAAACGCAGGTATCACTACCTCGCCCGTCATATCGAGATATCCTATCTTACCGCTTTTGATATCCGCATAAGCCGCATAGCCGTTTACAGGCGGATCGAATGGGTACTTGCTGTCAAACACCTCGTTCATTCTCCTGTCAAGGCAGATATACTTTCCGTCCCGCTCAATAACAATATACTGCGACTTTTCGTTCATGCACGCATAGCCGTATTCCCCCAGCAGCTCGCCGTACCTGCTGTACACTCTGAATTTTCCGTTGTCTGTTACAGCCAGCAGCTTATCATCACAGGCAGAAGCCGAAACAAACACACCTATTCTTTTTCCGTATACGGTATAATACTCATTTCCGCTCTTTTCCAGATATGTATTGCCGTCAGCATCACTGTAGTCCGACATTCCGTCACGGCTGATACAGATAAAATATTCATTCATATATTCGAGCGAGCCGCCGTCCTGTTTATAGCTGAGCAGGCATTCTCCGGTTTCGCTGTCAATAACGCGGCGGATATCATTGCTCATATCAACAGTACCGTAATATGTACATGACAGCATTGCAGTATGCTTCGTATTTCCGTTAAATCCCAGATAGTTGTTTGTTTCTATTGTCAGCGGCCGATAAAGCCTGCCGTTATACACCCTGTATCGGTTGTGATACAGGTTTTCACTGTTGCTGTTGCTTAAGAACAGGCAGTCATTGCCGCTGTACACTCCGTCATAGTCGGAAAGCGTTATCGTGTTCCTGTTGACATCGGTCATAGCAAGCGGATCCTTACTGCCGCTGCCCACAACGCCGTAGAAATACTCGTATGCATATTTTGTAGTATACAGCTTATCCATTCCGTCCGACGGTATCGGTATCACATTTACCCTGCTGTCAACAAGATAATACCCGTTCTTATCCAATATGGCATATCCGTCCTCGAACTCGCCGTAACCCTTCATCAATTCGGAGTTTTCCTTTACCTCAGCTCCGTCAGCCGCATATACAAGCTTATTCACATAATCTTCGTAAAAATAGTCCGGGTTGCCGCTGTCCGTCTTCACTGCCAATGTGCCGTAATTTATTGCATTTTTATAATACTCTGCCCCGTCAAAATCTTTCGGTGTATACCAACCGTGGTTTATACCACTGTCTGTGAGCTTTGTCGGAGCAAAGCTCAGATTTCCCGCTACAGTCTGACCGGTAGTATCGATAATGCTGTATTCCCCGTTAGCAAGCACATAGGCATACCCGTCCGCATAGAACTCCGACACCGCATCATACTGCGCATTTATTACGACCTCGCCGCCCGCATTTATGTATCCGATCTTTGCGTTATCGTAATACGGCGCAAGCCCGCTGTTGAACGCCGTAAACGCATAGTCGCACTCAAAGACCTTGCCGCCGACCGTATAACCGCAGTACAAACCGTTTTCGTATACGCAAGCAATGCCGCTCCTGTCAAATGCGCTTATTATGTCCGTGCCGTCTGTTGTAGTGTAAACCTCGTCAAGTTTACCGCCATTTCTGTTCACGAGCACTTTCCTGAAGCGCCCACCGTCACGCTTTATCAGCACAAGCCCGCTGTCGGCAAATTCCGGGTTTCTGTCGCAGTAATACTCATCGCTTAACTTATTCAGCTCTCTGTCGTATACTGCCGCTCTATATATCCGCGTTTCATTGTCCGTTCTGCACATCAGCACAAGCTCGTCCGTCACGAATATCCTGTCGCACCATTCGCTCTTCTGCTCACCGTCTGCCGAGAAAACAGCATAGCTTCTTTTGGTAAAGTCGTTGCTTCCCTCATTCACGTTCTTTGTAAACCCGACATAGTACTCTCCGAACACGCAGTCTATACCCATTCTGTCGGGAAGCCCGGTCACCGTCTTTCCGTCCGCCGACAGAAGATAATATTCATCTGTGATATCGCCGACCGTTTCGCCTTTATCATCTTTAGCGTCCTGCGTCATAACGGTATATGCAAAGGTATACGGCGCTCCGCTTTCAAAGGGTTGAGCATATGTAAAATGCTTCTCGTTATACACCGTCCTGCCCTTGCTGTCAACATACAGCATATATCCGTCATTATCGGTCACCGCCGAAAAGCCGTTGTCGCTGTAATATGACGCAAGCCTGAAACGCGGCTCGACCGTAAACTCACCCTTGTCATTTATAAAGCCGTATCCGCTTTCGTTGCTGACGGCGGCATTTCCGTTTACATTTTCGTCAAACTGGTAAGCACAGTCAAACTGCGGCTCTATCTTAAACTTTCCGTCCTTGCTGATATATCCCCACTTATCCCCGCTCTTCGCAGGCGACAGCGACATATTAAACAGCTTCTCGCCGCTTCCGTAAAGCGTCTCCGACTCATTCTCAAATATTCCGAAAATATCAAACGCAAACACCGCGACAGCCGCACTGCCAATCACAGCCGCTCCCGCAATACTGCCGACAATAACGCCTATGCGGCTTTTCTTCTTTTCATCGTTTTTTTCTCCGGTAAACGCCGCACAGAACGGACAGAATTTCACGTTCTCGTCTATTTCACGTTTACATTTCGGACACATTTTGCTCATTTATTATTCTCCTGTCTTCATTTCCGTAAGTATCATATCGTCTGTTTCAAGGCGGTATCTTACTATCTCATGCTCAGCATTCCATGTGGATATCGACATCTTGTTTTCACGCAAGCGTTCTATTTCAATTACATTATCCACTGTTACGCTTTTATCGTTCTTTACGTTGAAAACCGTCCAGGTCGCGGTTTCATTCTCTTCATCATAGTTACTTCTCAGTCCGTACACTTCCGTCACTCTTTCGCCGTAAAGCCTAAAGATACACTCGCCCTCACCCGCCGTATAGGTATGCACAAGGCTCTCTTCCATATTTTCATCTATCTGATACACGCTTATAGAATCATAACCTGTTTCATAAGCAGTGGCTCCGCCGTATACGATCTCTCCGCACTTTACATATTTCAAAGGAAATTCTATTCTTTCCTGCGGCTTTTCATAATCAACGCCGATAAAATCTATTGAATACATATTAGTGTGATACTCTTTGCCGTTGTCAAGATTTCTGTAAACCGTTTCATTCGTATACTCGTCGTTTATTATATAATAAATAAGATTTCCCGCTATCAAGTAAACATCTCTGTACGGATCTTCAAACAGCACCTCCTGTGTTGTCAGGTCAAACACCCTTGTGCCGCTTTCGTCTTTAAAAGACATACTGTTGCCTGCTTTTTCAATATATATTTCATTTTGCCAATAATCTGTATATTTGCTTTTCTCTATTTTTATATTGCTGAGCAGCACTTTTGCACGTTCGCCGTAAATATTATAATTGCCGTCCGCGTTTTCTCCTGCGATAAAGCCTGACAGTCGTGTAAGCGTCCTGTCGCCCTTTACAAACGGCGTGCCGTCAAGGTTCAGATAATAGCTTACCGACCGTGAGTTTCTGCCCGTTTCGTCATACATAAGCACGCTGAGTGTCACAGCTGTATTGTCGGTTATACCGGCACTCATATAAGAATCGCCGATATCGCTTACTGCGTACTCCTCATAATGATAATTTCCGTATATATCTATATATCGGTCTTCTTTGCCGCTTCGGTCAACTGCTATGTAATACTGTATATTATCCCGTATAATGGGTGTATTCTCATAGTACTTTGCTCCCGCATAGAAATCAAGCGGTGAATATCCGTTTGTTGCGCTGTTTCCCGCGTTGTACATTCCGCCCATATTTTCTGTTGCCGCATTGCCGTTTCGGTCATATATCATTACATCAATAAGACCTCTTGCGTATACTTCCAAATATATTTCGTCAAAATCCCTGCGGATCTTTGTCACAAAATATCCGTCCGGCGACATTGCACTGACAAATTCGTACTTTGCCTCAATCGCAACATCTCCGTTTTTATCGATAAAGCCGATCTTGCCGTTGCGAGCATTGCAGTAAGCCATATATCCGTTTTCAAGCGGCTGTATGTCGTACTTTGTTTTGAGGATAACATTAAAATCCCTGTCATAGCAGGTGAAGCTTTCGTCTGCGTTTCTCGCAACCACACTGCCGCTGTTTTCGCTTATTCTCGGCTTGTTTTCATACTCTGCAAGGAGCTGACCGTACTTGTCGTAGATATAATATTTATCATAGTCAAAGCACATCAGTCTGTCGCCGTATGCTCTTGCGTATATGAACTCGCCGAGCTTTTTTCCGTAAGCCGTGTAGTAGTCTGACAGAATGCCCGAAGACTTCACGCTGTAAAAATCGTTGCCGACCATAGTCAGCGCCTTGTTATCAGACATAAAAACGTGTCCGTTGTTCTTATCGATCAGCGCATAGTATTTGACCTTTGCGTCGGTCTGCCGCTTTGACTTATACGATGAAATATACAGCGTATCGCCATATTCGCTTACGCCGAAATTTTCCGGTGAAGAAACCGTCAGCACAGGTCTTAGCCTGTTGTCATATATCATTATCTGGTTCTGCCACTCCGTACCGGTCAGATTGCAAGCTGTATATTGCGACATTGTAGCCTTTTTTGCTGTATCGCCGAGTATATAACGGTTGCAGAAAATATCCTCCGCCATCGTGCTGCTTTCGCCGGAATATCTTACAAGCCTTGCACCATCGGTATCAATTACCGACGCGTTTGTTATTTCGTCTTTTATCTCATCATATTCGGAACAGTCGCTGTCCGGCGTAATAATTCTCCTGTTTTGCCCGGATATATTATAGACAAGGAAATACCCGTCATCTATGTAATAATCCTTATTCAGCTTTCTGTATGTTCCGCCCGGTATCTTTTTGTCCTTGGTCACAAGCGTCATATCGCTGTATATATCGTCATACGTTTTATTGCTTTCTATATTGCTTACTAGATCGGCAAAATAGTATTCTCCGATAAACATATTTTCCCCGTCAAACCCTTCAAAGTCCGCAGGATCATACCAGCGGTGCACCGTATCAGCAAACATCAGCTTGTCCGACGCATAGCCGAGCTTTCCTATAACGGTATTGCCGCTCATATCTATTACGGAATATTCCGTACCGCTCTTAATATAAGCATAACCGTCCGCATAATATCCGCTTGCGCCGTCATACTTAGCGTCTGTCACCTTTTCGCCTGCCGTATTGATATATCCGATTTTCGCATTGTCATAGTAAGGTGCTAACCCGCAGTTGAACTCACCGAATTGAAAATCACTCTCAAACTGCTTGCCTTCAGCCGTATATCCGCAGTATTTTCCTTTTTCGTAAACACACGCATATCCGCTCAGATCAAATCCGCTTGCTATATGTGCTCCGTCGTATGACACAAAGATCTCGTTGCCGTTATCATCGATCAGAACACCTCTTATAAAGTCGTTATCATCTCTCTTGAGCAGTACCGCACCATTGTCATATGCTTTTATGTCAGCACCGCACAGATAATCTCCGCCGACCTGTTCAAGCGTATCCGCCTTTAACAGTTTCGCCTTATACAGCTTACTGTCATCATCTGTGCCTTTGCAAACAATAAGCAGTTTTCCGCTCTTTATTATGCGACTGTAATAGTCAGTCAGCGCCGCACCGTCCGCCGAGAACACGGCATACTCCCTTGTAAAATCAAGCGTTGTTTCATTGTTGCTTTGCGCCTGTCTGAAACCGATATACTTATCATCGTATAAAGCCGATATTCCCGTGCCGTTTGCAAGCTCGGTCACTTTTCCGTCGGAACTCAGCAGGCTGTATATGATCTCGTTGTAGTTTCCGCTTTCCGTACCGGTCGTGACCTCGGGCATCATCAAAGTATACGCATAAGCGTAACCGCTGTCGTTCATATCCGAGGCATAGTCGAACATCTGACCGTCAAACGCCTTTCGACCCGCACTGTCGACAAATCCGACCCTGCCGTTTTCGTCAACGACTTTGGCAAGACCCTTTGCCGAAAAGCTGCCCGCAAAGCTGTACTGCGGAGTAGTCACAAACTCCCCGCCTTTTCTTATATATCCGAACTGTCCGTCAACCGCAACCGGCGCAACGTCATTTATATCCTCGTTGAAGGCATAGGCGGCTGTATATTGCGGTTTCAGTGTGGTATTACCGTCCTTGTCGGCATATGCCCATTTTCCGTCAATGCAAACAGGGGTCACCGACTGTATGAACAGCTTGTCGCCTGTACCGTAAAACGTTTCCGCTTTGTCACCGTACATTCCGAACACGTCAAACACAAACACCGCAAGGCTTGCCGCACCCAGTGCCAACACGCCCACAGCTCCGCCTATTATCGTACCGACAGGGCTTTTCCTCTTTTCCTGCGGTGTTTCTCCGGTAAACGCCGCACAGAACGGACAGAATTTAACGTTCTCGTTAATTTCGCGTTTGCAATTAGGGCATATTCTGCTCATATATTTTCTCCGTTATATCTTGCCTTAATTTATAATCTCAGCACACTCTTTGATTTACATATCGTGCAATCGCTTTTCCTTAAAGCTGAAGTACATTACACACATACGAAAGACTGTCGCAGTCCTTTTCGATGAAAGAATCTGTTTTAGAAACGTATTTCATACGCTTTGGATAAGCATTTGTCTGTTCGATTTTCACGGTGTAAATCATATTTCCCTCCAAATTACAACATCAACAGCCGTTTTTTAGATTTGCGTTCATCATTCAACGTTCATTACTTCATTAAACTCTCTGACCACTCTTCTCAGCCCGCTGTCAATGAGCAGATTTCCTTTTGTCGCAATCTCTTTAGGTATCTCCCTGTAATACGCCTCGGCGATTCCACCGGTTATACACGCAATGGTATCGCTGTCGCCGCCTATAGAAATTGCCTTTCTTATCGCACTCTCGTAAGAGTCTGATTCAAAGAATGCTTCAAGTGCAGGCGGAACAGAATATGACGCTCTGCTGTCAAAGACATAATCTCTGCGGATTTCATCAAGCGGTTGAAATCTGTAACCGTACATTTTCTCTATTGTCCGCTTGATGCTGTCCTTGTCCTCTTGCTTTCGTGCAAGGAATACGCAGGTTGCCACTGCCTTTGCACCCTTTATCGCCTCACGGTTATGGTGCGTGTAGTAACAGCTTGCCTTTACTTCCTTTAAAAGCGACTTCAGGTCGTCAAACGCATAACCGATAGCCGTCACCCTCATCGCCGCTCCGTTTCCGTAACTTCTTTGTATATGAAGTGTGTCATTTTCCGCCCACTTTGAAAACATCTGTCCGAATCCTGCGTTACGATAGCGGTTATAATACTGCTTATAGCGGGCGGCATACGCTTTCCGACCGGTACAGCCCGAATGATAGTTCAGCAGCTTTTCTGCGACCGCTACCGTCATTACTGTATCATCGGTGAAATGGCTTCCCGGCGGAAACAGCTCAAACTCTTCCGTTTTCACATTATGCAGTTCTCTTGTCGAGCCGATTATATCACCGAAAATTGCTCCGAGCATATACACTCCCATGTCACATTTATAATAGATTTTCAGCGGTAATTGTAAATACAGTCGCTTCCCGCTTTCCCAATATCATATACAAATATTCTATCACAAACAAAACTTCTTCACAATAGGAAACCCGAAACTGTAACTATTTTGTAACCATTTGTCACCGTTTTGTAACTATTCCCAAAGCAGTACCTGTTCCTGTTTTTATCCTGCCGCAAAACGCTCATTTGTTCGACCGTCCGATCCCTTGTACCGGAAAACAAAAACCCGCAAATTTGTACGATGCGCTTTATTGCAATGCGGTTTCACCATTGACAAAAACGCTGTATAGTGTTAAAATAAAACGATAGGATTTTTATCCGTTACTATAAATAATCTGTATTAAAGAAAAAGGAATGAAAGAAATGAGAAATCTGACGGGTGCAGATATAATCTGCGAATGTCTGATAGAGCAGGGCGTTGACACCGTTTTCGGTTATCCCGGCGGCGCAGTTCTGAATATCTATGACAGCTTGTATAATTACAGCGACAAAATACACCACGTTCTGACAGCACACGAGCAGGGCGCAAGCCATGCGGCTGACGGCTACGCACGTTCGACAGGCAGGACGGGCGTTGTTATAGCTACATCGGGACCCGGTGCGACAAACCTTGTAACAGGTATCGCAACGGCTTATATGGACAGCGTACCTATGGTAGCCATTACCGGTAACGTTGCCTGCTCTCTCTTAGGTCTTGACAGCTTTCAGGAAGTCGATATAACAGGCATCACAATGCCGATAACAAAGCATAACTTCATCGTAAAGGACGTAAACAAGCTTGCCGACACACTGCGTGAAGCATTCTACATAGCAGGAAGCGGAAGAAAGGGTCCTGTCCTTGTCGATGTTCCTAAGGATATTACAGCCCAGAAGGCTGAGTTTGTAAACAAGCCCTTAAAGCCGTACACGGTGAATGTTACTATGCACCAGGACGGCTGTATAGCAAAGGCGGCGGAGCTGATAAAGAACGCTGAACGTCCGTTCCTTTATACAGGCGGCGGTATCTACGGCGAGGACGGAGCAAAGACATTAAAGGCTTTTGCAGAGCTTATTGACGCTCCCGTATCATCCTCGCTTATGGGTCAGGGTAGCTTTGACGAAACCGACAGCAGATATATGGGTATGCTCGGTATGCACGGAACAAAGACAGCGGCAGAGGCAATAAAGAACTGCGACCTGTTCATAGGTATCGGCACAAGGTTTTCCGACAGAGTAATAGGCAATCCGCAGACCTTCGCCCCCGATGCAAAGGTACTTCATATAGACATTGACCCTGCCGAAATAAACAAGAACATAAAGGTTTATCATCAGGTTATCGGCGACAGCACAGACGTTATGAAAAAGCTGATAAAGCTTATACCTCAGCAGTCGCACGCCGACTGGATGGGCAAGATAAAGACGTGGGAGAAGCAGTACGAGTGCAGGCAGAAAGGCACAGACGAGCTTACTCTTACTCCTCAGCACCTTATCGAAACGCTTGACAAGCTGACAAACGGCGAGGCGCTTATCGCGACCGAGGTAGGTCAGTCGCAGATGTGGGCGGCTCAGTATTACGCATACAAGCACCCCCACCAGCTCATCACAAGCGGCGGACTCGGCACTATGGGCTACGGACTTGGTGCGGCTATCGGTGCAAAGTGCGGAAACCCCGACAAGACGGTCGTAAACATTGCGGGTGACGGCAGCTTCCATATGAACTTAAACGAACTTGTAACGCTGTCAAAGCACAACATTCCCGTTGTTGAGCTTGTTATCAACAACAACGTTCTCGGTATGGTACGTCAGTGGCAGAGATTATTCTACGGAAAGAGATTTTCTCAGACAACACTTGACCGCCCTACAGATTATATGAAGCTCGGCGAGGCGTTCGGCATAAAGACATTCGTTATTGACAGCGAGGACAAGTGCGAGGAAATACTGCGTGAAGCTCTTGAGGTTTCAAAGACAGCTCCCGTGCTTATCGAGGCGAGAATAGACAAGGATATAAACGTTCTTCCTATGGTGCCCGCAGGAAAATCCATAACCGAGCCTATCCTTGAGATAGAGATCGACGACTGAACGGAGGCAGAAAGATGACAGAGAGAAACGTAATTTCCGTCTGCGTAAATAACGGCATCGGCGTACTCGGCAGAGTAACCGGTCTGTTCAGCCGCAGAGGATATAATATAATAAGTCTTAACGTTGCGGAAACCGAAAACCTCGGCATTTCGCGCATGACAATAGTCGCAGACGGCGACGAGGGTGTGATGGAACAGCTGGTAAAACAGCTCCGTAAGCTCTATGACGTATCGGAGGTAAAGGTACTGCATAACGCTGTATGCCGTGAGCATATCATTATGAAGGTCGGCAACGGCCCTGCGTCACGTCAGCCGGTGATAGAGATAGCAAACCTTTTCAGAGCAAAAGTCGTAAATGTAGCGGAAAGCAGACTTATGCTCGAGCTTACGGGTGAGCCTGAAAAGATAGATTCGTTCATAGGACTGTTACAGCCCTATGGAGTAAAGGAGCTTGTAAGAACAGGTATCTCAGCTCTTGAACGTGACTGATAAACGGAAATAATTATGAGATATTCAGCCCCTATAAAGGGCATAATGAAAGGCAGGAACAACACATGGGCATGACTATGAGCCAGAAGATACTGGCAAAGCACGCAGGACTTGAAAGCGTAAGAGAGGGACAGCTTATAAGAGCAAAGCTGGATATGGTACTTGGTAACGATATTACAAGTCCCGTTGCGATAAACGAGTTCAACAAGGCAGGCTTCGGCGGCATATTCAACAAGGATAAGATCTCACTTGTAATGGATCACTTCACACCCAACAAGGATATCAAGGCGGCTACTCAGTGCAAGCAGTGCAGAGAGTTCGCAGGAAAGTATGATATTACAAATTATTACGATGTCGGCGAGATGGGTATTGAACACGCACTTCTCCCCGAAAAAGGTCTTATAGGTCCCGGTGAGCTGTGCATAGGCGCAGACAGCCACACCTGTACATACGGCGCACTCGGCGCATTCTCAACGGGCGTAGGCTCGACCGATATGGCGGCAGGCATGGCAACAGGCGAAGCGTGGTTCAAAGTTCCGTCCGCTATAAAGTTCAATCTTACAGGAAAGCTTAACAAGTATGTAAGCGGCAAGGACGTTATTCTTCACATAATCGGTATGATAGGCGTTGACGGCGCGCTTTATCAGTCTATGGAGTTCACCGGCGAGGGCTTGAAGAGCCTTTCGATTGACGACAGACTTTGCATCGCCAATATGGCTATTGAAGCCGGCGCAAAGAACGGTATATTTGAAGTTGACGAGATAACAACAGCATATATGAAGGAAAGAGCAGACCGTGACTTTGACATATTCAAGGCTGACGAGGACGCTGTATATTCAAGAGTTATCGACATTGACCTGTCAACAATAAAGCAGACAGTTTCATTCCCTCATCTGCCCGAAAACACAAAGACCGTTGACGAGATTACAGAGGATATAAAGATCGACCAGGCAGTTATCGGCTCATGTACAAACGGCAGAATAAGCGATATGCGTATCGCCGCAGAAATTCTTAAAGGCAAGCACATTGCAAAGGGCGTAAGATGTATCGTTATCCCCGGTACTCAGAAGGTCTATTTACAGTGTATCAAGGAAGGACTTGCAGAGATATTTGTAAATGCAGGCTGTGTGCTTTCTACCCCCACCTGCGGTCCGTGCCTTGGCGGTCATATGGGTATACTTGCGGCAGGCGAACGTGCAATTTCCACCACAAACAGAAACTTTGTCGGCAGAATGGGACACGTTGACAGCGAGGTTTATCTCGCAAGTCCCGCAGTTGCGGCGGCAAGCGCAATAGCAGGTAAGATAGCAGGCATAAAGTAAGGTGAAAATATGGTAAAGCATATAATAATCTGGAACTTAAAGGACGAGCTGTCAGCCGAAGAGAAAAAAGGAAAGATGCCGTCTTATAAAGCAGGGGCTTGAAAGCCTTGCGGGCAAGATAGACGGACTTATCGAGATAAAGGTGATCACTGATATCTTAGGTTCTTCCACGGGCGACCTTATGCTTGACAGCACATTCGAGAGCGCAGAAGCGTTAAAGGGCTATTCCACCCACCCCGAGCACGTCAAGGTCGCCGACAGCACGGTAAGACCTTACACGGCAAGACGCAGCTGCGTAGATTTTGAGATATGAGAAAGGAAAGACATATATGAAGGCACACGGTACAGTACATAAATACGGCGACAACGTAGATACCGACGTTATCATTCCCGCAAGATACCTTAACACAGCCGACCACAAGGAGCTTGCAAGCCACTGTATGGAGGATATCGACAAGGATTTTGTAAAGAATGTCAAGGACGGCGACATTATAGTCGCTAATATGAATTTCGGCTGCGGAAGCTCAAGAGAACACGCGCCTATCGCAATCAAGGCAAGCGGAATTTCCTGCGTTATCGCAAGCACATTTGCAAGAATATTCTACCGCAACGCTATCAACATCGGACTTGCCATCTTAGAGTGCGATGAAGCCGCTAAGGATATCGAGAACGGCAACGAGGTCGAGGTCGACTTTGATACGGGAGTTATCACAAATGTGACAAAGGGCTGTACATATAAGGCTGAGCCTTTCCCCGAATTTATCAAGGATATAATCAACAAGGGCGGTCTGCTGAACTCCTTAAAGAAGTAAGACCGCAGAAAGCGTTATGCCATGAGGGTAGATATAAAAGCGTTATCCGACAGTGAACTGCAGGAGCAGGGCTATAGCGATATATCGGTAAAACTGCACGGTTTCGGACTGTACACGGACGATGAGCTGTGTGCCGTCTGCATAACAACGGAAAAACAGGACAGCATAAACGGCGAAGTCGTGCTTGAAAGGCTGTTTGTCCGTGAGGATAAAAGACATTACGGCGTTGCCCGTAAGCTTCTTAACCACACGCTGAGGACCATGCGCGCCTGCGGATATAAGTATGCTGTGGCAGTACCCGATAATGAAGCGGCAGAGCGCTTTCTTGTAAAATTCGGCTTTGAAAAAGCGGATGACAGATCCGCTTTATACAGAATAGAGCTTTAAGCTCACAGAAAGGATATTACCTATGGAAAAGAACATAGCCGTTATCAAGGGTGACGGAATAGGACCTGAGATAGTTACCGAGAGTATGAAGGTACTTGATAAGGTAGCCGAAAAGTTCGGTCACAAGTTCAACTACACACAGCTTCTTATGGGCGGATGCTCAATTGACGCAAACGGCGTACCGCTGACAGACGAAACTGTCGCCGCTTGTAAAGCATCGGACGCTGTGCTTATGGGCTCTATCGGCGGTGATACGACAACATCGCCGTGGTATAAGCTCCCTGCAAATCTGCGTCCCGAGGCAGGTCTGCTAGGTATAAGAAAAGCGCTCGGACTGTTTGCAAACCTCCGTCCCTGCCTGCTTTATCCTGAGCTTGCAGGCGCTTGCCCCTTAAAGACAGAGATAAGCGCAAAGGGCTTTGATATGCTGATAATGCGTGAGCTTACCGGCGGTCTTTACTTCGGCGCAAGAAAGACGGAAGAAGTAAACGGCGTTATGACAGCTACCGATACTCTTACATACAGTGAGGAAGAGATCCGCAGAATTGCAATAAAGGCATTTGACGTTGCTATGAAGAGAAGAAAGAAAGTGACTAGCGTTGATAAGGCTAACGTTCTCGACTCTTCAAGGCTGTGGAGAAAGGTCGTAACAGAGGTATCAAAGGATTATCCCGAGGTCACTCTTGAACATATGCTTGTTGACAACAGCGCAATGCAGCTTGTTAAAGACCCTGCGCAGTTTGATGTTATGGTAACGGAAAATATGTTCGGTGATATTCTGTCGGACGAGGCAAGTATGATCACAGGCTCTATCGGTATGCTCCCCTCTGCAAGTATGAACGAAACAAAGTTCGGTCTGTACGAGCCGAGCGGCGGTTCAGCTCCCGACATTGCAGGTCAGAACAAGGCAAACCCGATAGCTACCATACTTTCAGCCGCAATGATGCTCCGTTACAGCTTTGATATGGTGAAGGAAGCTGACGCAGTTGAAAATGCAGTAAGCAAGGTACTTAAGGACGGCTACCGTACAGGCGATATCATGAGCGAGGGTATGACTAAGCTCTCATGCTCTGAGATGGGTGACAAGATAGCAGAAAATATATAATTTTACAGCAGTAGATAAAGGGGTTGTGACGCAACCCGGAAAAGAAAAAGTGAGTCGAAGCGCAAAGATAGTGTGCACGGCTCACTTTTTTGTATGGTTCACTTCTACTATACCGTTTTAGTATTTAACTGTGATAGCAAGCTGCCGATAGTTCTGTTTGTCGGGTAGCACTTCTCGGGTTCGCTATTCTGTGCAATAACGTTGCTGCTATGTGTGAGGGAGACAACCCAATGGGAGAGAGGAAGGCGCTCCAAAGGCGCTTTCCCCTCTCCCCTTAGGTTTTCTCCCAAATCAGTCATTCCTCTGGAGCGACGAGAGGAGCGGGAGCATTGCTTTTGCAATGCTCAATCACGCATCCCACTTTCCTGACCTCTCTTCTCTTCTGCCATAATGGGGTGTTGGCTATAAGACACACAAACGATTGCGTTTCAAATCCCGTTATAAGCGGGACGCTGACGCTCTGTTCGACCCGGGGGACTGTACAGATATCTTTGGATAGTGCGTTTTTTGGAAATTTCGGTGATAGTGCAGTTGCACCGGTACACTCACGAAATTATTAACACCTTATCGGTACGGAGATTGTTTTCAGCGTTGTTGGCTGTATATTTATTGAAATACAGACTGTCGATAAACCTCTATCGTTGATAAAAATTGGGTGTCGCTTATTGCTTGCTCTGTTGGTTTTGCATCGTGCAAAACTTTTGGCAGGCAACCAAAGCATCCTTGCTTTGGGGTGTAGCCCCCGACAGGGTCTAGGGGCGGTAGCCCCAGTAATATAGCCCCTTTCCCGGGGAAAGGGGTTTTCGGCAAGGATGCCGAAATAAGGACACACCAAGCTTTAAGCATGGATGCTTACAAGTGGTCGAACAAAGTCGGTGTAGGACGCACCGACAACAAACGACCACTGTTGCACGATGCAAAGCCATCAGAGTGTCTTAAAGGGGATAGGGATAATAAATCAGAAGTTTATTTCAAAAACATACTTTTTCTACAAACTGGAGCCGCGATAAAAAAATCGCGGCTTTTCTTTTATATTTAATAGACATTTTCTCTCATTTGTGCTATACTTAAATTATATGTAATTTCTGTATTTCGGAAAGGGGACGGCATATGAAAAGCTATAGACTGACTGCGGTCATCGCAGGCGGAATAATTGCGCTGTGTGCCGTTCTCGGCGGCTGCAACGGCGACAGCAGTAACTCATCATTGTCATCAGGCACAAGCACGGCGGCAACTACAACCGTAATAAAAGCTACCGCGACATCACAGACAACACCTAAGACTTCAGCACCGACATCAACAACAGCAATTTCAACATCGGAGCAGTCCTCTAAAACAACTACAGTCAAACCAAAGCAGACTACGACCGCTCCGCCTGACACAACAACTGTAACGACAAAAGCTCCTCCTGCTACAGACCCACCGGCTACAGTTGCCCCGGAAACCGAACCGCCTGTCACAGACCCGCCTGTTACAGATCCTCCGCAGACAGACCCACCGCAGACCGAGCCGTCACCGTCCTATATAATCACTCCCACAGCGGACGCGGTGACGGTATATCAAAATGATGATGCGGTGATAGACGCGTCAAATGCATCGCAGGGCTATCTGATGATAAAGCTTTCAACGGCTATGGACGGCAGTTACAGAATTCTTGTAAACGCCGATGACATAAATGTCCGCTATACATTCCAGCTCAACAGCTCGGGGAATTACGAGGTGATACCGCTGACAGAGGGTAGCGGCAATTATACGGTCAGTGTATTGAAGGTCACGAGCGCGGGCAAGGGTACGGTCATGTTCAAGCAGTCGCTGAGTGTATCTGTATCAGACAGCTTCCTGCCATTCCTTACACCAAACCAGTTCTGTATGTATGACGCAGGCTCTTCCTGCGTGGCGCTCGCATCACAGCTTTGCGGCGGAAACAAGGATACGATAGAAAAGACAGCGGCGATATACGACTATGTTATAAATAATATCAGCTATGTTTCCACCGCCGAAAATGCCGCTAACGGCTATATCCCCGTTCCTGACACGGCGCTTGCAAACAAGAGCGGCATATGCTTTGACTATGCCTCGCTTATGACGGCAATGCTCCGCTCGCAGAAGATACCTACAAAGGTTGTTGTCGGCTATGCGGGCGATATATATCATGCATGGATAAGCGTCTATGTTGACGGAAGCGGCTGGATAGACGGATATATCTACTTTGACGGCAACAGCTGGAACAGAATGGATCCCACATTTGCGGCAGGCGCAAAGGACGATACCGATTATAAAAATCTTGTAAGCTATATATCGGACGGAAGTCACTATTCCGATATGTATTACTATTGATACGGAGGGAAAAATGAGCAAGAAGCATTACCTTTCAAATGAGGATATTTCAATACTCTGCTCTGAGCTTGCGTCTGTCGTAAGCTCCGGACTTACAATAACCGATGGGATACTTGTCATTCTTCAGGACGATGAAGATAAGCACAAGGCTGCTCTGCTTGAAAAGATACTCGACTCTATAGAGCACGGTTGCTCCATAACAAAGGCGTTTGCCAAAACAGAGGTCTTTCCGAACTATTTTATAAAGATGCTTGAGGTCGGAGAAAAGACAGGCAGACTTGACACAGTTTTCGCGTCACTGGCCGACTATTACGCTGGTATAGAAGAGATAAGCACATCTGTGCGCAGTGCGGTGACCTACCCCGCTATACTTCTGATAGTCGTATTTGCGGTAATCATACTGCTGTCGGTATATGTACTGCCGATATTTGCGGATGTTTTCGCACAGCTCGGACTCACGCTCCCCGACAGTGCACAGTGGATAATGAACGCAGGCGGAGTTATAAGCAATATAGCGGTACTGATAATCGGAGTGCTTGCGTTTGTGATAATACTCGGTGTGCTGCTTTACAATTTTGTAAGACCGTTCAGGAACACGGTAATTCGTGCGATTTCATATACAAAAACAGCAAAAACTCTGTATGCCGCAAGATTTTCCGCGGCGCTCTCTATGACGCTTTCAAGCGGTATGGATATCGACGAGTCACTGGATATGTGCGAAAACCTGCTTGAAAACGACTATATGCGTGAAAAGCTCACCGAATGCCGCAAGAAAATGACTGACGGCAAGGCGTTTGTAGAAGCACTGAACGAAACAGGCATATTCTCGGCTGTCAATATGAGAATGATAAGCATAGCATTCAGCACAGGTACGCTTGATAAAACGATGGCAGTCATCGCCGACAACGCAGAGAAAAAGGTTTCGGCGGTAGTTCAGAATGCCGTTGCAAGGTTTGAGCCGACTATGGTTATCATAATGGCAGTAGCTGTAGGATTTATACTGCTGTCTGTAATGATACCGCTGATGGGCGTTATGACGGTTATAGGGTGACAAAAATGAGAAAGCGTAAAAGTGCATTTTACTTAATCCGGAATGCGGTCGTTGCTGCGGCGCTTTCTGCGTCTGCGATAGCAATAGTAAGCGCCTCTATAGCAAACAGCAACGAAAGCCGCAAAAGTGAGAACCTGAGCATTATCGAAAGCGGCGTAAGGCGGGCGGCGACCGAGTGCTATGCGGTCGAGGGATTTTATCCCGATAGCCTGCAATATCTTATTGACAATTACGATCTGCATATCGATGAGAACGAATGCATAGTTCATTACAGCCCGGTTTCATCAAATATAATGCCTGAGATCAGGGTCATAGCAAGGTAGGAGGACGATATGTTTAGTCGTTCAAAAACGATAAAATCGAATAAAAGCGGTATTGATATGGTTTTTGTGCTGACTGTATTCGTATTGTTCGTGTGCTGTCTTTTGGCATCGGTGCTTGCGTTTGCAAGTGTGTATAAAAGGCTGGGAAATGACATAGGAAAGCGCTTTGATACAGCTACCGCACAGACGCTGGTGCTTCAGAAGCTCAGAAGCTATGATGACGCGGATATATCTGTCGGAAAATCGGGGGATATCGCTTATCTCGGCTTTACCGATATGATAGACGGCGATAAGTATATAACATACATATACGCATACGGCGGGGAGCTGAAAGAGTTGTTTGTGCCGTATGACGCGCCTTTTAATGCGGACGGCGGCAACACGCTTCTGCCCGCCGAAGGCTTTACCGCCGAAAAGGACAGCAGTACGATCTGCTTTACAATAACGTATGACGGTGTTTTGACCTCATCACATTACAGCCTGCGCGGCGGAAAGGCGGTCGGCGTATGAGTGTGAAAAAACGTTCCAGAAACGGCGCGTTCCTGGTTGAATTGCTTATAGTAATAGCTGTATTTGCGATCTGCACGGCGGCCTGCGTCAGAGTAGTAGGAATAGCGGCAAGCGAAATGAGATATGCCGAGCGGTTGTCCGATGCGCAGATAAAGACCGCCGACATAGCGGAGTGCTATAAGAGCGGAGCGGATAAGGCAGATCTTGAAAAGATTTACGCAGACGGAGATATCAAGATAAAGCTGACCGAACGCATTGACGGCAGTATGCGGTATCTTGATATCACTGCGTCCGACAGCAACTATACATACATTACTATAACAAGCGCAAGGAGGGTTGACCTTGAATAACAGCAAAAGCAAACCGGGCAGAAAAAGCCTTAACAGCGTGGGAATATCGTCACTGCTTGTTATATTCGTGGTGCTTGCGACTGTTATTCTGTCGGTATTGTGCCTTGTTACGGTAAGACAGGATCTTGACAGAGCAAAGAAACTCAGCACAGCACAGGAAGAGTATTATGCCGCCGATGTAAGGGCGACCGAAAGGCTAGACAAGCTGTATACGATCACAAGTGACGAAACAGTGATCGATATATCGGCGGCGGCAAAAGAGCAAGGCTTTGAAGTAAGCGGCGGCGGTCGCGGAGATCAGGCACTTACATTCTCGTGGAGCGAAGATATAAACGACCAAAACAAGCTTATCTGCAAAGCGCAGTACAGTGACGGAACACTCAGCGTTACGGGCTGGAAAACAGTAAGCAACAATTATTACGAAGACGAAAACTCATTGCCGATATGGAACGGCGACAGTATACCGGTATGAAAGGAATAAAATTATGGAACTGATGGAAATACTTAAAGGCGCAGTCGAAAAGAAAGCATCCGATATATTCCTGATATCGGGACTTGCCGTGTCATATAAGGAAAACGGCATAATAACTAAAGAAAGCGATGATATCATACTTCCTGCCGAAGCGGAAAGACTGGTAAAAGAGATATACAGCCTTGCCGGCAGAGATATTTCAAAGTATGAGGAAACAGGCGATGATGACTTTTCGGTATCTGTAAAGGGACTCAGCCGTTTCCGTATCAGCGCATATAAGCAAAGAGGAACAATGGCGGCAGTGATCCGTGTAGTTGAGTTTGACATACCCGATTACAAAGAGCTTAATATCCTCCCCGAGATAATCACGGATACAGTGTCAAGAACAAAGGGTCTTGTGCTTGTTACAGGTCCTGCCGGCGGCGGTAAGTCGACAACGCTCGCCTGCATAATCAATGAAATAAACAAGCAGAGAAACAGCCATATAATAACGCTTGAAGACCCTATTGAGTATCTGCACAAGAATAAGAAAAGTATAATAAGCCAGCGTGAGATAAACAGCGACAGCAAGAGTTATCTTGTAGCGCTGAGAGCCTGCCTGCGCCAGTCACCCGATGTAATACTGCTGGGTGAAATGCGTGACTACGAAACCATAAGCACTGCGCTTACAGCCGCAGAAACAGGTCATCTGGTCATATCGACACTGCACTCTGTCGGAGCGCAGAACACAGTCGACCGTATCATAGACATATTCCCGCCGAGCCAGCAACAGCAGGTGCGTATCCAACTGTCACAGCTTTTATGCTCGGTGATATCTCAGCAGCTTATCCCTTGTGAGGACGGCATACTCCGCCCCGCATTCGAGATCATGAAGTGCAACAACGCTATCAGAAATATGATAAGAGAGTCAAAGACGCACCAGATAGATACGGTCATCACCGCATCGGGCGAGTCGGGTATGATCACTATGGACGCATATCTTATGCATATGTACAGAAATAATCAGATAAGCAAGAGTGAGCTTATCAAGCACGCTTCACACCCTGAGATAATGCTGAGAAAAATAGGCGAGGACAAGTAAAAACTTATGAAAATCTAAAATCAACTTTAGATTTTCATAAAAAATAAAACAGCAGACTCAAAAGAGCCTGCCTCAGTTTGTCGAAAAACCTCTATCGTTATCCAAAAATGGGGTTTGGGGCGTAGCCCCAAGGCAGGTCGCAGGGACGCCAGTCCCCGTATTCACCCCCTTTCCGGGGGAAAGGGGGCAGGGGGATAGGGATAATAAATCAGAAGTTTATTTCAAAAACAGACTTTTTCTACAACCTGCAGCAGGCTCAAAAGAGCCCGCCTGTAAACCGCTTTCCACACAAAAAGAAAAACAGCATCTCCTGTAGCCTCTGCTACGGAACGCTGCTTCTCATGACGGAAAGAAAAGTAAAAACGTGAGGTAGACATCATCTCTAATCTACATCTCAACCTTACGCACATATTATGCCACAACGCGGTTACATTTCGGTTACATACCTGTGCTTAAGCTAAACAATGATAATGTTTCTGCTTTTTGCACAATCATTTTTCTGTTTGAAAACGCACATTAGGTAAAAATTACACAAAGCTCTATAATCAGTACTGTTTTTTTAACATAATATAGCAACCAATTTACACATATCGCCAAATCTGCAACGCTTGTTGTATAACATAAAGATAAAAACTTGAATTATGCTTAAAATTTTTTCACTTTAGCACGAAAACACGGCAATGTGATATTGTATTGCCGCGATAAAATACAGGAAAGGCGGTGACGCTGTTGCCAAACAAGATACATATAACGATGTTCGGTCAGTTTTCAATCGCTTATCGCGACAAAAAACTGTGCGAGAATGAATACAGAGGTTCAAAGATGATGCTTCTGCTCCAATATCTGATATCACAGCGTGGAAGAGAGATAACGCAGAATGAGCTTATCGATCTTTTGTGGTCGGACAGCAAAAATCCCGCCAATGCGCTGAAAACCCTTGTTCACAGGACGCGGGCGGTGCTTGATGATATGATACCGGACGGCGGCAGGCTGATAGCGGGAAGTCACAGCTCATACGCCTTTATCGAAAGCAATGAATGTGTGATAGATTCTTCTTTGTTCAAGGAATACATCAACAAAGCAGAAGACGAATTGCTTTCAAGAACAAGACGCATAAGTATGTACAAAAAGGCGATATCGCTTTATAACAGCGGCTACCTTGCCGTGACGGCAGGCGAAACATGGGTACAGCCGATAAACGTGTATTTTCATGCATTGTATAACTCAGCCGTTGACAAATGTGCACAGCTTCTGTATCCCATGGGAAAATTCTCCGAGATAATTACACTGTGCGAACGCGCAACGATGCTTGACCAGTCGGACGAGAAAATGCACGCAAATCTTATCCGCGCATTTGTGGCGATGGGTGAATATGAGCGTGCCGCAAAGCAATATAATTATATTCGCACATATCTTATGGAGCAGTACGGTGCCGCTCCGGGCGCACACCTCACCGAGCTTTACGAGCTTACGGTAAAGCCAAGAAACGATGTACAGAATAATCTTGATGCCGTTATCGGTGACCTGTCGGGCGATGACAGCAAGGAACGCAAAGGCGTTTTCTACTGCCAGTACGAAATATTCAAATATATATTCCGCCTGTACAAGCGTGAAAGTATGCGCCTTGAAAGCAAGCTGTCCATATGTCTTGTGTCCGCTGTTGATAATAGCGGAAATGAGCTTGAGGATATCAAGCTGCTCGAAAAGGCGATGGATAAGATATCGTTCAGCATCAGCAACTCACTCAGAATGAGAGATGTTTATACACGCTACAGCAGAAGTCAGTATCTTCTGCTTTTGCTTGAAGCCGATGAAAGCTCATTTGACGGCATTGAGGAACGTATTATGACAAGGTTCAGACGCAGTAAGACGATGGACAGCGTAAATGTAAACTTTAATTTCAAGGAAATATGAAATTCGCCCCTGCGAGTGTAGGGGCAGTTGTTTTAACAAGCAGATATCCAATACCGCTTGTGAAACTTTCACCTATGTTTATGCTGAATTTAGTTAACAAATCGTGTAATGATAAAGTTGCATTAGACAATTGTTACAACCTAACCTGCTTTAACTTACTTTACAGCGCACTTTTGTAGAATTTACAAAAGTAAACGTTTCACTCGTTGACAAAAACAGGCAGCAATGATATAATTCAAAATGTTACCTAATTTACACAAACAGGAGGATATTATATGAAAAAATTTGTTGTTAAATTATATGCGCGGCAGTTGCGGTCGCTCTCGGTGTTGCGGGCGTGATAATATTTATGCCTAAAGGCGAAAGCATATATTTTGACCGTGAATTTATCAAGCGTGAAAACGGACTTGTGGCGGAAGACGGAAGCACTCCTTACAGAACGTCGGAAAATATTTCGATGAATGTCAGTCTGACCGCTGATAAGGATAACCTTTACAAGGCAGACGGCAATTTAAAAATCGGCAACAGGACAATAAATATCACGAGTGCCACAAAGGTAGAATTCGGGTATTTTTTAGAGGAAAATAATTCTGAAAATTCCGTTGATGTTATTTTCCGTACAAATGATGAAGACAAAATAAACATAATAATCCGCGAGGCGATTATACGGGCGTGTGGTATACCAAGGAGTTTATTCCCGAGTATCTCAAGGAAAGCTCGGCTGAGTGATCAAACCGGAGGCAATAATGAAAAAGACGATTGTAATTATTATAAGTGTTTTAGTCGTACTGGGAGCGGTTGCAGCAGGACTTATACTGTTTTTACCGCGCAATGAAACGATACATATTGAAAATCCGTTTGTAAAGACGCATATCGCCGATGCCGAGGTTCAGGGTGATATGCCGGAGGGCACAAAGCTTGATACCGTTATCGACATAACTGTTACCGTGAATAACGCGGGACTGTGCAGTGCGAACGGAACGGTAAAGCTCGGTGAGCAGACATTTGAGATAAATGATATTACCGCATCGGCAGACGGCTATACTCTTAGCCAAAAAGATAACGGCAGTACCGTTGCCGCATTGTATTGGCACAGAGATGACGAGAAGAATACATCAATTATGATAAACAGCGGCGATTATTACGGTAGCTGGTGGTACAGCAAGGATTAAATAAAATGGCGGACTGCCCGAAAAAGGACAGTCCGCCTTGTTATATATCCTGTTTTATCAGAGTGTGAAGCTGCCGCCGTGGTTTGCCTTTCTCCAGTCAACATACTCTTCGTATGTTCCCTGTCTGTCGTAGCAACCCTTGTCGGCGATTTCTATTATACGGTTTGCGACCGTCTGTACTATCTCATAGTCGTGAGAAGCGAACAGTACGTTGCCCTTGAAGTCCGAAAGTCCGTTGTTTACAGCAGTGATGCTTTCAAGGTCGAGGTGGTTTGTAGGTCTGTCAAGGATAAGAACATTAGACTGGAACAGCATCATACGCGAGAACATACAACGTACCTTCTCACCGCCGGATAACACGTCAACGCTCTTGAATATATCGTCACCCGAGAACAGCATACGACCTAAGAAGCCGCGCAGATAGGTTTCGGTTTCGTCCTTTGAATACTGTCTTATCCAGTCAAGGATGGACAGCTTGCAGTTGTTGAAGAACGCGCTGTTGTCCTGAGGGAAGTAGCTTACGCTTGCGGTGCTTCCCCACTTGATGAAGCCCTCGTCCGGCTCTTCCTCGCCCATCAGTATCTTGAACAGTGTAGTAACTGCGATCTCGTTGTCGCCTACAAAGGCGATCTTGTCGTTTCTGCCGACAGTAAAGCTTACATGATCGAGCACCTTAACGCCGTCAACCGTCTTTGAAAGCCCTTCGACCTGCAAAATATCCTTGCCTATCTCACGCTCCATATCAAAGCTGATGAACGGATAACGTCTGCTTGACGCGGGGAGCTCTTCTACTGTCAGCTTGTCGATAAGCTTCTTTCTCGATGTAGCCTGCTTCGACTTTGACTTGTTGGCGGAGAAGCGCTGGATAAAGCTCTGTAACTCCTTTATCTTCTCCTCGTTCTTCTTGTTCTGCTGCTTTAACATCTTCTGGATAAGCTGTGATGATTCATACCAGAACTCGTAGTTTCCGACATACATCTTGATCTTTGTATAGTCTATATCTACCGTGTGGGTACAAACGTTGTTTAAGAAGTGACGGTCGTGCGATACGACTATGACCGTACCGAAATACTCCGCAAGGAAGTCCTCAAGCCAAGCCACAGCGTCAATATCAAGGTGGTTGGTAGGCTCGTCCATGAGGATAATGTCGGGGTTTCCGAAAAGTGCCTGTGCGAGCAGTACCTTGACCTTTTCATTGCCTGCAAGACTGCTCATCTGAGAGTACATAATGCTCTCGTCAAGACCAAGACCCTGTACAAGCTTTGATGCGTCGCTTTCAGCCTCCCAGCCGCCAAGCTCGGCAAATTCGCCCTCAAGCTCACTTGCTAGATTGCCATCCTCCTCGGTGAAGTCCTCCTTCGCATAAAGAGCGTCCTTCTGCTTCATTACCTCATACAAGCGGGGATTGCCCATTATTACGGTATCCTGGACCGTATATTCGTCATATGCGTAGTGATCCTGCTTAAGCACGGACATACGCAGACCTTCCTGCACTGTGACTGTACCTGTTGTGGGCTCGAGCGCTCCGCAAAGTATCTTTAAGAATGTGGACTTACCCGCGCCGTTTGCGCCGATAACGCCGTAGCAGTTACCGGCTGTGAACAGCAGGTTTACGTCCTTGAACAACATCTGTCCGCCGAATGAAAGACTAACGTCCGATACTGTTATCATATTTGTTTCCTTTCTTGTTACACATTTACTTTTTCCTACATCTTCGTTCGTATTTTAACCATATAAATTAAAGTATAGCATATAATTTCGGATAATGCAAGCAAAACCGCAGAAATAAAGGACACCTTGCGGTGCCCTTTCAAAGCATTCTCAGTGTATCTCTACACCTGTGAAATAGTGCTGTAAGATCTGCTTATAGCTGTAGCCGTTTTCCGCAAGAGCCTTTGCGCCATACTGCGACATACCCACACCGTGACCGTGACCGTAGGTCGTGAAGATGAACTTGTCACTGCCTGCGTCATACTTCAGCTCAAAAGCGGCGCTCTTGAGCGAGTATCCGAGCACTGTTTCTCTTATCACTCTGCCGTCGATCGTCTTGCCGTTAGCCTTTGTCATACCTCCGACAGAAACCGATGTTACCCAGCCGTGCTCTCTGTTATCAAGTGTTGAATTTATCTTGAACCACGTTGACGGGTCGCCTGTAAGCGTAATTCCGAGCGTGCTCTGTACCGCATTCTTCATATAGTCCGAAGAATAGCTGTCAGTGCTTCCCCAGTTGGGGTCGGTCGTCTTGTCCAGCGGACAATCAACGCTCACGAGATATGGGTAGTAAACATTCCATACGTTCTCGGCACTGTTTGTATATCCGCAGGACGATGCATAGAATACGCTCTGTATCATCTCGCCATTATAGTAGATCGCTTCGCCGAGCACCTCATCAACAAGCTTATATATCCTGTCATAGATATCCGTCTTAAGCGATACAGTGGGACGCAGTCCCATCTCATTCTGCTTTTTGATATATGTATATTCCGCTACCGCCTGAGCTTTAACCGCCTCATCGGGGAACTCGTTCCATATCTCTCCGACTACCGCCCCCGCGATTATATCTCTTGCGCTACCCGTTTTATACGTTCCCGTTACCTGGTCATACACCGTGAACTGTTCCGCTCCGCTGTTATCGGGTGTCGGTCCTTCGGCGGCTGTGGTTTCCGGCGCAGGAGTTGTTTGCGGTGTAGCTGTAGTTTCCGGTGCGACCGTTGTTTCAGGCACGGGAACGACCGACTGAGTTTCAGGCGCTGTCGTTGTAGTTTCGGGTGCTTTGGTTTCAGGTGCGGGAGTTTCAGCTATCGTTGTTGTTTCGGGAACTACAACTGTATTATCGATCGATGTTGCCGCAGGTGCAGGTACGCGTTTTTTTATGGTTGTCGTAGTTGTTTGCGCCGTTGTCGCGGCTGTTGTCTGCGCCTTGCGGTCGCCGAGCGTTGGCTTTTTGTCGCTCTGAAGCTTTATCGTTGTGGTTTCGGGAGCTTTCTGCGTCTGTGCAGAAGCAGTCACCTCAGGTATAGCCACTTCTATCTCCCTGTCATTGTCCGCGCTTACATGCACTACCTGGACTATTCCAAACAGGTATATATATATACAGGCTATGACAAGCGCCAGCAAAATCTTACCTATAGATGCTCTCTGCATTTGTACCACTCCCTCACTTTAACAGTTATTATTCGGTGCTCTCCGCCTCAGTTGTATTATCCGTATCTTTATCGCTGTCGTCCGTGATAAATGAGCTGTCCTTCTTGAAGCCCTCTATCCACGCAGGATTCCAATACCTTCCGCTCCACTCGGCATCATAGTAATAAAGCTCGCGCATCGTTTTACACAGCTTGGGATCGGGATTACGCTTAAAGCTTGCTATCTCGTCCGCCGTGAACTCGTCCGACTCGCCCTCGCGCACCTTTCTTGCAACAATTACGATACGCATATCATAAAGACCGACCTCAAACTCGCAGGTCGACAGCGTAAGGAACTTATCGCCGTACTTCATATCAACGCCCGTAAAAAATTCACTTCTGTCAAGACATTCGGATGTGAAGTAATTAAACTCGTCCCTGCTTGCAAAATTGAGAAGCGCGGGATAGTTGAACACATCGCCGTACTCTTCTCTTGTGTTCAGCAGCATTACCGAGAATATCTTGTACTTTGCCTTTTCATACAGCGTATTGAACTCGATAACAGGGTGAGCCTTTAAAAACTCAAGGCTCTTGTCAAGATCAACTCTTCTGTACTCGGTTATTTCGGCAAAGAAATTTTCGGTACGCAGATTATGACCGTACAATATCGTATTTGCAGACGTTTCTCCCGTGTTCTTGAACTCGTTTTCGTAATCGGCAAATATAGTTCCGTTTTTGCTGTAATTTCCGTAGAAATCAGTTTCCAGATAATGAGTATTGTCTTTGCCCTGTACTACAGGATAGTTGACATTTATACCGTTTATGCTGAGCCAGCCCACAAAATCATTGTTTATTGCATAAAACGGCGCATATTCGGTGTTTATAGCCTTTTCGGGGAGCTTTTTGATCTCCTCGGCTGTCGGTTCATGCTCGCCGAGCTGTAATATACTGCTCTGATAATCGGCGCTTTCGCGCTTGGGCTTAAAGAGATATGTGTCTATTATTATCAACACCGCAACACACAGTGCAACTATCGACACCAGAAATACAATCTTCCTTATTACCTCGCCTATACTGTCGCCTTTCCACGGTATAAGGCCTTTGAATATCGCAACGAATGCGTTTTCCTTTTTCTTTTTCTTCTTTTTCTTATTCTTGTTTGATGATACTATGACAGATTTATAATCAGGCATTACATAACCTTCCTTGTGTTTTTTATATTGTCGGAAGCTTTGTGCTTTCGTTTTATTTTTCAGTGGTTCTTCTGCGCCTTATAGCCTTTCAGAAGCGCGGGATCCCATTTGCGTCCGCCCCACGAACCGCCGTAAACGCTGTACCAATAATCGTAATAGAGAGGGTCGGGATTTATCACTGTTTTTGTAACGTCAACAGTCGGATCTTCGCCCTCCCTCACTCTTCTTGCAAAAAGAACATATCTTATGCTCTTGCTCTTTCCGAAAGGAAAATCACAGGTCGACAGCGCTATCACTTCATCGCCGTACTTAAGATCGACCTGCGGCGTGAAGATAAAGCTACGATCCAGCACTTGCGCATAATAATCGATAAATTCCTGCTTATTTTTGAAATCAAACGTGGCGGTGTAATAAAAGACCTCGCCGTCCTCTTCCTCTACATTTACCTGCATCATGGCGAATATCTTGTACAGTCCCTTTTCGTATATGGTATCAAACTGTATCACCGGATGCTCGTCGTACATTTCTCTGCCGTAATACAAAGCATCAAACTTATTTACATCCCGGAAAAATGTTCCGTTTGCCATATTGTGCCCGTAAAGAATGATATTAGCCGAGCGGTAGTCGCTTCCGATGTGTGCGCAGTACTCTGCCGTTACGCTTCCGGAATAGCTGTACTCCTTGTTGAAGTCGTGCTTCAGATAGTACATATTCTTTTCGTAAACCACATCGTAATCTATCGGCTTTGTAGGATCAAAGCCCTTGCTCTGCATTACGGGATAGTCGACATTCGTGCCCTCTATCTTCAGCCAGCCGACCATATCATGGTTTTGCTCATACAGCTCCCTGTATTCCGGCAGTATTCCGGACTTTTTCTTTTCGGGCACGGCAGGCTCGGCAGGTATATCCACGTTCAGCGTACAGGTATAGTCTATCATATTCGGAGGAAGCGGCGCTTCGGTAAGCTTTAGTATCAACATAACGCCGACTGCTATAAGCCATACCGCGCAGGCACCTAGTGCGACCCATATCATTCCGCCTCTTACCACGGGCTGTTTCAGAGCTTGTGGCGTAACAGACAGCTCTTCCTTGTGTTCCTCTTCCAACGCCGCACCGCCTTCCGTTTACAATTTGATTCCGTACATCAATAATAATCGTAATTGTCGCCGTTGTTATAATCATATACGCCGTCCTGATCGTTTATATCATCACTGAATGTATAACCGTCCCTCTGTGCGTCCTCGGCTGTATAGCTGAGCAGCTTTCTTCTGTCCCAGTTGCTCTGCGACCAGTCATAGCCGCTGCCGATGTTATCATACACCCACTGCCAGCGCTTGACATAGGTGTTTACCGTTGCCTTATCAACGTCAACATAAGTGCTCTCACCCGGACGTACCTTTCTTGCAAATATCGCAAGACGTACATTATCCATATCCGAGCGGAACGGCCAGTAGCAGGTGGATAATGTGAGGATATCATCGCCATACTCTATATCAACATCGGTGAAAATATCGCTTCTGTCCATTATGTCGATCACAAAGTTGTTGAAGTCCTCACGAGAGGAGAAATCATGCTTGTTGTTATACGCCGAGTACACCTCGCCGTACTCCTCATAGATATTGAACAAGCCTATAGCAAATATCTTCCACTCAGCCTCTTCATACAGAGTATTGAAGGTTATCGTGGGGTGATCCTTGTAGAACTGCATTGACGGCGCATCATAGCTGTCATAAAGCGTTCTCCAGTATTCGCTCAGACACGCAAAGAACGTACCTACAGCCATATTGTGACCGTACAGTACAAGATTGCCCGAGTTCCCGTCGGGAGAAACCACGCAGTTACAGTCCATCATTACCGAGCCGCTCTTGCTGACCTCGCGATAAAAATCGTGCGTCAGATAATAGTCGTTATCCGAGCCCTTTACAACAGGATAATCTATTGCCGTGCCCTCTATCCTGAGATATCCCACCGTATCGGGATTTATCTCAAGGAGCTTCTTGAACGACGGCAGAACTTCCTTGCTGCTGCCGTTGTTGCCTCCGTCAGGGATATATATATTCGATATACCCTGACTTCTCCACTGGTCGCGGAACATCAGAAATATATCGGAAACGAGCGGTACGGCTGTTACCAGAAAAACAATAAGCGCGACCGTAAAAACGATCTTTCTTATTACTACGCCTACACTGTCGCCTTTCCAGGGGATAATGCCCATGATACGTCTTTTCCAAAATCCGGGCTTTTTTGCAGCCACGCCGTTACGGCGCGGATACTTCTCCATATATGTTGTCATTATTGCTCCTTAGATCATCGGTAACGCTCAGTCGGTTTTATCAGGGAACGAATAACCGTCACGCTTTGCGTCTTCGGCTGTATAGCTGAGAAGCTTTCTTCTGTCCCATGTGCTCATAAACCAGTCATAGCCGTTGCTTACCTTGTCATAAACCCACTGCCAACGCTTCACATAGGTATTTACGACCGCCTTGCTTACATCAACGTCCCTGCTTTCGCCCTCGCGTATCTTTCTTGCAAATACAGCAAGTCTTACCGTTTTCTCACTGCCCTCATACGGCCAGCAGCAGGTCGAAAGCGTCAGTATATCGTCACCGTACTTTATATCAACATCGGTGAAAATATCGCTTCTGTCCATTATGTTTATAATAAAATCGTTGAAATCATCCTCCGAGGTGAAGTCGTATTTCAGATTATAACCATATACCTCGCCTCTTGACTCTTCAACATTGTATATGCCGAAGCCAAATATCTTCCATTCAGCCTGCTCATACAGCGTATCGAACCTGATTATCGGGTGCTCTTTATAGAAGGACTTACTCGGCTCGTCATACGAATCGTACATGGTGCGCCAGTATTCGTTAAGCGGCGCGAAGAATGTACCTACCGCCATATTGTGACCGTAGAGTATCAAATTTCCCGAGTGACCCTGCGGAGTTACCTTGTTGTGGTAATCCATCATAACAGTGCCGCTTTTGCTCTCATTCTTGTAGAAATCGTGAGTGAGATAGAAGTCGTTATCCGTTCCCTTTACAACAGGATAATCGACAAGCGTATCGTTTATCTTTATATAACCGACTGTGTCCGGATTTATTTCAAGCAGCTTCTTGAATGACGGAAGAACGTCCATATTATTCTCCGGGACATCGGTGTCATCAAGCTGATACATCTGTGATATACGATTACTTACCTGCTGGTCTTTAAGCATCGAAATTACATCAACGAGTAGAGGTATAGCTGTAGCAAGAAAAACTATAAGCGCAACTATAAATATGATTTTTCTTATTACAAGTCCTGCGTTGTCGCCCTTCCACGGAATAACACCTTTCGCCATGCGATAAAAAATGTTATGCTTCTTTTCAGCCGCCTTGACTTCTCCGTCATTATCCGGTTCTTCTGCGTTCTCTTCATCATCTTCAAACTCTGCGGTGCTTTCTTCTTCAAAAGCCTCCTGCTCATCCGATGCTTCATCCGCACCCGAAAGCTCATCCGATATGCTTTCAACATCTTCAGCGCCGTCTGTATAAGATGCCTCCTCAGACAAGACCTCTTTATCCGACATATCGTTTTCGTCTGTGCCCTCTTCAAGGCTCTCGGTTATCGTATCTTTTCTGTCTATATCGGCGAGTATCTCGTCTACGGTCTGTCTATCCGACCTTTCGTTGAATTTGTTATCGTTTTCCATGACTGTCTCCTTGCCTGACCGGGTTTTTACGCCCGATCGTGTTGTTCCTGTTCTGTCCGTATCTCTTCTGCCGCCCATCTGAGTGCGGCAAGCACTGTACTTTTTCTGATATATTCTCTTGCATTTTCATCGCCGCTGAGCGCAGGATCTGTATACACAAGTCTTGCCTGTGTCCTGCCTTTTGTACTCAGCCCTACATATACCGTCCCGACAGGTGTATCCGCTGTACCCCCGGTAGGTCCTGCCACTCCTGTGACAGATATGCCGATGTCGCTTCCTGCGGTCTTACGGACACCGTCAGCCATCGCCCTTGCGGTTTCGGCGCTTACAACGCCGTATTTTTCTATCGTCTGCGGCGGTACGCCTATAAACCTTTCCTTGGCGCTTACCGCATAGGTGCAGATACTCATCTCCATAACAGACGATGAGCCGCTGACAGACGTTACGGCGGCGCTTATAAGCCCGCCCGTACAGCTCTCCGCGCAGGCGATTTTCTCACCCTTGCCAACTAATAATTGTACTACATTTTCAGCGGTTTTGTCAATAAGCCGCTGAAGCTCTCCGATACGGCTCATAAAGCCACATCTCCTTTTTTATCCTTTGCGGATTATTCCTGTTCTTCTTTGCTTTCTATCCTGAACAGCTTTACGGTAGTACCCTCGACAGCCTTTTCAATAAGCGGTGCAAAGTCGAACGACTGCTCAGCCTTTATCACCTCATCGAATACCGGACGTGTCTTGGGGTGCTTCGGTGTGAATACCGTACAGCAGTCCTCATAAGGGAGCGTTGACGTTTCAAATGTATCTATTTTTCTTGCTATATCTATGATTTCCTTCTTGTCCATACCGATAACCGGACGGAATACGGGATATTCTGCGGCGGCATCGGTACACTGTATAGCCTTTAACGTCTGGCTTGCGACCTGTCCGACACTTTCACCGGTGACAAGCGCGCCGTACTCATTTCTTTCTGCTATTATATTAGCGATCTTCACCATAAGTCTGCGCATTATGATAGTAAAGAACTCCTCGGGGCAGTTGTCCCTCAGCGCCTCCTGTATCTCGGTGAACGGAACGCAATAAAATCTGATATCCCCGCAGTACGGTGTCAGCTTCTCACAGAGCGTTTCGACCTTCATAAGTGCACGCTCAGATGTGTACGGAGGACTTACAAAATGTATCCCGTCTACTATAAGTCCGCGCTTTGCCATCATATAACCCGCAACCGGGCTGTCGATACCGCCCGACAGCAAAAGCAATGCCTTGCCCGAACTGCCTACCGGCATACCGCCCGCGCCGATTATACGCTCGGCGCTGACATACGCACCCTTGTCCCTGATCTCACACATAACAGTGACCTCCGGGTTATGAACATCGACCGACAGATGAGGATACGCTTCAAGTATAGCCGCACCAAGCTCGACCTGTATCTCAGGAGTTTTCATCGGGAACGACTTATCCGAACGCTTTGCGTCAACCTTGAATGTCTTTGCATTCTTCAGGGCATTTTCAAGATAAGGGATACTCTGTGCCTTTATCTGCTCAAAATCCTTTTCAAATACCGCACAGCGCTGTAATGCACCTATACCGAATATGACCTTCAGCTTTTCAATGACCTCGTCAAGGTCACATTCGCCGACAGGTTCTATGTAGATAGTGGACTGTCTTCTCATGTACTGGAACTTTCCGCAGTGGCGCAGTCTTCTTCTGATATTCTTCACGAGTATATCCTCAAAAGTACCCTTGTTGAGTCCTTTCAGCGCTATCTCGCCGTATTTTGCCATTATAAGCTCTTTCATTATATGTTTCCTTTCCTGCGGCTTTTCTTTGTACGTCTGAAGCGTACTATGCCGTTTTCTATTTCATCGCAAAGCGTGTCTATATCTTCTTTTGTCGTTTCCATCGAAAAGCTTACCCTTATTGTGCTGTCAGCTCTTTCTGCGTTCATTCCGAAAGCGTCCGGCACGGAGCTTATCTTACCCTTTGAGCAGGCAGAACCGCTGCTGACATATATCTCCTTCTCCTCAAGCGAATGGAGCATGATCTCGCTTCTTACCCCAAGCACCGAGAAGCTCAGTATATTGTCAACGCTGTTGTCCGGGCTGTTTATATAAACTTCCTCCATCCGCGCCAGTCTTTCACGCAGATGTTCATTCAGCTCCTTATAATGTGAAAGATCCGCAGGATAAGCCTTTACCGCCGCCTCAAACGATGCTATAAGCTCAGTCGGCTCTGTTCCCGGGCGCAGATTTTTCTGCTGTCCTCCACCATATACCAGCGGCGTAAATCGCACCTTGTCCGCACAGTAAAGCGCACCTATACCCTTAAATCCATGTATCTTGTGTCCCGACAGGCTGATAAGGTCGCCTTTCAGCGGCACTTTGCAAAACCCCTGTACACCATCTATATGAACGATCGTGTCATTGTTCACGTTTTTTACAAGCCTGTACAGCTTTTCGGTGTCGACCTTAAAGCCGTTCTCATTATTTACAGCCATGCACGATACAAGGATAGTATCCGCAGTAACGTTATCGGCGATATGCTGTTCAAAGCTGTCTATCGCGTCCTTAGGTGACAGACGTATTATTTCAAAGCCCTGCTTTTCGAGATAGTCCATCGTTCTCGCAACCGACGGGTGCTCCATAGCAGTGGTGACTATCCTGTTTCCTCTGCGTCTATATGCGTCCGCCGCACCCCTTATCGCGAGGTTGTTGCTTTCGGTCGCGCCTGAGGTAAAATATATTTCTCCCTGCGCGCCGAGCTTTTTCAGCAGTGTCTTTTTCGCACTTATCATAAGCTTTTCCGACTCTATACCGAGCCTGTGCAGTGACGATACATTGCCGAAACAGCTTCGTGCGGCATCCTCAGCCGCTTTTATCGCCTGCTCACAAGGCTTTGTAGTGGCGGCATTATCCAGATATATCAAATTTCTGTCTCCTTTTCATATGGGCTTTGCCCACTTATCTATAGGGCGTTGCCCGCTTGTCTATAATCGTTTTAATTATACACCATTTTGCGATAAAAAAACAGGGTATATTCTGAAATTTTTATGAAAAAATAACCTTGTATAAGCATTACCGCCGATTTTATGAAAGGAAGAACATATTATGTATATTTCAAAACGCTGTTTTGTGCGGATAATCAGCTTTCTTACCGCAGTCACAGTCGCAGCAGGAATTTCCGCCGCGCTTAATATGAACAGCTCAGCGCAGTATAAGCGCAGCTTTGAACAGAGTATGACCCGAAATGTCGAGGATTTGTCCGCAGAGATAGACAATATCAAGAACACGCTTTACAAGGGTATGTATGCAGGCACACCGGAGATGATGACGCAGCTTTCATCTAAGCTCTGGAGCGATGCCTCCACCGCGAAATCCTCTCTCGCACAGCTCCCCGTAGCCGGGCTTCATCTTGAAAACACCTATAAATTCCTCTCGCAGGTCGGAAATTTCTCCAAAAGCCTTGCAAAGCGTTATTCCGAGGGCGAAGCACTGAGCGCGGACGACAGAAAATCACTGCAAACGCTCAGCGAATATGCAGATCGCCTTTCCGAAAATATGTGGAATGTCGAACAGCGCATAACAAACGGTGAGTTATCCTTTGAAAAGGCAATAGCTGAGGTTCAGGGCACAGAAAACAACGAAGAACCATCGTATATCACCGAGGGCTTTACCGATTTTGAAGAGGGCTATGACAACTATCCGACACTTATCTATGACGGACCCTTCTCCGACCACATTCTTGAAAAAGAGCCCGCCATGCTCAAAGGCACAACCGTTGTAACGCTCTCCGATGCACTGAAAAAAGCCGAAAAGGCTTGCGGCACAACAGAACTTACCCACAGCGATGCCGATGACGAGCAAGGCAGAATGCCGTCCTACGTTTTCACAAAGGATAATGCCACCGTGTCGGTGACAAAATACGGCGGATATCTCAGCTATATGATGCGCAACAGAGATGTACCCACCCGCTCAATGACCGCACTTGAAGCAGTAAACGAGGGCAAAAAGTACCTTGAAATGCTCGGTGTCAACCATATCACCTACACCTATTACGAGATAAACGGAAATGTCTGCACAATAAATTTTGCGGCGGTCGAAAACGATGTTACAATGTACACCGACCTTATAAAAGTCAGCGTGGCGATGGATAACGGCGATATACTCGGCTTTGACGGCAGAGGATATATCACCAACCACACAAAGCGCGATCTGCCCGAGCCGAAAATAACCGCCGAGCAGGCGCGTAAAAAGATATCCTCCGAGCTTACCGTAACCGACACCTCGCTTGCTGTAGTCCCATCATCAGGCACAAACGAGCTTTATTGCTATGAATTTCACTGTACCTCTCCCGACGGCAGGCAGATGCTCGTATATATCAACGCCGATACCGGCAAGGAAGAACAGCTTCTGCTTCTTGAAATAAGTGAGAACGGAACACTGACCGTATAGTTTCCCGAATAACGAAAAGACTGCAAATCAGTTTTAAGATTTGCAGTCTTTTTACATTATACATAACCATAACGCATTATGACCGGTCGCAAAATCCCCACCGACTTACACACAAAACAAATCCCCCGACCTTGCAGTCGGGGGATAATGCAATCTGTTTTAACAATTAAACTAAGATTGAGTGTTCATCGTTAGGATCGAACAGGTGTACCTTGTTAGGATCAAGCGCAAGCTTGATAACGTCCTGAGGACGAGCTGTACATCTGGGAGATACTCTTGCTGTCAGCGGGATACCTTCACAAGTGAGGTAGAGGTAAGACTCAGCACCCATCATTTCGGTAACGTCTACTGTAGCTTCGATCATACCTGTCTTAGCGTTGGAGAGGAACATTTCTTCATCGTGAATGTTCTCGGGACGGATACCGAGGATAACTTCCTTGTCAACATAGTACTTAAGAGCTTCTGTATCAGTCTTAGCACCGGGCAGTTCAACATAGAACTTTCTGCCTCTTGTTGTCTTTGTATCTTCAGAACCAAACTCAACTGTGTACTTACCGTTGAGCATGATGAGCTTAGCGTTGATGAAGTTCATCTGAGGTGAACCCATGAAGCCTGCAACGAACTTGTTAACAGGGTTCTCATACAGGTTGATAGGTGAATCGATCTGCTGGATATAACCATCCTTCATAACAACGATTCTGTCACCCATCGTCATAGCCTCGATCTGGTCATGAGTAACGTAGATAAATGTAGTACCTAACTTCTTGTGAAGCTTAGAAAGCTCAGTTCTCATCTGTGCACGGAGCTTAGCATCGAGGTTTGAAAGAGGCTCGTCAAGTAAGAATACCTGAGGATCACGAACGATAGCTCTACCTAAAGCTACACGCTGTCTCTGACCACCTGATAAAGCCTTGGGCTTTCTGTCGAGAAGGTGTGCGATGTCGAGGATCTTAGCAGCTTCTTCAACGAGCTTCTTGATCTCATCCTTGGGCACCTTTCTCAGCTTTAAGCCGAATGCCATGTTTTCGAAAACAGTCATATGAGGATACAGAGCGTAGTTCTGGAAAACCATCGCAATATCACGATCCTTAGGAGCTACGTCATTAACGAGTCTGTCGCCTATGAAAAGCTCACCCTCGGAAATTTCCTCAAGACCTGCGATCATTCTTAATGTTGTTGACTTACCGCAACCTGAAGGACCAACGAGGATAATGAACTCCTTGTCCTTGATGTTCATAGTAAAGTCGGAAACGGCTACTACACCGCCGGGGTAACGCTTATAGATACCTCTTAAAGATAAACTTGCCATTTATGTGTGACCTCCTGTTTTATTGCAGAATAACCTTACGCTAATATTTTAACAAAATCTCACCGAAAATGATAGTACCTAATTACCCAAATATCAAACCCCTGCGTTATGCAAAATCACCAGCACATATAAAACACGTTTTATTTTTGCCCGTTTTGTGTACAAATTATACAAATTTCAGCCAAATTTTAGCGTTGAATAAAGTAAAAACAAGCTCATTTTGTTATAAATCACAAATGCAGGAGCCGAAATTTAGTGAAATTTTGCAATTAGTGCTTAACACAGTGAACGGTTGCGCTGAAAATTCGGCATTTCGATGAATATTTTAGCATAAATTTTAGTAAATTTCAACCGGTAGTCCCGACATTTATCCGACAAACTAAAAACAAAGCCGATGGAGGAACAATGAAGAACCGAAGAAAGCTTATCCGTATAACAATAATACCTGCCGTGCTTCTTACAGCATTACTGTTTACTTTTCTGCTCTGCCGCCGCCCCTCAATATGCGGTGAAACTTTAACCGACAGAACAGAATACGCAAAGTCGCTCGGATATACCGTATCACGCGACAGCGAAACCGTCCGCAACATAGTTATCCCCGCCGTATTCGGCAATGTCTATGAAAACTATAACGCATTGCAAAAGGAGTGCGGCTTTGACTTGTCGCTGTACAAGGGCGAAGCTGCCGTGCAGTATACATATACTATAAGCAATTACACAGACGACAGCGGAAAAACGCTTGATAATATTATAATGAACCTCATCGTCTGTGACGGAAAGATAATCGGTGGCGATATCTGCTCCGCCGAGCTTGACGGCTTTATGACCGGGCTTAAAGCAAAGAAGTAGGATATACAAAGAAAGATTTTGCCGCTCTGCCGTCAAAACAGAGGGATCACTACCACCAACATTTTCATTCCAACCATCACCGCAAAAGCAACGTAAACTACCCAATTCCCGTAGGGGCGGCGGCTCGTGTCAAGAGTAACATGGTTTACACTTTGTGCAAGCACATGGTTTACATGTTATC